>Ga0182016_10000084_pt1 | contig 97406 bp, 72 predicted proteins | sample 712S2MmetaG_FD_120491 | JGI IMG/M metagenome (GOLD analysis project Ga0182016, IMG submission 120491) | Permafrost microbial communities from Stordalen Mire, Sweden - 712S2M metaG | ecosystem: Environmental > Terrestrial > Soil > Wetlands > Permafrost | place: Sweden: Stordalen | collected... | reverse complement strand
TTTGGCCCGCGGAATCTCGCCGGTCTCCGCGCCCAGCCAAAACATCGCGCTGGCGAGATGTTCCGTTGTATGGACCGTGCGTTCTTCACCGAGAATTTCCTGCGCGCGTGGAATGCGGAGATTGTAAGCCCATGGATGACGGAAGTGTCCGAATCCGGCACGGTGTTCGGCGCCGGACAGTGCGGACATCCACGCGCTGCGTGTGCCGCCGTGCAGATCCAAGCACAGCCGGGGATGCCATCGGCGGAGCGCGGCGATGGACGGCGCCAGAATATCGTCCACGTCGGGATTGTCTTCAAACAGATCGCGAAAGCGATCTTCCACTACGATGGAAACGCGTAAGTCGGGCCGGGCGCGGCGCAGAATGTCGAGCGCGGGAGTAGTCAAAACGCAATCGCCCAGTGACCGGATTCGGACAATGGCGACGCGACTACCGTGCGGTAAACATTCCAGAACGCTGCCCACGGCGTCTATTCTTCGATCTTGGCTTCGTCCACCAGCATCACCGGAATATCATCGCGAACGGGATAAACCCGGTGGCATTCCACACATTTCAGTCCGCTCTGGTCGGCCTTGAGCTCCACTACGGCCTTGCAGACGGGACATACGAGGATCTCTAGCAGGTCTTTGCTGATCGCCATAGAATCATCCAGTTTAACAGGAGCTGTCGATCTCTGTTCGTTACTAAAAAGTTTCACTGGTATCGCATAAAGTAACGAAACAATCCGACACTTCACTCGTCTTATCTATTTCGCAGACCCCGAGGGAGGGATAACACTGTGTCGGACTCCGGGCTTCAAGATTCCGTGAATGCTCAGCTGGAACGGATGCTCTCGCGGCCTCCGTTAGCGTCGTCACCCAGTTTGACCCGCCTGCTGCGATACCTGGTGCAAGAGACGCTGGCGGGCCGCGGTGCGGAAATTAAGGAATACACCCTGGGCGTGCGCATCTTCAATCGCAACGCCGATTTCAATCCGCGGGTGGATCCCATCGTGCGTGTACAGACGCATTACTTGCGGGCGAAGTTGGCGCAATATTATGCCGGCGCGGGCGCACAGGACCCGATGACGATCGAGCTGCCCGCCCGAACGTATATACCGCGAATTCCGCAGCCGGAGTTCGTGGCAGTACCCGAGACCCCGGCTCCCCCGCCAGATGGCGAGCCGCATCGGAACTCCCGCTCTGCAGTGGCCGTGGGCACCGTGGTGGTGGCGCTCGCCGGTTTCCTCTTTTTGGGGAATTCGTGGCGTGGGCGCGCCGCCAACCACGATCCCGATGCCATCGCGCAGGACTTGTACAGCCGCGGCCGCTATCTGTTGGATCGCCAGACGGAGACAGCCTTGCATCGAAGCGCCGACTGCTTCCGGCAGGCTACGGCGCAGATTCTCGCTTCGCCGCCGCTCGGGCCGGCTTGGCCGATGCGCTCGACAACCTGGTGCAGTACGGCTACATGCCTCCGCGCGATGGGATGGAAGAAGCGCGGCGGGCGGCAGAGCGGTCGTTGTCCCTCGATCCCCACCTGGCCGAGGGCTATGTCGCGCTGGCCGCCATTACCGAGGCCTACAATTGGGATTTCAAGAAAGCCGAGAGCCAATATCGGCGCGCCATCGAGCTGAACCCGGGCTTGCCGGCGGCATATTTATGGTATGGAATGTTCTTGCGCGATCAGGGTCGTTTGAGGGAAGCGATGCCGGAGCTGCGAAGGGCCGAGCAGATGGAACCGATGTCGGTGATGGCCAGCATGAACCTGGCATACGCGCTGCACATCGCCAAGGACTCGACCGCCGCCACGGAAATGGCCAATCGCACCGAGGAACTCAACCCCGAACTGCCCTTGGCAGACCTGCTCCTGGCCAGTATCGATCGCGCGCAGTCGAATAATGACGATGCGGAGGACAGACTGGATCACGCGTTGACACTCTCCGCCGGGAACGCCCACGCCCTTTCTGTTCTGGCCTGCACGTACGCCCGCCTGGGACGGAAAGAAGAGAGCGAGAGCTTGCTACAGGAGCTGGAAGAACTGGCTACGCAGCGATATGTCTCGCCTTTCGATTTGGGCCACGTGGCGCTGAGCCTGGGCGACACCGACCGCGCGGCCAATTGGCTGGAAGAGGCCTATCGCGAGCGCTCCACCGGCATGGTCTTCCTCTGCAAGGAAAAGTCCGACAGCATCATGAACTCGCCGCGCCTGCGCTCGCTGGTGCAAAAAATCGGCCGCGGATAGCTTTTCCGCAGAAGAAATCTGGCCGATCTCTGGCTATCGCCCCGCAGTGCAATCGCAATTCGCGGGTGTTCGAAAGAAATTTTCCCGCAAAGGCGCTAAGACGCAAAGAAAACACCCCCCAACAGTCAGAACAAAGACTATTTGTATTTCTTTGCGCCTTGGCGACTTTGCGGGAGAAAGATTTTTCTTTGCTGTGGATCGGTATCCCCCCGAAACTCAGGCCAGCTCACGAGTGTCCAAGAAAAGAATCTCTCGCAGAGGCGCAGAGGACGCGGAGAAAACATAGAATTCGTACGCGTGGGGATGCCGTTCTCCGCGTCCTCCGCCACCTCAGCGCTCTCCGGTTTTGACTTTGACCCTTCTCCGCGTCTCTGCGTCTCGGCGGTGAATATTTCGCGGTGAACTACTCGATCGTCGCGAGCACTTGGCCCGCCGCCACCGTCGCGCCCTCTTTCACCGTGAGACTCAAAACCCGGCCGGCGCGCGCTGCCTTGATCTCGTTCTGCATCTTCATCGCTTCCACCACCAGCAATCCTTGACCGGCCTTCACCTCATCGCCCTGCGCCACCAGCACCCGCACCACCTTGCCGGGCATGGGCGCCACCACCGTCTGCACGCCATCGCCTGCGCGAGCCGCATCCTTACGACTCCAGCGGCGCGGATCGCGCACTTCCATCTCAAACCGGTACCCGTCGATTACCACCACCAGGCCGGTGGGCGTCTCTTCCACGCGCGCATCGTACATGCGCCCATCGAGCAGCACGGAATATACGTCCGGCTCGGGCACCTCCACATGCGCGATGCGCTCCTCCGCGTCGCCCAGCCGAAATCGGTAATCCGGCGCGGCAGCCGCGATCTCGATGGACTGCTCACCTCTCCCATCGTGCAGTGTGAGTTTCATCGCAGCATCTCGCTTCTGCCGATTTCCTTCCAGGCACTGGCAGCCGGCGCGTTCTTCGGGCCGCCGTTGCCATTCCGCTTCATGGTGTGCAGCGCCGCCACCAGCGCGGCCACAGCCGGCACATCCAGCAGAGCTTCCGGCGCATGGCTGCGCGCCAGGAATTCGTCGATGAAACCGGTGTGCAGATTCCCGCGGCGGAATTCTTCGTCTTCCAGAATCTGTCGAAAGAACCCGATGTTGGTGTGGATGCCGCCCACATCGTATTCCCGCAGTGCGCGGATCATGCGCGCCGTGGCATTCTCGCGATTATCCGCCCACACCGCCAATTTCGCCAGCAGCGGATCGTACTCCATCGGCACCACCCAGCCCTCGTAAACGCAGCCATCGATACGGATGCCGGGACCGAGCGGACGCGTCAAGCGCGTGAGTTTACCGGGATACGGAAGAAAATTGTTATAAGGATCTTCGGCGTAAACGCGGCACTCGAGGGCCCAGCCGCGCAGCGCGACCTGCTCTTGCGTGAACGGCAGCCGCCCGCCGGCCGCGATCTCAATCTGCAATCGCACCAGGTCGAGCCCGGTGGCAAGCTCCGTAATGGGATGCTCCACCTGCAGCCGCGTGTTCATCTCCAGGAAATAGAAGCGGCGGCCGCGGTCCACCAGGAATTCCACCGTACCGGCGTTGTAGTAGTCGGCGGCGCGCGCCGCGCGAAGGGCCGCCTCGCCCATCGCCCGGCGCATTTCGGGATACTGCGCGATGAGCGGCGACGGACACTCCTCCATCACTTTCTGATGCCGCCGCTGCAGCGAACATTCGCGCTCGCCGAGATACACCATGTTGCCGTGGCGGTCGCCCAGAATCTGAATTTCGATGTGGCGGCCGTTCTGGATCAGGCGCTCCACATAAACATCCGCATTGCGGAAGGCGCGTCCGGCCTCGCTCGATGCGTCCCGCAGCGCCGATTCGAGATCGGCCTCGCGATCCACGCGGCGCATGCCTTTTCCGCCGCCGCCGGCCACCGCTTTCAATAGAATCGGATAGCCATTATCGGCGCCGAACGCCCGCGCTTCCTCCAGAGTGACTCCGTGGCTCGTGCCCGGTACCACCGGCGCGCCCGCGGCAATCGCAGTCTGCCGGGCGGCCGTCTTGGAACCCATCCGGCGAATCGACTCGGACGATGGGCCGACGAAGACCAGCCCCGCGTCCTCGCACGCCGCCGCGAATTCGGCGTTCTCGCTCAGGAATCCATATCCGGGATGAATGGCGTCGACGCCGTGCCGGCGTGCGGCATCCAGCACCTTCTCCATTACCAGGTAGCTCTCGGCCGAGGGCGACGGCCCGATATGTTCCGCTTCATCCGCCATGCGGACGTGGCGCGAGAGCCGGTCGGCGTCGGAAAAAACGGCCACGCTGCAGATGCCCATCTCGCGGAGCGTGCGAATGACGCGCACCGCGATCTCTCCGCGATTGGCAATCAGGACCTTGCGGAACATGACAGGATTTTAGCAGCTAGCTACCGAAATCCGCTGCGCAAGAATACTTAGCAGTTGCCTTCGTGGCGCAGACACTTCTGCGGGTTGAGAAGAGCAAGGGGACGGTCCCAGCCGGAAGCGTCTCTGGCGGCAGAAACCGAGTTCGTCATTGGGACCACTCCCTCACGGTCGCGGCTCGGTATCGGCGATTGCGTTTCCGAGCCGCGCGCGTCAGCAAGCGGTTTCAGCTTCAACCGAAGACGACGAGGTTTCTGGGAAGTTTCGACCCAGCAGCCTGAAGGCTGCGACACATCGTCACCTACTTCGCCAACACTTCCCGCAATTTCTTTGACAAATTCTCCCTGCTGAACGGCTTCGGCAGAAAATCCACCCCGGCGTCCAGCACCCCGTGATGCACCACCGTGTTCTCGGTGTAGCCGGAGAGAAACAGCACCTTGGTCTTGGGACGGCTCTCCCGCAGATGGTCGGCCAATTGCCGACCGCTCATTTGCGGCATCACCACGTCGGTAAGCAGCAAATCGATGTGGCCGGCGTGCGTCTGGCTGATCTCCAGAGCCTCCCCGCCGCTCGACGCCGTCAGAATCGTATAGCCGAGCTGCTGCAAAATCCGCACCGTCAGATCGCGAACCGCCTGTTCGTCCTCCACCACCAGGACGGTCTCGCCGCCGCTCTGCCGGGTCGCCGACGGATCGCTTCCCGCGGAGTCCGACACAGGTTCGAAGACGCGTGGGAAATACAGCTTGAAAGTGGTCCCCTGCCCCGGCTCGCTATACACCCAGATGTCTCCGCCGGTCTGTTTCACAATCCCGTATACGGTCGCTAGACCCAAACCGGTCCCTTTGCCCTTTTCCTTGGTCGTAAAAAACGGCTCGAAGATGTGGCGCCGGGTCTCGGCGTCCATGCCGTGTCCATCGTCGCTCACCGCGATCATGGTGAATTCGCCCGGCTTCACGCCCATATGCGTGCGGGCATACGTCTCATCCAACACTACATCCGCAGTTTCGATTCTCAGGTGCCCGCCCATGGGCATGGCATCGCGAGCGTTCACGGCCAGATTGACGATGGCCTGCTCCACGTGGCCCGGATCGGCTTTGATGTTTCCTATATCGACGCCGAGGTCGAGAATCAGCTCGATATCTTCGCCAATCAACCGCTGGAGCATTTTTTGGGTCTGGATCAGCACCGCATTGACGTTGATCACGCGCGGCTGCATGATCTGCCGCCGGCTGAACGCCAGTAATTGGTTGGTCAGGGCCGCGGCGCGGTCGGCGGCTTTCAGGATTTCTTCAGCGTAACCGCGCAGCGGATCCATGGTCGAAAGCTCATCGAGGATCATGCGGTTGTAGCCGGAAATCACGGTCAGCATATTATTGAAGTCGTGCGCCACGCCGCCGGCCAGCCGGCCGACTGCTTCCATTTTCTGGGCGTGGAGTAACTGTTCTTCGAGCCTCTTACGCTGGCTGATGTCGCTCACGAAGGCGATGGCAAAGGTGCCCTCATCCACCTCCACGTAACTCAGACTTACCTCAACAGGAACCTCGCTACCGTCTTTGCGGCGCCCCGCCAGGTCCATGCCGATTCCCATCGGGCGGGTTCGGGGACGCGCAAAGAAATTATCGCGGTCGTGGCTGTGGGAGGCGCGTTTGGATTCCGGCAGGAGCATTTCGATGCGCGCCCCCAGCAACTCCTCGCCGCTGTATCCGAATATCTCTTCCGTCCGGCGATTTGCCAGGACGATTCTGCCTCCACGGTCGATGCTGACAATCGCCTGCGAAGCCGATTCCAGCAGTGCCGTAACGAGCTGTCCGCTCTTCTGAAAAATCGTAATCAGGTCATTTCGGACCCGAGACACGCCGCTGCCTGACCTACCCGGCTGAAGATCGTCCATTCTTGAACCCTCTGGTGCTGTCTTATTGTCCGCCAAAAGTGCGCTTCGGTGCAAGGATTCACTGCTCGCTGTAGGATGAACGATAAGGAGTTCCAAACGATGCGCCGCCTGTTGACAATTCTGCTGATCGCGTCCCCACTCCTCTCCGCCGCCGACAAGACTACCGAGACCATGCTCGAAGTCTTGCGCGAAATCGGCGGGTTGCAGGAACAGATCAAAGGTATGCAAAAATCGCTCGAGGGCAAGCTGTCCGATCAGAGTCAAACCAACGCGGATCAGCTGCGCGCGGCTGCGGAACAGTTCGCCAGATCCATGGCCGCCTTCAGCGACAGCGCGCAAAAAAACCTGCAGCACCAGCAGGACCAGCAGACGAAAATCCTCGACGCCAGCGCCGCCGCTGGAACCCAGCTACAGGCGATTTCCGACCAGCAGAACACCACTCGCCAGGCAGTGAACGATCTGAGCGCGGTGGTCAGCCGGCTCACGACCCAGATGAATGACCTGACGGCCATCGTCAAGTCCATGCAGCCCCCCGAAATACCTCCCGCCGCGGCGCAGCAGCCGCCCATCTCCGCCACCGATCTGTTCGCCAATGCGGAAGGCGACCGCCTCGGCGGCAAATTAGATCTCTCGCTACAAGAGTACAGCGATTATGTAAGTAAGTTCGGCGACTCACCGCAGGCGCCGGACGCCCAGTATTACATCGGCAGCATTCACTATTCCAAGGAGGAATGGGAAGACGCCGTAAAAGCGTTCGACACCGTGCTCCAGAACTATCCCGACAGCAGGCGGACGCCCGAGAGCCTTTACTACAAGGCCGACTCGTTAGCGGGATTGGGCCGCTCGCAGGACGCCAATAATACTTTGAAGGACCTGCGAAAGCGTTTTCCCGACAGTCCCCTGGCGAAGCAGGGCTTGACGGTCAAGCCCCCCAAGTAAGCCGGCGGAGGCGCCGTTACCGAGCCGCGCGCGTGAAGTGAGCAAGCGGTCCGTCTTCAGCGTGCCCGCCTGGCCTAGTTCACACCGGCAGTTTCGTGCTGATCGATCATGCTCGATTGCAGCAGTTCGAGCGCTTCCACTACCCGCTCCACCAGATCGTCGGTCTGCGCCATTGCCGTGCGCGCCGAGTCGATGGCGACACCCTGTACCTTCAGCGTCTTTTCGAAATCGTGAAGATCCCCGGCCACATTCGACTGCAACGTCGCAAAGTGTTTGCGGATCTCTTCCATATTCTGCTCGGCGGCCGCCATCCGCTGGTTTACGGCTGCGGCCGTCTCGGTGGCCTGCGCGGCCAGTTCCTGCTTCGTCGATCCCAAGGCTTCCTGCACCTGCGCGGAATGCTGCCGGTTCCCCGCCTCTACCGTCTCCTGCACCTGCGCATGCAGTTGCTGGGTGACGGCCGCGATGGTTTCCTGCAGGCGTCCGTGAATCTGTTGCGTCAAAGCCTCGACGTCAACCGGCGCCGGCACGGGGCGATCCTGGAGAGCCGCCAGCTGCATATGAATACCGGCGATGTGCTCCTTAAAGTTCTCCACTGACTCAGCGGCAGTCTGCTGCATGACTGCGATGTTTTTTTCGTAATTCGCCAGGCGCACCGAAAGGCGTGCTTCCAGCTGCTGGATTTCGGAGCGTAAAGCCGACTCCGCTGCGCCACGAGCCGGTGGCGGCGTATCTGCCCGGCGCGCTGCCACGGTCAGGAGCTTGAGTTCGAGGATGATCTTCTGCATGCGCTGCCAGCGCGCCGACGGGGCCTTCGCCACACAGGCGGTCACCAGCCGGTCGACGGAGGGACTGCCCGACGGCGGCGGAGCGGCATTGCACAGGGCCAGCTTCAGCTCAGTCTGATTCTCGCCGTCGAAGGCGCGGCGCCCCGTCAACATCTCGAAAACAATAGCGCCGAACGAGAAGATGTCGCTGCGCGAATCGGCGGTCTCCCCTTGCAACACTTCCGGCGCGGTATAAGGCGTCACCGCAGCCAGCGGGCCCAAGGAAGGAATCAATTCCACAGCCGTTCCACTCAGAACGATACCGGATGGAGCCACCGCGCCATGGGCTTTCCCGGTATCGTGCAGCTTGCGGAGCGCCTCGGCCAGACTCATGGCATAGTGCAGCGCTTCCGACACCGGAATTTTCCCTTCCGTCATGCGTAGCGCCAGGGTACCTTGCTCAGTCGTTGTACTCATCCGATTCCTCTTCCTTGAAATTCATCGGCGCACACTCGCCGCTGCCTTATAGTAATCGAGTTAATCAGTAAACGACATCCTCGTTCAAGATCTCCGATAGGGATACGGGTTCTCCCTTGGTACTCCCGGTACGTTGACTTTGGATAATGTGGCGCAACGCGGCATAGCCGCAAGAGGATCTTCACCGCAGAGACGCTGAGACGCCGAGAAGAACAAAATTCAAAACCGGAGCGGGCAGAGGTGGCAGAGGCCGCTGAGGGGTGGCTGGCGCACTGGGCACGCCGGCACTAGATCGGACGCTTTTCGGAAAATCATCGCGGCGCACGAAGATTCTGTCCGTTAGTAATGCAGACTAAGAGTCTGCGCCACAAAATCTAAGCGCCCGCCACCTCCTGAAAGAATCGCCACGATTTCGCCGCGCATGCCTCCCATCGGAAATCCTCGGCCCGCACCCTTCCCCGCCGGGACATCGCCGCGCGCAGGTCCGCATCGAGTAACAAGCGTTTGAGAGCCTCCCGTAGCTCGGTCTGGCTGCGCGGATCCACCAGTTCCGCCGCATCCCCGGCGATTTCCGGCAGCGCCGACACATTCGACGTGATTACCGGAACGCCCGCCGCCATGGCCTGCGCCACCGGAAATCCGAACCCTTCGTACAGCGACGGATAGGCGAATACGGCGGCCGCGGCGGTCAGCGCCGCGATGTCGCGTTCCGGCACGTATCCGAGATACCGCACCGACCGCACGAGTTGCGCCGTTTCGGCATCGGCCCAGCCCATCGGCCCGGCCACCACCAGTTCGAATTCGTCTAGCAGGCTCGCCGGCAGGGCGCGATAGGCGCTCACCAGCCCGTTGAGGTTCTTGCGCGGCTCTACGGTGCCGACAAACAGAATAAACGGACGATCGAGGCGGTACCGTGCGCGCAACTCTGCGACAGAGCCAGCGGGGACGTCGAAAAACGCGTCCGCCACGCCGGAGTGAATCGTCACCATCTTTTCGGGGGGAATGTGCAGGAGCCGGATGGCGTCTTGCCGCGTCGCTTCCGAGACGGCAATGATGCGGTGCGCCCGGCGCAGGTTGTCCGCCAGCTGACTATCGGCGCGCCGGTTCGCCGCCAGATGCAGTTCCGGCATCGTCCAGGTAGTCAAATCGTGCAGCGTGGCGGTCAGCAGCGGCCTTCGCGGCGGATTCCGAACCAGGCTGCTGGCGTGAAAAATGTCCGCCTTGCCCGCCAGCCAGTCGAGCACCGGCAGGCCAGTATGGTTGGCAGTCGCCAGAGCGGCCAGATTCCGGTACGTGGCGAACGCCCCCACCACCGATCCGTCGTGGTTCAGTTCCGCGCCATTTCCGGTTGCCGGCACGGTCCCGATCGCGCCGGCGGGAGCCGCTCGCCGGAGAGCGGCAACCCAGCGATACAGGTAGTTCTTGACACCGGCGCTGCGTACCAACAGCGGGTAAGTGTCGATCAGAACCTTCATTGTTTACAGGATGCAACACTTCTGTCGTCAAATGAAGCGGCCTGACCTCCTATAATGAGGTGGGCGGAATCGCCTTCAATAGGAGAGAAACCATTATGCATGGATACGACGCCAAAAACCTGGCCCAATCTTTTCGCACGGTCCGCAAGAACACAATTCAGATCGCCGAAGAGATTCCTGAAGACAAGTACGACTTTCGTCCCGCCGAGGGTACTCGCAGCGTAGCGGAAACGTTAAAGCATATCGCGGTCTCCACGGCCTGGCCGATCCGCCTGCACGGCGAGCGGCACACCGAATTGAAGGTCGGAATGTTCGGCGAAGTGATGGCCGGGTTTGCCGCGGCGGAAGCGAAACTCCACACCAAGGCCGACATTCTGAAAGCGCTGCACGAAAACGGCGAGGAATACGCCAAATTCGTGGAAGGTTTGTCGGACGAAGTGCTCGCCGAAACGGTCAGCTTCCCGCCGCAGATGAATCAGGCTCCGAAAACCCGTTGGGAGGGGCTGCTCTCCCCCAAGGAGCACGAGATGCACCATCGCGGGCAATTGATGCTGATAGAGCGCATGCTCGGAATTACGCCGCACCTTACCCGGCAAATGCAGGAACGCATGGCGGCCCTGCAGCAACAGCAAGCCGCTCATAGCGCGTAACCGCTCGCTAATCCTACAAGACTACAAGAATTGTCCTGCAAATTAGAGCGGGGGATGCGGATGCTGGCGGCTGCGCGGAATTGGCGCGCAGTCAGTGAGTTCCGCGCCGGGATTCGCCGCAGCGGCGACACCGTCAAAGCAGAGATTACCCTGCAAGTCTCGGCCATCGCCGTTTGAGCTCGAACCGGGCATCGGTCAGTTAAGGGGTGGCGCATCGCTTGGATTGTTTCGGCGATTTTGGACGCTGCGCCACTCTCGCGTTCTACTCGCCGGCACCGCGGCGGGTTGGGCGTTTTTGCGATCGAGTGGACGCGGCCGCACCGGATGTCAAATCTAGAGCAGGCGCCACATACGCCACCTCCGCTAGAGCTCTTGGGCGCCGTCAACCTTGGCAAGACTCCGATCGAATGTGCCCAACGGCAGATGCCCGGCTTTCTGTGCCACGTGAAGCATCAGGCAGTCGGAAAAACCGAGTGCTGGTTTCGCTTTGAAGAGTTTCAGGGCATCTTGAACGGCTTCGGAATCCTGTAGCACCAAATCCCGATGGTCAAGCAACATCTCGATCATTTTGGCCAGGTCCTTCGAACTCAGTTCATAGACTGTGGCCAGCACCCACGTCGCTTCGGCTAATGCGAGTACCGAGACCCAGGCGCCTTTCTCCACGAACGCCTCGGCAGCGGCGGCCTGCCGGGAGTCGTCCCGCGCGATCAGCCGAACCAGCACATTCGTATCAATGGCGCGCATAGCGCCTTCGTACGTAATGCCGGAGCCCCTCTTTCAACTCATTGACACTTCGCGTTTCCGGTGGCTGTACTCCAAACAGCGTTCGATGGATATCCTCTGAACCGAAGCGGCCTGCGCGGCGGATGACGATGCTAGTGCCCTCTTCATCCCATTCCAAAACGGAGCCCGGTCCGATGCCGAGCTTTCGCCGCACGTCCACCGGTACTGAAATCTGCCCTTGTGCGGTGACCTTCGAGCGTGCAATCGCCATATCCAATATTACCATGGTAATGGAGCGTGTCGGACTCCACGAGCCGTCGTACGCGAAAGTCACGGTTGGTTCTTCAGCCAAATGAGCCAGACTCTCCCAGATTGCTGGAGCTGGGCGACCTTGCCGTGTCGCAAAGGGTAAGTCCTGCATCATTCACTGAAGGCGCGTAAATAGCCCCCAAACCATATAGAAAGCTCTCAGCGTGAACTATCTTTGATCGCAAATCGTATGCCTTCGATAGATCATCGTGTGTTAGACCAATGCCGAAGTGTTTACCGAGTTGTTGAACGCGATCTTGGAACTGCCACTTATTGTCATTTTTCCGAACGTTTATTAGCGCTTCGAGCCCCGACACAACAAGGGGTAATCGCATATCTAGGTAGGCAGTCCGCATTGCGTAATCGTGGTTCCAATATGCACGGCGGACGCGGTCGTGCATCGGCTTGGTCTTCGACAACCACGGCATCAGCTTGCGTAACTCCTCCCCGTCTTGAACCGAAAGCCAATCTCGTTGTGTCTTGTTGACGAACACATCAGGACTTATACCCTTATACTGGATCGCATAGATGGCTGAATCTTCGAGGCCAGAGTCCAAAATAAAAGCGGAGTAGCGGTCGCCAACACTAGTTGGACGAACCAAGCGGGATAGAGCGATCAACGAATGAAGTTCCCCCATCCCTTCGTATTTAGTTGCTTCGGCTTCGGAAGCACGTCGGAGGAATGCGTACAGGTGACGGTCGTGCAGAAAATTGTCGATCTTGTAATGTGGAGGCTCGCAAGCTGTCTGAATACGTTTGGCGAGCTGCTCATCAAGTCGTTCGATCCTAATTTCTTCGCTCAACGGAAAACGGTTGGTACCCGTGACCACGAGTGGCGGACCGCTTTTCACCTCGGCATGTGAGGGACCCGTTCCGATGTGCAGCACTACGTAGCAACCTTGCGGCACCTAATTATCCGACCTCCAGCTCCCAATCGTAACGCGGGGCTAGCGGGAGTCTGTACAACATAACATCTTTTATGTTCTATGATCGATGCAAGCACTTGAAACTAGAAGCTTACCGCCTGCCGGGCTAGGCCGACCGTCCTTGCAGGCCCCCTTGCGCCATGTCGGACCTTTGTCCGAAGGGTTCCCCAAAGCCATGTTCGGCGGGATCTGCCACCTTCCAGCGGCATGGGTGCTGGCCGGAACTTTTCGTTCGGAACAGGGCTGGAGGGGCACCGAAGTGTTTTGCAGCGGATCGTCTGTTTTTTGCAGAATAGCGCCTGTTTTTCTGCAAAGTAATGTCTGCTGCTTCACGCGCCCTACTCGTACCGCAGCGCCTTCATGGGATCGAGCCGGGCCGCACGGCGCGCCGGCACATAGCAGGCAATCAGCGCGACTGCCGCCAGCAGCACGGCGGTCGCCGCGAACACCAGCGGATCTCCCGGCTTGACCTCATGCAGTAAGCTCGCCAGAATCTTCCCCGAAGCGGCCGCCCCGACCGCGCCCACAGCCAATCCCACCAGCGCCAACGTCATTCCCTGCCGAAGCAGTTCCCCGAGCACGCGGAACCGGCTGGCGCCCAGCGACATGCGTATGCCGATCTCGCGCGTCCTCTGCGTCACCAGGTAAGACAGCACGCCGTAAATCCCGATGGCCGCCAATATCGCCGCCAGCCCCGCGAACGACCCCACCAGCATGCTGAGGAATTGCTGCCCCTGCGCCTGCCCAGCCACCACTTCATCCATGGAGCGGACATCGTACAGCGGCAGCGTCGCGTCAACCTGACCGAGGGCACGCCGCGCTTGCGCCGTCACCGCCGACGCCGGCGTCATCGTGTGCACTACCAGGAACTGCCGCGACCGGCCCGTGAAGGCGTCATACGCTTCCGGCACCGTCCTCTCCGTCAAGCCCCACTCCGGGACATCTCCTACCACGCCCACCACTTGCCTCCACGGACCGTGATCGCCGCCCTGCGAGAACATCTTGCCCAGCGGACTTTCTTTCGGCCAGAAGAATTTGGCCATGCTCTCATTGATCACGCAAGGGTAAATCATTCCGTCCCGTAACTCCTCCGGCGGATTGCCCCCGCTCTCGTAAATCGGGTAGAGCTTCGAATTGTACTGGAGCGTTGTTTGTATGTCCTGATCGTTGAAACCCCGCCCCTGCAGCAGGGGTATGCCCAGCGCGCGGAAATAATCGGTAGTGACGGCGTGCAGCTCCACCAGCTGATTGCTCCGGGGACGGGTGTCGCCGCGCAGCTTGGCGTAGTAATTGCTGCCCCCTTCGAGCGGCAGATGGTCGGTCAGCGCCACGGCGTCCGCCCCGCCAATCCGCCGCGCCTTTTCCAGCAGCGCCTGCCCGAAATCGTACTGTTGGCGGTCGGTCTTGTATCCCTCGTCGGGCAGCCGCACGGCCCCCGTCCACACGCCTTGGCGCCTCACCCCGATATCCAGGCCGCGCATGCGCGCGAAATCCTTGAGCAGCAGCCCTGCCGATACCAGCAGCACCAGCGACAGCGCAATCTCCGCCACCACTAGCACATTACTGGTGAATCGGCGCCGCCGCCCGTGACTGATCGACGCGCCGGCGCCGCCCTTCAACTCCTCATGCAGGTCCGGGCGCGACATTTGCAGTGCCGGGAACACGCCGAACAACACCCCGGTGACGATTGCCAGCGCGAAGGTGAAAGCCAGCACCGCCGGATTCACTTCCACTGCATTGAACTGCGGCAGGCTGTAGCTCTTCGCCTTCGAGAACAGCTCCACGATTCCCCACGCCAGCGCCAGGCCCAACGTTCCTCCGGCCAACGAGAGCAGCAGGCTTTCGGTGAGCAATTGGCGCAGCAGACGCAGCCGCGAGGCGCCCAGCGCGCTGCGAATCGCCACTTCCTTCTGCCGCGCTATAGCCCGCGATAGCAGCAGGTTGGCCACATTCGCGCACGCGATCAGCAGCACCAGCCCCACCGCCCCCAGCATCATGGACAACGAGGCGCGCGAGTTGCCCACCATGTCTTCGCGCAGCGAAGTGACCACCGCGCCGATGTGATCGTTCGAGTCCGGGTACTGCTTTTCCAGCCGCGCCGCGACCACCTTCAGGTCCGCCCGCGCCGCCTGGATCGTCAACCCGGGTTTCATTCGCCCGATGGCGTTGGCCCAATGATTTCCGCGTTGCCCCAGAGCCTTGGTATCCATATCCTGCGGAATCCAGGCCTGCGACTTGAACGGAAAGCGGAAGCTCTCAGGCATCACGCCCACGATGGTGTATTTCTTGGAATTCAGCTCCACGGTTCGGCCCACCGCCTGCAGATCGCCGGCAAACCGGCCGTTCCACAGTGCATAGCTGAGAATTACTACAGCATCCTTGCCTGGCTGATCCTCGCCCTCGGCCCAAGTCCGTCCCATCATCGGCCTCACGCCCAGCAGCGAAAAGAAATTCGCTTCGGTAGGCAGCACGATGATGTGCTCCGGGTGCCCGCCGGCATTCAGGTTCATGTCGTTCGGCCAGGTGAACAGCGTCATGTCCTGAAATGTGCGGTTCTGGGTTTTCCAATCGACGAAATCCGGCCCGGCAAAGGGGTATCTTCCCGGCGCCGTCTCAGTTTCGTTCAGGCGCACCAGCCGTTCGGCATTGGCATACGGCAGCGGGCGCAGCAAAATCGTGTCGATAATGCTGAAAATAGCGGTATTCGCGCCGATCCCGATGGCCAGCGTAGCGACCGCCACCAGGGCGAACCCACGGGCGTTGCGCAGGTTCCGGAAGGCATAACGCAGGTCGAGCAACAGGTTTCGCATTGTTCTCTTAGACGTATTACGACGGAGACGGTTCTCCCGAGGCATTAAATTCCTCGGGAATCACAGATTGCGCTAAATTTCTACAGGCGACATCGCCGCTGAGGCAAAGCACTATGTGCCGCGGATTAACACCGATAAGAAGAGAATTTGTTTTAATCGGTGTTCATCGGTGTTCATCTGTGGCCACCAAATTTCATTTTTGCGCCGTGGCTTACTTCAACCCCACCTTCTTTTCCAACGCCACGAATCGCGCGTCGTTCCGAATGCTGTCGAACGCCGGATCGTAGGAAATGTAGAAGATCTGTCCTTCGCGTGCTTCGGCCGACTTCGCCAGATCGTCCAATGCGGCGTCCTTATCGCCAACCGACGATCGCGCCATCGCCGCCTGATAGGGCGATGCGAACGCCGATATGCCGCATAGTTCTTCGCCGAACTGGAATTCCGCAGAAGCGGTGCGGCAGACCCCCTGGTCTGCGCGACAGCCCTCGTGCCGCTTTTCTGTGTAGAAGAGACTCTCACAATGGGAATAGGCCGGCCAGGGGGCCGGCAGCGGACCAGGGGGTCCGCCGCACCGCGTCCCCAGCCATCGAGAATCGAAAAGCTATGGGACATGCTTCAGAGGTACTTGCAATATTCGGCTGAATCGGGCGAAAGGCACCGCTCCCTCGCGGTCGCGGCTCAGTAAGGGCTGCTGTTTCAACGCGGGATTAATGAGCCGCGCGCAAGCAAGCGGTTTCCGGGAATTTTTGCAAGTACCTCTTCAGCTGTCTATCTCCGTATCTCAATTGCACCTCAGCCCGCGGCGCCATCGGCCATCCGCCCGGAACCGGCGATCTCGGGCCTACCCTCTTCTCCACCGTGAAGAAACAACTCGATCGCGTCGAGCGGCCTTCGGAGAACTGAAGCCATGCCGACCCAGTGATAGAATCGCATCACGTGCGGCCTTCAGTCATTTCCCTTTTTCTGTGTCCTTTCGCGATAGGTTTCGCGCAGCCCCTGCGCCTTGACTCGCCTCACGATGGCGCACATCCGCGCGCTCCCTACGTCGCCATCGCGGGCGAAGCGGCGCCCTCAGCGCGCCTCGAAATCCTGGATGGCGAAACCGTTGCCGCCCAGATCCAATCCGATGCCGCCGGGCACTTCGAACGCGTCCTCCGCATGGCGCCCGGCCCGCACCGGCTGACCGTTCGAGGCACAGCCGGTGAATCGAAGGTCCGCCTCGAAATTGCCGCCGGCGCGGCGCCTCGAACGCCCGCCCCCTACGATGCCATGCAGACCGGCGATGTGATCCTCGCGCACGACCGCAATTCCCCGCAGGATGCGCTATACCAACCCGTGTACACCCACGCCGCCCTCTACATCGGGCCCGATGCCGACGGCAATCCGCAGTTGCTCGAAGCCGTCACCGAAGACATCGCCACCTCCCGCGGGCCCGTGGCGGTCGTTCCCATCCAGGAGAGCTTGGTGTGGCGTAACGGCGAGCGGGTCGATATTTTCCGGCTTGCGGGCGGACTCGACAGCCACGATCGCGCCCGCATCCTCGAATGGGCGCGCCGCACGGCGGCTCGCGGACTGCCGTTCCGCACTGCTGAATTGGGCGACATCTACCGCGCCTGGCTGCTCTGGGATCCCGACACCGACAACCCGCGTGATGCCGATGAATTCGCGTCCATCGTCGACGAACTTCGCGGCCGCCTGCAAACTTCCGACGCCTACGACTGCGCTACCCTGGTGTGGCACGCCTACCTCGATAACACCGCCCTACATATCGATCTCGCGAACCCTAACCGCGTCGCCTGGGGCGGAGCCATGAAGAACGAAAGTCAACGCTTCCAGGCCATCCTCCATCCCCTGATCGTTCTGCCCGACTCCTTCGCGCTCAGCGGCAAATTGCAGCGGGTGGGCCAATGAGATCGCGCCTGGTCGCAATCGCCGCCGCCTGCAGCGTGATTCTGGCGATAGCGCAGGATGGCGAAGCTCCGCCCGCCATCGCCCAGGGCGGAATCAGCAATTTCGCTAGCCGCATGCCGTCGCAATTGCCCTCCGGCGCAGTGGCGCCCGGATCGCTGATCCGCATTCGCGGCTGGCGCCTCGGCCCCGCGCCGCTCGACAAGCTCATCGTCCGCCTCCGCCGCGGTGACACCTCGGTGGAGACCGCTGCGCTCTCCGCGAGCGAAAACGAAATCACCGCCCGCCTGCCCGAGAATGCTCCGCTCGGCGCCGCCATGCTGCAGGTAATCAAAAACGGTCAGGCCAGCCTGGAATGGCCAGTGACCATTGCCGAATCGAGCTTCGGAGCGTTTTCCCGTAACCGACAGGGATGGGGGCCTGGGGAAATCTCCAACGCCACAGGCGTGCCCAATTCCGAAGATCGCCCCGCAAGACCGGATGAAGCCGTCACCATGACGGGCACGGGCCTCGGCTCGCGCGCTCGTCGCCCTGCCGGACCGCAGGTGCTCGTCGCCGGCCGGCCCGCCGCAGCAGTTCGCGTGCTTGGCCCAACGATGGAGCGCCCTGGCGTAGACACCATCGCCTTCACCCTGCCCGCCGACACGCCCGAAGGCTGCCACGTGCCGGTGGAAGTCCTCAGCGCGCCGGGCACGTACAGCAACGCGGTCACCATGGCCGTCAACCGCGACGGCAAGCCCTGCCTGGACCGCGCGGCCTGGCTCCCCAACCGGACGGCTCGCGTGGCCACCGCCATCCTGGTGCATGCCGATCTGGAGATGGCTCTCGGCCCCACGGACACCCACAATTACATCGTCGACGCCGGCATGGCGAGCTTCGTCGAAACCGATGCGAACGCCGTCAGCCCTCTGTTCCTCTTTCCACCCGCCGGAACCTGCACCACCTACACCGGGACTGCTGGACTTCATTCCATCACCTCGCCCCTGACGGCGCTAGCAGCCATGCAGGGAAAGCCTCTCGAAGCTGGGCCGAGCGTGACCGTGCAAGGGCCGGGCGCGCCACAGTTGCTGCCACCCACCGAGCCTCGAGGCGTTTACTGGGGCGTAATTGGCGGTCGTCCTCCGGTCCCGGGCGCCAAAGACCTGCCGATCTTCCTCACACCCGGCGATTACCGGATCACCGCGCCCGGCGGCTCCGGCGTCGGCGCTTTCCGGACCAGCGTCCGCGTGGCGCCGCCCCTCGTCTGGCAAAATCGCGAGCAACTCACCGAAATCGACCGATCTCAGGGCGCCAACGTCACCTGGCAATCTTCCGGCAAAAGCCGCTATGTGCTGATCGTGGCGATGAACGACGACTCGCGCAGCGGAGCCCTCGGCCTCTGTGCCTGCCTCGCGAACGCCGCCTCGCGAAGCTTCCAAATCCCGGCCTACGCGCTCGCCAACATCCCTCCCATGCCGGCCCATCCGCGTGGCTTTCCGTTGAACCTGGTGCTGCTGGCGGAATTGCCGGAGATCTCCGTCACTACCGCCGCTGCCGCCGGCCTCGACCGCGTCCTATCCTTCGCGATCTCCGTCTCCGCCCGCACCGTCGGCTTTAAGTAATGTGGGGTAAGCTTCATCAGCTTGCCCAGGCGAGCGGAGCGAGCCTATTTCACCGCCACCGTCAGATTATTCGGGCTCGACACCCCGGCAATCGTCACCACGACCGCCTGATTCCCCGCCGCTACCGTTGCCGGTATCTGGATATTCATCTGAAATTCGCCTTCCACGAATCCCGGCACCGGGCCGGCATACGCGATCCCCGAAGCCGGAACCGGCACACTGCCGATAGTGACTGAAATCGAGCCGGCGAACGTGGGGAACGGGGGTGCGGTGGGAGCCAACGTTCCGGTGCTGCCCGCGGGATTTAACAGGCCTTCGCCCGTACCGTATAGCGCGATATAGTTGCCGGGCGACTCGGGATTCGTGGAGGAATTCAGAGTCGAGTTCTGATTGTAAATCGCTCCTGGGCCGGTACCTTGCTCGTTGAGCGAAAAAAGCCCGGGCTTCGCCGGCCCGATGGACAACGCGGTCGCCGCCGAGACCACCGAATTGTAGCTCACCGTCATTTGCGTGGACGCCTTGCCGGCCACTTCATACGGAATCACGGCTGCCGATTGCGTGGCCGACACGTACACCAAAGGCGCGGCCTGCCCGTCGAACAGCACCTCGGCGTTCCCCAACTGCGTGGCCAGCTTCCCATTGCTCGCAATCTGCGCCGTCATCAACGTGGCCGGTCCCATATTCGTGCCGAAAATGGTGATGATTTCGCCCGGCGAATACGTCCCGGTGCCATAGCTGGCCGCGTTCGCCGCGCCCGCGATGGTCGGCGCCGGAGGTCCGGTCTGCCCAGCCGGGAAAGTGAACGCCATAATCACGGAGTCCGAAGTGCCGGCAACTTTCGTATTGGGCGCCGGTTGAATGACTCCCGCGGTGGTCGGAAAATTCGCTGAATATGATGTCCCAACCAGATATACCAGACCCGTGCCAGGATTCACCGCGATACCGAACAGACTATCGAAGCTCGAACCGCCAATAAATGTCGAATAGAGAATCGCCCCTGTCGAGCCGTTTACCTGGGTCAAAAATCCGTCGCCCAGATCCGTCGCCCAGTTCGTTATATTTGGAGACGCCGCCCCCACTCCTCCATACTTGCCCTGAAAGACGCCCGAGGTCGTCGGAAAATCGCTCGAGTTCGTCAGGCCCGTGATCACCACGTTACCTTGACCGTCCAGTATCAGCCCGCCCGCCGCATCGTCCAACTGGCCGCCGATATATTCCGAAAAAATCAGGCCCGTTGCGGGTGTAAGCTTGGCAACAAAAGCGTCACCCAGCAAGTATGGATTCTGATTCGGCGGTGTAGCAGGCCCATGGTAAGTGCCCGCCGAAGCGCCCTTCACGGGAAAGTTGCTCGATTGCGTAAAGCCGCACACATAGACTTCGCCCGCGATGTCCACCGCCACACCCGTGACCCCGTCGTCGTTCGAGCCGCCCAGATAAGTCGAATACATCAACTTAGTAAGATCGGAGCTGAATTCGGCGACAAATCCGTCTCCCAGCTGGATAATCGCCTGTAACTCCTGGCTGCTTTCGCCCCCATAAGTGCGTTGCAAAGCCTTGGCGCTGGTTGGAAAATTACCCGACGCCGTCGATCCTCCCACCCAGAAATTCCCCTGGCTGTCGATCGTCACTGCGTCCGCCATGTCGTCTCCGCTTCCTCCCAGAAACGTCGAAGCCAGCAGGCTTGTGCCGGTCGGGTTGAGCTTCGATACAAAAGCATCCCCAAAATTGATGGTGACATATCCCTGTTCGGAAATCGTCTGAGGCTGGTCGCCGCCGCCGAACGTCGTTTGAAACGCGCCGGCGGTAACCGGGAAGTTGGCGGATTGCGTCGCGCCCACCACCACTACGTTGCCCGACGAGTCCACTGCAATCGCGCTGCCGATCTCGTCGTTCCGCCCTCCCAAATAGGTCGACCAGACCAGCTTCCCGGTAGGACCGAATTTCGTGACGAATGCGTCTCCCGTTTGCGAATTGAATACTCCCTGGTCCCCACCGAAAGTGGTCTGATACGCGCCGCTCGTGACCGGAAAATCGGTGGAATCCGTGAATCCCGTGACGTACGCATTGCCCGAACTATCCGCGGCGATGGCCCACCCCGAGTCGACCCCCGTGCCGCCCAGGTATGTAATATAAGTGATCGCCGTGGCAGTCGGATTCAACTTAGCTACGAAAGCATCCGCCGGCCCGCCGAATTGCGAACCCCCTTTATAAGCCGACTGGAAGCTCGCAGCCGTCACCGGCAAATCTCCCGAACTGGTGCAGCCCGTGACATACACATTACCGCTCGAATCCACCGCGACCCCCCGCAGGAAATCCGATCCGCTTCCGCCCAGAAAAGTCGAAAAGCTCAAAGTCGGATCGATTACCAGCGGATACCGCCGGTCCCATCCGCGCACTCTGAAGCCCACGCGCCGCCCCTTCACCGTGAACGCGGCTTCCACTGCCACCCGGCGGCCGCCGACGGTCTGATACGCCACCGGCTTGTGCCAGGTGACCGAACCCTTCCCCAGAGGCAACGAGAGATCGCCGGAAGCCCCCAGCCGCGGCACGAGCCCTTCGCAAGTGAAAACGATGCGCCGCGGATCGCCGCCTGGGCTCACCCGCGCGTCATATTCGATCTGCCCGCCGTTGCCGTAGAACAGCAGATCGATCCCCGGATAGAGATTGCGGTACTGCGCCTGCTCCCAAGTCGGAGCGCCGGCGCGCCAATTCGCACGGCCGCCAGTGTAATCGTTGACCAGAGTGTTCGATGGAGCCAGAGGCTCCGGCGCCGACCCCTGTGAGCCGCCCGTGAACCGGATCGTAGCCGTTCCCGCGCCCGGCTGCCGCAATTGCAGTTCGCCGCGCCCCAACAGCAGAGCGTAGCCCTGACCCCGAGCCAGCAGCGGAAACTCGCCGCCATTTCGCTCGAAAAGCACCGGCAGCCGAGCTTTCACCGCCGTCGCCGAAGCGGCCATCGGGGGAACCGCGAAAACAGCCAAAACCACTAAGCTGCAAGAGGCCACCATACGCATGCGTGACACCATCCTTCGGCTCATTATATAAGAGCGGAACGCGACAATCTTCGCGCGCCGCGACGTTGCCCGCCGGCGACCCGAAAGTCTACGCGGTAACCATCGCAGTCCTCGTCGGCGCCGGAATGTTGGCCTGCTGGATGCCGGCGCGCAAGGTCGCCCCACGGCGGTCCAGCCACGGTTCTACGCGAGGAGCAGTCCCGGCAGCCCGCTGGAGCACGCCTGCCGCCCTGGAGCACGAAGCCGTCTGCCGGAGCTCCGGGCTCTGTGGCGGCCTCAGCTGCGCGATCCGAGCGACGCGCCGATGCGCTGGTGACATTCAACGTGCGGGACTATGAGACATCAGCATCGCAACTTGGGGCGTAAGTCCTACTCCCGCGAGAGGCCATAGCATGGAAGGGGCCTCATCGCGATCCGGCCGGCAAGCGCCGCGGCATATGCGCCGATATCGGTTCGGAGCGATCCCAGCGGCAGCTTCCGCATCGCCGCGCCAGCCGTTGGACACCTCAATACCTGCAATTTCCGGGCGATGAAGGCCGGCACTTTGTGGTTCGCAAATACGACGCAAAGCACTGCTCCCTCGCGGCCGCGGCTCTGTAATAATGAGCCGCGCGCACAAGCAAGCGGTGTCCGCAGCACTCCCGTCAGGTTATCCTAAGGGACAGTGACTAGAGCTGAAGTGCGCGCCCGTATCGAGGAAATCGGCATCATTCCGGCAGTCCGGGTCTCCGACCAGGATTGCGCTTTGTTTGCGGGCGAGGCGGTGTATCACGGCGGGATACCGCTCGCGGAGATCACCATGACGGTACCGCACGCGGTAGATGTCATCGCGGGATTGTGCAAAAAGCTGCCGGAGATGATCGTCGGCGCCGGAACGGTGTTGGACGTGGAAACGGCCCAGCGATGCGTGGACGCGGGCGCCCGGTTCCTTACCAGCCCCGGATTCGTGCCCGAGGTGGTGGAATTCGCGTTGCGGAAGGGCGTGGTGGTCTTCCCCGGAGCTCTCACCCCGAGCGAAGTGATTGCCGCGTGGAAGGCCGGCTCCGATTTCGTCAAGATCTTCCCGTGCGATGCGGTGGGAAGCCATCATTACATCCGCACCGTAAAAGCGCCGCTGCCGGATATATCGCTGATCGCCTCCGGCGGGGTCACCCAGCACACCGCCGCGGATTTCATTTCGGCCGGCGCCAGCGCGTTGGGCATCGGCGCGCAGCTCATTCCAGCGGAAGCGCTCTATAAGAGAAAAGAAGCGCAGATCCACGAATTATCGCGGCGTTTTCTGGCGACGGTGAAGGATGCACGCGCAAAGGCGGACAATATCTTATGACCAACAGACAAGCGGCGGTTCCCTTCCTGGCGTTTCTGGCGATCGCGGCGCCGGGTTTTGGCGCGGACACAAGCAACCAGCTGATTCACAAGAGCACCACCCAGACAGTGCCGTTTCCGGCGGGCGGTACGATCCAGGTGAATCACTCCTTCGGCGAGCTATGGGTGGAGGGTTGGGACCGGCCGGAAGTGGAGATCACGCTGACGAAATCGCCGGACGAGCTTTACGGTGCGCACGACCAGGGAGCCACCAGGCTCACCGACAACGTGAAAGTCACGGTCAACCACCGCTCCGACAGCGAACTCGATATCTCGACATCGGTGAGCCATTTCAGCCGGTGGCGCCATCCATTCAGCGAGGAGGGCGACGTGATGTTGGAGTATCGGATTCGCGCGCCGCGGAATGCCAACCTGGTGATCCACCATAAAGACGGAGACGTGCTGATTAGTAACATGCTGGGGGACATCGAGGCGGCTGGCCGCTCCGGCGATCTTGTGGTCCTTCTGCCGGAAGGCGGAAAATACTCAATCGATGCCAAGAGTCAACTCGGCACGCTCACTTCCGATTTTGACGGCGATTTTCATCATGGCTTGTGGAGCAGCGGATTGAGGCTGGAAGCACCGGCGCCGGCTCATCGGATTCGCCTTCGGATTGCGGTGGGAGGTATCGAAATCAAAGGTTCTCCCGCGGAGGCCCAGCCACCGGCGGGCGCGGTGCTCCAATAGTTCGCCACATCCTGCCCATGGAGCCACGGCCGTGAAGGAGTGGTCCCCGACTTTGCAGTCGCCTTCAGGCGCCTGGGGCGTCGAGCGCCTTTCCTATCTTCAGCGCCTGTTTGTACCGTTCCTTGGCCTTGGCAGGCTCGTGGCTCACCACGGTGACCTGAACGCTTCCGGCGATCATTTTCTGCGCGGCGTATTTCGGCGGTGGAGTCTCCGGCGCCCCGGGGGGCGCCAGGCTGCCTCCGCTCATGAAGACCGCCATCGCCAAAAGCTTCGACTCGCCCTTGGTCGCTTTTCCCCCCGCATCTTTGGCGGCAAATCGTGTCTGGTCGCCCGGCGTCTTTATCCATGCATTGGACGCATCGAGAGCCTCATCCTTCTCCTTTTGACTCTCGGGCGAGCGCAGTTCCTTGATACAGGCGATGGCCCACTTGATACCGGCATCGGGAGGTAACTTGAACGCCAGGAACCGGACGGCGTCCGTGTACAACTCCTGTTTCTCCAATTCGTCGAGATAGGCGGACGGAGTCGATTCGTCCTTGACGAGTGCACACGCGGGGGCGCTCAGGCCGGCGGTTTCGCTCAGTTCTTTGACTGTCATATCAGCTATTGATCATGGTGATGCCGCCGGTTAGAGTCAGCATGCCGTCACCCTCCACTGTCGTCATGGCGTCTCCTGAGATCGTGATCATCGTAGAGGCAATCTCTATACTCGCGGGACTGATAGTAATGCTACTGGCGCCCACGGTAAGAGTAATCGATTGCATGGCCGTAATCGAAATGCTGCCAAGGTCGCAATTAACGGTGATATTACCCAAGTCGAGTTGGGTGGACTGATTCCCCGTGTTCAACGTTGTAGATTGATTCCCTGTCTTGATGGTAGTGGTCTGATTGCCAGTGTCGACGTCGATAGTCTGGTTGCCGGTCTGGACATCGGTGGCATGATTCCCCTGGGTGATGGTGATGCTGGTGTTGCCGACGATGGTCTCGGTGTGAGTTCCTTTCACGTCAATTTTCCGGTCCACTTGAACCAGCTGCGTGTCGTTGTTCTCCACCGTCGTATTCATGTCCTTTTGCGCCCAGACATTGATCTGCTCGGAGCCCGTCTTGTCCTCGAACTGGAGGTAGTTCGCGTTGTCCCCACTCCCGCCCTTGCTGCTGCGGGTGAGGATGCCGGACTGCGTCTGATTGTCAGGCAGCGTCCACGGCGGCATCTGATCGGCGTTATAGACGCGGCCGACGATGATCGGCTGGTCGGGATTGCCTTCCAGGAAATCGACCAACACTTCCTGGCCGATGCGGGGAATGGTCATCCAGCCAAAATTCTTTCCGGCCCAAACCTGGGCCACGCGACACCAGCAGGAGCTATTTTCGTTCTTCTGGCCGTCACGATCCCAGTAGAACTGCACTTTCACGCGCCCGTACTGATCCACCCAGATCTCTTCGCCTTCTTCCCCGACCACCAGCGCGGACTGAAGCCCTTGCACCGTAGGCCTTTCCGATTCGCGCGGGGGGCGATATTGGACGCTCTTGGGGATGCACGTGAAGGTGTTCCCGGCCTGTTGCGCGATGCCCTTGTCCGACCGGTAAGTCGATTCGGTAAACTCATGATGTACCGAAGTTAGAAAGTAATCGCCATTATTATCTTTCCGGTAATGTTTATCTAATGTGAAGGAGTGTCCGGGTGCTAAGCTGCGCACCTTACTTACTCCGTTCACTACGTGTTGCAAAGATTCGCGCTCTTCCATCCGGACGCGGCTAATCCGCGCCCCATCGTCTACTTCGCTGTATTCTCCGGGATAATCGAAAACCTCCTCGTTGTCCGAGCCCGTGCTGCCTTGCAGGCTCAAGTTAGGTTTCGTGAAGTCATAGTCGGTAAGTGTGGTCTTACCGGGGAAGGAGGTCTCGATGCGCTCGAGACCCGATATGCCTTCCTCGTCCTTGCTCACATAGCCTTCCTTCTCAAAGGAATACTTGATGCTCGTCTGGCCCTTCGGCAGCGGGGCAGCGCCGCGAGTGGTGTTATTATCCATGAACACCATCGTGTGCTTGCTTGCCTCGTGCAAGAAGTAGTAAGATATCCCCTCCTCTTCCAACAGCCTGGAGATAAATGTGAGGCTGCTTTCGCGATACTGCACGCAATACTCGCGCTTCGGATAAGTGCCGAATGTCTGGAACTTATAATCCGAGATCTTAGCGTCGTCCAGGACCTTCGATACGATCTCCGGGACGGACAGGTTTTGAAAGATCTTACAGTTGGAATTGAGCGACAGAAACCAAACCTTCGGCACCAGAACGGCTTCATAGACGGTCAGCACGTGAGAGTCGGGTCCCTTGGCTCCTTGGCCGGCTTCATCGGAGCCTTCCTGGCCGTGCATGATACTGTGGACAACCGCGTTGAAGTAGCGTGTGGTGTTGTCAATTTGGGTGAGCGATACGGTTACGTTGGTGCGAAGGAGACTCTTGAGATCGAGCTGCTGGTCGTTGGACAACAGCGTGACGTGGAATTCGAACGGCTGGGAAAGAGTCTCAGCCCCTTCAAATTTCTCCAGAAGCAACTTATTGTCTTCCAGGGTGGTCTTGATTTTGATGAGCCGGCCTTCCTGGGTAAACTTTACTTGGTCAATTTCAGCCATAGAGTCTCCTTTCCCCCCACGCTTTCAGGTTGTAGAATGCGATGCGCTTCTCTTAGCCGCCGTGACCCGCGGCGGCGTGGCCGGCCGCCTGATCGTAAACGAACGAACCGTCCTCGCCGATGCTCACATGAATGGATGTTGGCCGGATTCCCTCGGCAAATGCCGTCAGCAACTTGCAGGAGATGTCCGGTAGCAGGGTATTGGTGAGAATGTTATCCACATTGCGGGCGCCGCTTTCCACTTCGGTGCAACGCTTGGCCACCTCTTCCACCAGCTTAGGATCGTAAGTCAGTGACAGCTTATGAGTCTCCTGCAAGCGGCGCTGAATCTTGCCCAATTTCAGGACGATGATCTTCTTCATAGCCTCATCCTGAATGGGATAGAAAGGCGTAATTACCAGGCGGCCGAGAAACGCCGGCTTGAAGACCTTGTCCAGCTCGGGCTTCAGCGCTTTGACGAGCCCTTCCGGGCTAGGAGCGGTCTCCGGATCGGCGCAGAGCTTCGCCATGGTAGCGGTGCCGGCATTGGACGTCAAAATGATAATGGTGTTCTTGAAGTCGATGCTGCGGCCTTCGCCGTCCTCCATGCTCCCTTTATCGAAAACCTGGAAGAAGAGTTCGAGCACATCCGGGTGGGCTTTCTCGACTTCATCGAGCAGCACTACCGAGTAGGGACGCCGCCGGACGGCTTCCGTGAGGACTCCGCCTTCTCCGTAGCCGACATATCCGGGAGGCGAGCCCTTCAGGGTGGAAACGGTATGCGCTTCCTGGAATTCCGACATATTGATGGTGATGACGTTCTTCTCGCCGCCGTACAAAAGGTCGGAGAGCGCCAGCGCCGTCTCGGTCTTACCGACACCACTGGGACCGACCAGCAGGAATGTTCCCACCGGCTTATTGGGATCGTCCAGCAAGGCGCGCGAAGTGCGGATGCGCTGGGCGATGGCCGAAATCGCATATTCCTGGCCGATCACGCGCTTGTGCATATGCTCTTCGAGCTTGAGCACAATTCCCACTTCGTCTTTCAACATTTTGCCGACCGGGATGCCGGTCCAGCCGGAGACCACTTCGCCGATGATGTGCTGGTCGACGCAGACGCGGATGAGCGGCGTCTCTCCCTGCATGGTCTCCAGGTCGGTATTGAGCTTGTGCAACTCCTCGCGCATCGTCGCCACTTCCGGGGAGGCGGCGCCCCCGGCGGCGTGGGACTCTTCCAATTTGCCGCGAATCTCGCGGATCTGGTTGACCAGCGCCAGTTCCTTTTGGTAACGGGCTTCCAAGCTGGCCAGCCGTGCTTCGATAGTCGCCTTTTCCGCCGCGAGTTCGTTCAGGCGCTCGCTGTGGTCGGCGCCGAGCGCCACTTCGCGATCCAGGACGCGGGTCTGCACGGCGATATCGTCGAGACTGCGATGAGCGTCTTCGATCGGCGGGGGAACGCTGTTTTGGCCCAGCGCCAGGCGCGCGCAGGTGGTGTCGAGGACGCTGACGGCCTTGTCGGGCAACTGGCGGTCGGGAAGATAACGGTTGGACAACTTCACCGCCGCTGCCAGGCCTTCGTCGAGGATGCGAACGTTATGATGCTTCTCGAGGACCGGAACGAGCCCGCGGAGCATCAGCTCGCACTGTTTCTCGCCGGGCTCTTCCACTTTGACCAGCTGGAAGCGGCGCGCCAATGCGGGGTCCTTCTCGAAGTACTTCTTGTATTCCGACCACGTAGTGGCGGCCACGGTGCGCAGTTCGCCGCGCGCCAAAGCGGGCTTCAAGAGGTTGGCCGCATCGCCCTGCCCTTCGGCGCCGCCGGCGCCGATCATGGTGTGAGCTTCGTCGATGAACAGAATAATCGGTATGGGCGACGACTTCACTTCGTTGATCAGGCTCTTCAAACGATTCTCGAACTCGCCCTTGATGCCCGCGCCGGCCTGCAACAGGGCCAGGTCGAGAGTGTGGAGTTGCACCTTCTTCAACGGCTCGGGCACATCGCCCGAGGCGATGCGCAGGGCGAAGCCCTCCACCACCGCGGTCTTGCCGACGCCGGCTTCACCCACCAGAATCGGGTTGTTCTGGCGGCGGCGGGTGAGGATGTCCACCACCTGGCGGATCTCGAAATCGCGGCCCAATACGGGGTCGATCTTGCCTTTCTTGGCGTTCTCGGTGAGGTTGACGGTGTATTGATCGAGGTTCGGCGTTTTGCCGCCGGCTTTGGGCTTGTGCCCTGCGGCCGCGGCCTCGGCATCCGCCGTGGAGATCTGGGTCTCCTCTTCGGATTGCGCAACGATGGCGGCGAAGTCCTTTTTCAGGGCGTCGGCATTGATCTTCTGGAATTCCTTACTGGCCTCGTTGATTTCGCGGCCGAGCTCCGGGGTGCTCACCAGCGCGAGGACGCAGTAACCGGTTCGAACCGCATCGTCGTTGAACTCGAGCGAACCGGTGGTCCACCCTTCCTTCAACATTTTCAGCACCGACTCGCTGATCGCCGGATTACGCGCGCTGCCGGATTTGAGTTTGTCGATGCTCCGGTTGAGTTCCGCCGCAAGGCGGGACTTGTCAATTTCGAAATGCTTCGCGATGAACGCGAAATCCGCACCACTGGCATCGAGCAGTTTCATCAGGAAATGCTCAATCTCGACGTTATAGTTGGTTCGAGATAAGCAAAGGCCCGCCGCGCCTTCCAGCGCACCGCGGGTTGTCGAGTTCAGTTTGCCGATTACGGCACGTAGATTTGTAGCCATGTTACGCGTCTCCCAGTAAAAGAATAGTATCACCCGGGTCGCGGTTGAAATCGCCGCCCGATTTGAACCAAGTTTGCCACCCCAGGCACAAAGCGCCTTCGTCCGCCGAACGCAATTCAAAAGACGGGACGTCCTCGCGGCGCAAAATCAGTTGCACTTCAAACTCTATGTCGTACCCGCAAAAACTGCGGACCATGGCCTTTAACGCGGGCCATTCCTTGCCGGTGGGCAGGAAATCGCGATAGCGCGCGAAAGTCAGCGGGCCCAATTTGAGCCGCATGCGCGAGCCCTGGTCCCAGACCTCTTCACCCACCACGGCGCCGAAACCCAGCTGGGTGGATTCCGGGACAGGTCCGCCGAATTCGCAAAAATCCGGCGGCGCCAGGCGGCGCCAGACTCCCACGAACGGTTCCAGCTCCACCGCAATGTCGAAATAATCGCCCACCACGGATTCCAGCGCCAAGGCGGATTTCGGCATCAAAGCGAATAGCCCGGAGTAGTAGATGAATGCTTCATCTTCCACCGGCTGGCGGCCGCGAATACCCTTGGTGCCGAACCCAACCAGGGAAAAGAGACTGCTCGTTATCGGATCGGTACGGTCGCGTTCATAAGCTACCGTGAAATGATTCTTCTCCCACGCCTGGTAAAACAACGACGTTAAGCGGTGGTTGAAGATATTCAAGAACGCCAGCATGGTCCGATCTTTCGCGCGAATGCGCGAAGCGATCAACTCGGTGACGTAATTCGGGAGCGCGCCCAGCGGGCCGATCAGACCCATGAAATTGACAATCATTTCCGGGCTGGCGCCGGGCCGTTCCGTCAGCGAATGGATGGCGCTGGGTGGAAAATGCAGGATGGGGTTCGCGCCGATGCGCACCACTTCATTTTGAGGATGGTTATAGCGTCCGACGGGCACCTTGTCCGGTTCCAGCCATCCCAGCACACGCATCGCCTGGAAAAAGTCGAACGAATAGGGCTCGCGAAAGAGCGATTGGCGCACCATCTCCAGCGCTACGTTGGGACTCCCCAGCGCTACATCAGGATTTTCTGTCCCGCTCGCGGCGGCCATTGTTTCAGAACTCTCCTTCGTTGTCTTGTCCTCACCACTAATTGACTGAAGCTGTTCATTGAAGTGTACAACCCCAGGAAGACATCCATTACCGCGGAAAAGGTATAGGCGCCGACGCCGGCGAACTGATCCTCGTCCAGTTCGATCTCCACGCGGGTGCCGCGGGCAAAACTAACGCCTTGGCTCGACGTCAGCCGGGCAAAATGCGGTTCGCTGCGCAGACTGAGGATGCCTTCAATCTGCTTGTCGGCGGACAGCGATCCGGTGAAGTTATGCAAACGTAGGATCTCGCGAAACGCATCGCCGCCTTCGGAAACCAGGGAAAGATAGTTCAGCGAAAGCTTGGAGATCAGGCGCCAGAGAAGTCCCTTTCCGTCCGGCGGTTGCAGCGCGTCGGTGGGTTTGGTGAGCGCCACAATGCGGGTGATCGGTCCGCCGGCTCCCAATTGAAAGTCGCCGGTGTCGCTGCCGAAGGGCAGCCGCGCGGGCAGTTCGCCGTTGCTGCACGTGAGCCGCAAGGTGATGGAATCCTTATCGGGTGTCTTCTTGGCGCCCGACAAGTCGACGAACGTGATGTAGACGTCGGAAGCCTTGTTCGTGCGCCATCCGGAGGGTTTGCGCGTGGCGTGCCAGAAGGTTTGGGTGGGACCCTCGATACCGGAATGGCGGTGGGAAAAGAACGGTTGATACTCCACCGTTTCGCTGGAACCGCCCATGACTCCGGTCGCTTCGTCGACGGAAAAGATATCGAGCGCCTCCTCGCGGCGGGCATCCGACACGATGCGGTACTCGAACTTCTTTTGCTCCACCAGGATCGGTTCGGCGACCTGTTGGAAGAGATTGACCGCCGGGGCGCAGCCCAGCCGGAAGGTGGTTTTGGAGACGCCCAATTCGAGCGATTGCCGGCGGTCGGCCCGCTCGAATTCGGACAGGAAGAAAAGCAGTTCGATTTTGTCGCCGAATCCCGCCGCGGCCAGCTTTTCAAAGCCGGAGATGTCCAGGAAATAGAACTTTTCGGGAAAAGCGAAGTATTCTTCCAGGAGGCGATATCCCCAGAAAGCGCGCCGTGGAAATTGGAATAGGCCTTCGTCAATATTGAAGCCCACATGGCGCAGCGAACCGGGCGGAAACACCACGCTTTTCTTGGTGGGCGCCGTCAAATCGCGGGCCATGATCTGCACACAGTTATTGCACAACAGCTCCAACAGGCCGTTGACCACGCTCCCATCGCCCTGCAGGAACAGGCGAAGAGTTTTGAGATTCAATTTCGAAAAGTTGACGTCCTGGAAACAATGGAGCTCCAGGCGAATGACGGCGGCGGCGCCGCTCGATGGCGCCGGCGGCTGGAGCCGGTCGGCCGACCGCCAGTCGGCGGCCTTGATGTCGAGGGGCCACAAAGTGGTGTCGTAGATGGTCTGGAATTTGCACGGAGCACCGGCCACCGGGGCTGAGTACAGCACCGAACCGCGCGGGACGTTGAGCCCCGTCATGAGCTTCCCCTGTGCCGGGTCGAGATGGAACTGAACTACCGAAGCGGAAGGAATGGGACGTAAATAGTATGGGTAGAGGACGGAGAGAAGCGACTCGATGACTTCCGGAAACTCGTCGTCGATTTTGGTATGGATGCGGGCCGCCAGAAATGCGAAACCCTCCAGCAGACGCTCGACATGCGGGTCTTCGCACTTGCCGGCCTCCAGCAGAAGACGGCCAGCCACCTTGGGGTACTTGTTCGCGAATTCAGCGCCCAGGTACCGCAGGTAGGTCAATTCCTGCGAATAATGAAACAGCAGTTCGTCGCGCACGCTAGTGTCCTCGCCCTCTGAGGCCGAAACATAGACCTGGGAGTCCCCCAACTAAGCGTTCTTCATGGCCTTCGGTGGCCCCTGAGGCTCTCTCGTTATCGCGGCCTATTAAATCGCTGCCCAAGCGAGCCAGATCGCCGGGCGGCCGGCCGAATTGCATGTCTCCGCAAATCACTCGGGGCATGAAGCTAATCTTCCTTCACGGTGTACGCGCCCTTGGAAAGTTCCAGTACCGTGTCGAAGGAGAACCGTTCCGGGACAGGGTCCATCATTAAAATCGCTTCCACGTGGAAGGTAACGGACTGGTTGGTGGCGCGGTACTTTCCCCTGGCGGTCACGCGGGCACGGGAAAGCCTCGGTTCGAACGATTCAATCGCCTTCTCGAGGGAGCGTAGCAGCCCGTGTTGCGAAGCTGAATCCTGGATGGAAACGCTGGAAATATCGGGAAGCCCGTAAAAAAGCACCGAGTTCTCGATTTCACCGCACGATTCGGGAACCTCAATGGGCATGCGGGTGCTATTGAGAAGCCATTCCAAATCGCGTTTGACGGCTAGCCGAAGCTGGCGCACGGACTCCGCCCGGCTCATGGGAACTTCGTTGCGGTTGTCCGGCTCGAGGTCGACCAACCTGTCGAGAAGGCCTTGCTGAACGTTCTTGATAAGTTTCGGGTTCGCCATGTCACACCGAGACGTTCAACGCCCGCACCGGATCCAGCCTGCAGATCCGCGTGTACAACTGGGTTCTTTTTTCGTCATCCGCCGATGTCAGGCAATGCATCAGGAGTTCCAACGGATAAGCGATCGCCTCGGAAGGCTCCCACTCTTCCAGACGCCGCGCTTCAATTTCATTGGCCAATTCGTCCAACAGCGGTTGCGCCACTTTGCCTTTACCGGCAGCCATGAGCAGATGCGCGAGTTGGGTGCGGCGGCGGAAACGCTGCCGCCCGCAGCGCTCGGTCGCCAGAATACTGGTGATCATGCCGAGACCTTCGGCGGTGCGGCCGTCGCGGACAGCGGCCAGCGCCATGGCGAATTCGTCAGATGTGTCGGTGGGCGGCGGCTGTTCGGCCTCGAGAATGGGAGGATTCTCCTCCACGGTAAAAGGCTCCGGTTCGGCCGCGGTCTCCGGTATCTCGGCGGGCATCTCAAAAGCGGTATCGGACGAGGTGGTATCTAACGACGCAGTATCGTCCGTGGAGGGCATGTCGAACGAAAAATCGCTCGATGTGTCGCTCGAGGTATCGCTCGACTCGCTGCTCGCATCGGCCGGCGGCGCGTCGGCCGTAAATCGCCGGAGCATAACGAAGTTGTCGAGCCAGTCCCTGGTTTCCTGATTGGTTGTCGGTGTGTCGTCCGGGAAGGTAATGTCCAGGATGTCGGGCAGGGCCTCCAGGAATATGCGGAGTTGCATATTCACTACCCTGGCGATTCCGGAGTAGCCTTTCTGCTCGATGGCGTTCACGGCGTAGCGCTGCAGATCGATCCAACAGCGTCCGCACGGCCTCAACATGGTCGCTTCGGTAAGCTCAAGTACCTTGTCCCATTCCGAATCCGCGGCCAGCCGCTTCAGCTTCACCCGCAGTCCGCTCTCCGGCGCTTCGATGGAGGATCGGTCCAGCATGGGAGCCTTAAACATGAGCTTCCCCCAAGCGAAGGCCCGCAGAATCATGTATGGCGCAGGATCTTCCTCGTCACGCGAGCGCATATTGCGGCAAATGGTAGCCAGCTGCCGGGGAATATCGCCGCCGGAGTCATCTCCCGCGGAACCGGCCAGGTCGGCCGATTCTTCGGCAGCCGCGGCCGAAGTCTCGGTGTCGGCGCTGAGGCTCATCGAGAAATCGTCGTCCAACTGAGGCGGGGCGTCTTCCTCGAGTCCGCCGGGCCTGCGGCTGAGAATGATTCTCACGGTTTGCGCGATTTCTTCGATTGCCTCGCGGGTCTGAACGAAGTTGGGGGAGAAATCGCCGAATTTGGAATCGCACAGCCCGGACAGAGCCTCCAGTGCGGCCTTTCCATCGTTGAGCTGCTTATAAGTTTCCCGTAAGGCAGGTATGGAGGTGGCGTCGGACGCCGCATCGAACTCCTCCGCGGTGATTTTCCCCTCTTTGGCCGCCAGCTGGCGGGCCTCCGCTTTATCCGTGTCGGTGTCGTAGCCGACCTTTCGGGACTCCTGATATTTAGTCCAACTCAACTTGCCGGAGATGATCGGCAGATAACCCAGCGACTCGTTCCCCTTCTCGGGGAGTTTGGTCGCTTTGCCCAGCCAATTCAGCGGAGCGGCGCGAACTTCCATATCGCCGTCTTCGTCGATCTCGGGATACAGAGTGTCCCAGTACTGCTCCAGCATGTCGTAAAGAAGCTGGAAAGCGGGGGCTAAAACGGAAAAGCCTTCCTTGCGGATGTGAGCATCCACCAGCCAGACCGCAATCTGCAGATCCTTGCCGCGTTTCGCCAGCGCTTCGCTGGCCATTTTGATCACGTTCGGGTAGTCGGCCGTTTTGAGGGCGGTTTTCCACTCGCCCTGGGGGGCATCGACATCTTCCCGCCGGGCTTCTTTAATCTTGTCGGTAACCGGATCGTAGCGCAGATTCGCGCCACTGGGATTCTCACCGGGAATGGGGTCGAGCAGATCGTCGCGAAGGGGCATACCGGTCCTTACTCATAATCATGACTGCGGGATGGAATCGTCAAATTGCAGCGACCGGATTTCGAGAATGGCTATGGATCGTTCCTCGTCAAGCACGAAAAGCTTTTGGCCGTACGGGATCTCAAGAGGATCTTCTTTGGCCAGAATCCAGTCCGTCTCGCGGCCCAGCCTCACTTCGTCCCGCGGGTGAGCGGCGGAAAAAGGATACAGAATGGGCATCAACACCTCGCCGAATTCCTTGCCTTCCATCGCCGGACCCGCCGTCACGGTAGCCGACCCCCACAACAGATCGCGCAGAAAGCGAGGTGGTTCCGAGGTGACCGAACCGATGTGCGCGAAAGGAAGCCAAACGTACTCGCCGGCGATAAAAACCTCCAGACGGGGGCCGATGCGCGGGTCGATATCCTCAATGGAACGGAATTTCTCTCCGTTTACGGTGCCCGGCCGAAATTTGGAGGGAGCGGGCGCATCCTGATATTGTTTGGCTTCGAAGAAAGCCTGCCGTTTGCGCTCCGCACTGAGCGCGGATCGGTACATCAGCCCGCCGATGGCGGCGTCGGCATTGCTGTCGGAGAGCAGACTCAGGTGCTTTTCCGCGCGGTTAAAGTCGCCGGCGAAACACAGAAGCTCGAATAGAAACGTTCGCCGCTGGTTATCGCCGGGACGGTCGCGCAGTTCGTTGCTCAGAACCTGAATGGCTTCCTGTATTTTACCGGCATGAAGAAGTTCCTGGGCGCTCATAAGAATTGTTAGTCGTCTAGCCAGTCCGCGAACGGATCCAGGAAGGCCTCTTCATCGGTAATTTCCTCACCGTTAATCGTGAGATCCTCCTGGCCCTCCCCCTCTGTAACGTTCCACTTAAAGTCGAACATCCTGTCCTTGACGTCGGCATTAGCCCTATCCGGGTCGCTGGATACTAAGTCATTGATGAGGCTGCCGCCGGCAGTCTGCCGGTAGTATCGCATGCCCACCGCCTTGAATTCGATGGTAAGCGCCTCAGTCGGGCGTGCATCGCCGCTCCCCCCGGACCATGCCGTACTCTTCACCTGGTTCGCCCGGAAGCAGTATTGCAGATAGATCAGACGGTCTCCACCCGACTTACGGACCGACAAATTGAGCGTGGGGATGACAATTCCTGCGGCACAACACTTGGCCAAATTCGTGCTGGCGCTGTCCAAGAACTTGTTGATGGTCACGCTGCCGAGACTTGCCTTGCCTTTGGAGCCTCCTACGGAGCCTCCACTGGACGACCCGCCACTCTTGCCCCTTTGGAAAGAGCCACTCCTCACCTTGATTCCCGAGGAAACCCCCTTGTTCGTTCCCGGTTTGGGGGCGCCGCTGCCGTCGCCGTCGCCCTGGGGGGAATCCTCATCTTTATCGTCTTTCTCCCCCATCGTGTAGGAAAACGATTGGACCTCGCAGGCGTTCATGGTACCAAAGAACTCATCGGTGGTCTCGCCCACGATATTGATAGGGCCATACTTCGAGTCCACAAAAGATTCGACCCACATGAAATTGTCGCCAACCATAGACTTCCCTTATGAAGCGCTCCGCAGGAAAAAGAATGCGCCGAGACGGCAACCGGGATACGGCTGCCGTCTCAGTTCGCTGAAAGCTGAAAGAATAGAGAAGGGCGTCAGGAGGCCCTGCGCCCTTCCAAATCGTTACGACTGGGCGCCGTTGAGATACTCCGGCGCCGCCGGCAGTCCCGTTACATCCAATGTAGGCTGGTTGGTGACAGTACTCCAAGCACCCTGCATCTTGGTTCCTTCACCGCCGGTGGACAACTGTTGGACGTACTGAATACCCATCGCACCAAACTTGAATTTGATGGATTCTTTCGGGTTTTCTTCACCGCCGCCGCCGCTCCAGTTGACACCCGTCACAAAGACCTGGCGGAAAACAAACTGCACATACAAAAGGTTGTTGCCGCCAGGCTTGCGAACAATCAGCACGATGCTGGGATAGTGCGCACCCGCCGTACAAGCCTGGAACAGCGGCGCGCTCGCCTGATCCACGTCCTTCTCGATCGTGAACTCTTCAAACTTAGCTTTGCCGGCGCTGGCGCCGCTCGTTCCCGATCCGGACGTGTCTGCCTGTGCGACGCCGAAACCGAAAGTCGCGAGTTCCACCGCCTTCTTCTTGGAAAACCAGTCGTCGGTCGATTCCCCTTCCGGCTGGGCCGCTTTGCCTGTCAACAAACCACCGGTCGCGGGGGTTGGAAACCATAGAAAATTATCAGCTGCCATTGAGAACTCCTCTCATCCTTTTACAATTCGCAAATAAACTGACCTCAGGCCGCCGGCGTGTCCCGTGGGGTCGCCGCATGCGCCTGTTAGCTCTGTGTCACGGGTATGAACGGTGGCGCTCCACCCAAGCCTGTCACATCCAAGGTCGGCTTGTTGTTTACCGCGCTCCAAAACGCCGTAATCGGTTTATCGCCTGCGCCTGTAGGCAACTGCTTCACGTACTGGATTCCCATGGCGCCGTACTTGAACTTGATGGTTTCCTTGGGAGCTTCCTCACCGCCGCCGCCGCTCCAGTTAATGCCAGTCACGAATACGCGGCGGAAAACATACTGCACGTATATCAGATTGCTGCCGCCGGCCTTGCGGATGGCGAGCATCACGCTGGGATAGTGAGCCCCGGCGCAGCATGCCACGTAGAGCGGAACGCTCGCCAGGTCGACGAACTTCTCAACCGTGAACTCTTCGAATTTCGCTTTGCCCGCTGCCGAACCAGTCGAGCCCGAACCCGTCGTTTCCGCCTGCGAAACGCCGAAGCTGATGGACTGCAATTCCAGTGCGTTCATGGGGTTAAACCACTTGTCGGTTGACTCGCCTTTCGGCTTGTCAGAACCTGATTTGAGCAGGCCACCAGTGGCAGCCTCCGGAAACCAGAGAAAATTGTCACACGCCATTCGATCTCCTCCTTACAATGACTGGTGCATAGATTTGTACAGCAGGTTGCAGTGCGCACCAGAAGGCGCTGCTTCCCATACACTCATCCAATGGACGCAACCCGCATAGCGCGAGTTGCGCCCATCGGCTCCTTTGACTTCGGGACGGTACTATCCTCCGGCAGGCGGCGGCAGTTCCGCAACCAGGCGCATCGAGACGCTCAACTCGTCCAGTTGGAAGTGCGGTTTGAGGAAAGCTACCGCGCGGTAGGCGCCCGGCTTGCCCGGCACTTCCACCACGTCCACACGCGCTTCCGAAAGCGGGTGGCTGGCCTTGGCCTCCGCGGGAGCACTGGAATCGATCACGTATCCCATGATCCAGCGATTCAGGAACGATTCGCATTCGTTGCGGGTCATGAAGCTGCCGATCTTGTCGCGCATCATGGCCTTCAAATAGTGGGCGAACCGGGAAATGGCGAGGATATAACTCAGATTGGTCGCCAGGCGCGCATTGGCGGTGGCGGAATCGGTGTCGTACTTCTTCGCTTTTTGCGCCGTCTGCACGCTGAAGAACGCCGCGTAATCGGTGTTCTTGCAGTGCACCAGCGGTACGAAGCCCAAGTCCGCCAGCTCCTTTTCGCGCCGGTCGGTGATTTGCACTTCGGTCGGGCACTTCATGGCGACATCGCCATCGTCGGTCTGGAAGTTGTGCACGGTCAAACCTTCGACCTTGCCGCCGCCTTCCACACCGCGAATGGTGGCGCACCAGTTGTACTTGGCAAACGACTCGGAGATGCGAGCACCCAGCGCCCAGGCTGCGTTGCCCCACAGATACTTGTTATGGTCGGTGCCGTCGACGTTCTCTTCGTAATCGAATTCATCCACGGGGCGGGTGGCCTTCCCGTACGGATCCCTCATGAGGATGTGCGGTAGGGTCAAGGCCAGGTAGCGCGAATCCTCGGAAGCGCGAAAGCTCTTCCACTTGGCGTACTCGGTGGTGTCGAAGACCTTCGCCATATCGCGCGGCGAGCCGAGTTCGCTGTAGCTGTCGAGATTGAACATGGTTTTATCGGCTGCGGTGATGAACGGCGCGTGCGCGGCCGATGCCACCTGCGATACCTTCTCCAACAGTTCCATGTCCTCGGGGCCTTTACCGAATTCGTAATCGCCGATCAAGGCTCCGAAAGGATGGCCGCCGAAGATGCCGAATTCCTCTTCGTACACCTTCTTGAACATGGCGCTCTGGTCGAATTCCGAGGCGCGCTGCAGGTCGCGCAGCAGGTCCTTCTTCGAACAGTTGAGCACCTTGATCTTCATGTTCTCGCCGGTTTCCGAATGGGCCAGCAGATACTTCAACCCGCGCCAGCTGGATTCCAGCCTTTGGAACTGCGGGTGGTGCAGCACCTCGTTCAGCTGCAGTGAAATCAGGTGATCGATCTGCGCGATGCGGGAATTGATCATGGCCTCGGAATCGCGTGACAGCCCCATGTTCCCTTCGAGGAACTGGGCCACGAATTCCTTAACCAGGTCCTTGCCGCGCTCTTTCGCTTCGGGATCGCGAGCCAGGCGTCCTTCTTCAACAATCTGGTCGAGGAGCGATACGGACTGCGTCTCCGATGCGCCCGCGGTGGCCGCGGCGGCCTTCTTGACTTCCTTACTCATGAGTTCCTCCCTGTTCGGCGGGGGCCTTGGTTTCGGCGATCTCACTCTTTAAACGATCCAGCTGGGCGGAGTCGCGCAGGGCAGCCTGCAGCAGATCGTCCAGCTTGTCGTTGCCTTGGAGGGTGCCGCGCAGATCCGAAAGCTTGGTTCTCAATTCCAACAGGTCGTTGAGGGGCTTGATCTGTTTGGCAACCTGGGTCGGCTCGAAATCATCCATGCTTCGAAATTTCAGGTTGACACGTACCTGGCCAGCGTCCTGATCGTCGCTGATCTTGTTCTCTACCGAAAACGCCAGGTGTGGTTTCATCGCGGCCAGCACGGAATCGAAATTATCCGGGTTGACCTCTACGAACTTGCGGTCCTTCAGGCGCGGCAGCGGTTCTTCCGGTTGGCCGGTGAAATCGCCGAACACGCCCATCACGAAGGGCAGTTCCTTTTTCTCGATTGCGCCGCCAGTTTCCACATCGTAGGTGATGTGGACTCGCGGCGAACGAACTCGGTCTAGTTTGTGTTGTAAACTTTCCGCCATGTCGAAGTCCTTTTAAGGAGCAGATCCCCCGCGCGCCTTGGAGCTTCCGGGAGGGCAATCTATCCCAGGGCATCAACATATCACTTTTGTTTGGGTGAGACAACTCTTGTTTCCAATTCGCGTACTATTCGCTCGAAATCCTTCTCCTGTGGAAGACCGGCAGTGCCGCCTCGGCCGCCATCCCTTGCCATTTCTCCCGGGACGTGGTTCGATAGAAGGCGCTCAGATAGGAGGAGTGGGATCAATGTCGCGCGTTGCCGGATCCAGTTACAGTGAAGTCCACATTGGCGAACGGGAAGAAGCCAGTCCCGTAGAGCTCGACCCCCAAAGGCCCTTCCGCATCCTTCTGGCAGGCGATTTCAGCGGCCGCTCGTGGCGCGAAAACGTGGCCCGTCCGTTCACGCCCCTGCGCCTCGATCGCGATAATTTCGACGATGTTCTGGCTTCCCTGAAGGTCAGCCTCGACCTTCACGGACTGCACCTGTCTTTCCGCGAACTGGACGATTTTCACCCCGACCGGATTTACCGGTTGCCCGTCTTCCAGGACCTGGATCGCCACCTGCCGGCGTTGCCGCCGCCTCCGGCGGCGATATCGGCTCGCGCACCAGGCTCGGGCTCGCTGCTGGATCAGTTGTTGGACGAGCAGGATCCGGAGCCGGCCGCCCCGGTGAAATTGGATGACGCTCAGGATCTGGCGGGATTCATAAAACGAGTCACCAAAGGCCACCTGGAACCCCGTCCCGATCCCTCGAAGCAGCAACGCCAGGCGCAGCGCGAAGCGCTCGCCACAGACCTGATGCAGGGCATCCTGCACCATCCCCGGATGCAAGCCATCGAATCCGCCTGGCGGGCGTTATTCATGCTGATTCACGGGCTCGACACAGACTCCGGCCTCGAGGTGTATCTTTTGGACATTACCTTGCCGGAGCTGGTTTCGGAAATGAACGCCGTCCAAAAGGAACTGCGGCGAAAGGGTCAATGGGCGCTGATTGCCGGAAACTATACCTTCGCGCAGACCGAGTTGGATGCCCAGGTACTCCACCGCCTAGGCGCTTTAGGAAGCTCTGTGGGAGCTCCGTTTATCGCCGAGGCGCAACTCCCCCGCGACGGCATCGATAAAGCCTGGAGCGAGCTCCGGCATTCCGCCGACGCTCCGTGGATCGGCTTGGCCCTGCCGCGTTTCCTGTTGCGTCTCCCTTACGGCAAGGAAACTGAAGCGATCGAGAGCTTCCCGTTCGAGGAAATGCCAAAGAGCGAACATGGCTCTTATTTATGGGGCAATCCGGCTTTCCTTTGCGGCTACCTTCTCGGCAAAGCGTATATACGGCATGGCTGGGAGCTGAGCCGCGTGGAACGCCGGGTCGACGGGCTTCCCATGCACGTGTACCGGGAAGACGGAGAGCCGGTGGCCAAACCGTGCGCCGAAGTACTGATGACGGAAAAAGATGCGGAGAACCTGATGGAAGCAGGCTTCATGCCGGTGGCATCGTTGAAGGAACAACCCGCCGCCATGGTGGTCCGCTTCCAGTCGATCGCCGAGCCCCTGGCGCCGCTTGCCGGACTGCGATAGACGTGGCGCCGACTGTATCGCGCCGTTGACCGTATCGCACCGTCGACAATTGGGGCGCACCGTCGACAATTGCGCACCGTCGACAATTGGGGCGCACCGTCGACAATTGCGCACCGTCGACAATAGTGAGCCGCGACCGCAAGGGAGCGGTGCCTTTCAGAATTTGGGCACGCTTTGAGGTATTTCATCACGTTCGCATGCTACGGCGCCCACCTTCACGGAGATGAAACGGGCTCCGTGGACCGGACTCACAATCAATTCGGCGGCCGCATGGTGCAGTCCGATGCGAAGCGCGCTCTGTCCGACAGCGAGCGGATGCTCCAGGCGCCATATGTTCTCGATCAACGCCGGGCGGCCGTATTGAAAGCTATTCGGCAACACTGCGAATATCGCGGGTGGAATCTGCTTGCGGCGCATGTGCGGACCACCCACGTGCATGCAATCTTAGAAGCCGAGGTCCCTCCCGAAAAGATCGTGACTGAGTTCAAGGCTTACGCCAGTCGTGAATTGAACCGCCTGGGGTACGATGCGCCGGATCGAAAACGGTGGGCGCGGCACGGTAGTACTCGATGGTTGTTCAAGGATCAGGACGTGAAGGACGCGATCCGGTATGTGGTCGAGGAGCAAGGACAGCCTACGGCGCTATTCCTTGCGGAAACGCTTTAAGAAAAAGCACCGCTCCCTTGCGGTCGCGGCTCATTACACCTTAGATAACACATAACCTCACCTTTCCGTTTTGATATCCTAAAGTCGCGATGAATTACGAGGTGGGCGAGCGTATCGGCGACTATCAGGTCGTCGAGCGCATCGGCGCGGGGGGAATGGGAGCGGTCTACAAGGTCCGCAACCTCATAACCGACCGCCTCGACGCCATGAAGGTGCTGCTACCCGATCTGCGCCAGGCCGCCGATCTGGCGGAGCGCTTCAGCCGCGAAATCAAAGTGCATGCCAGCCTGGTGCATCCTAACATCGCGGCGCTGCATACCGCCATGCGCGTCGAGAATCAGCTTCTCATGATCATGGAATTCGTGGAAGGCGCCAGTCTCTCTACCCGATTGCGCCAAGGGCCGATCCAGTGCCAGGAGAGCGTCAATTACATCTGCCAGGTGCTTTCCGCCCTCAGCTATGCGCACGAGCGCGGCATCATCCACCGGGATATCAAGCCGGCTAACATCATGGTGACCCCGAGCCGCGTAGTCAAGCTGATGGATTTCGGTATCGCCACCACCACCGGCACGGGAAGCTTGCAAAACCGGCTCACGGCAGCCGGCATGGCGCTGGGATCGGTCCACTATATGTCCCCCGAGCAGGTGAAGGCCGGCGCACCGGATGCCCGCTCCGATCTCTATTCGTTGGGCATCACGTTTTACGAGATGGTCACCGGACAGTGCCCCATCCGCGGCAACAGCGAGTACGAAATCATGGCGGCGCATCTGGCGCTGGCGCCGCCGTCCCCCATCGAGCTGAATCCCTTTCTTCCGCCGGCAGTCGCGGCCATCATCCAGAAGTCCATCCAAAAGCGGCCGGACGATCGCTTTCAAACGGCGGCGGAATTCCGCGCCAACCTGGAGGCGTTGACGGCCGCAGCGATTCCGGCTACGGCGCAACCGGCAACGATCGCCGGGTCGCAGCCCGATGTGTCCGTGCGCCCCTCCACACCGCCGTCGGGCACGTCTCTTATCAATCCCGCGATTCTGGAAGCGACGGTAAAGGATCTCGCGGCTTACATCGGGCCGATGGCGAAGATCATCGTCAATCGTGCGGCCAAGCAGGCGCAGAATCCCAAACAGCTATACGAGACGGTGGCATTGGAGATCTCGTCGGTGGCCGATCGGACGAAGTTTCTAGCCAAACGCGGCGCGTAAGTTCTTACGGCCTCTATTCGCCCTCGAGCATCTTCATCGCCTTGGCCATGCTGATGCGCATGCGATCGAACGAGCCGGCCAGGCCGGCAATTTCGTCCTTTCCATGGATCGGGAGCTGAGCATCGTCGAGTTCGCCCCTGCTGATGCGGTCGGCCATGGCCGACAACTGCGATACCGGGCGCACCACAATCATGATGAGGGCAAGGTCAACGGCAATCAGCGTGATGAGCGCCACCAGGCACATATCGAAGAGCAGATTCCGGAAAGCGCTGTCCGCCATGCGGACTGGCAGCGATGCCGGCACCGACACAATTTGCGCCCCCACCACCTCATTCAACTGCCATCCGAATCCGTTATTGCTGCCGTACATGGCGACCATCGCGGGGGGCGCGGCGGCGGCCGTGGAATGGCATTCGAGACACGGCGGACCGGCGACGAGAGGCTGGGCCAGATACCATGACGTCCCGTTGACAGTCTCGCGCGACGCAACCTTCCTCTTGATGTTGGGATTGTCGCGGAAATAACGAATAATATCGGATTCCCAATCGGCTGGACGGTCGCGCGGGTTGGTGGGATTGAGCGTGGCTTCCTTGTAGCTGTATTCGGGATACTTGGCGCGCAAATAATTGAAGCCCTCGGTGGCAGCGTACGCGGGCACGGTCTGCGGATGAAACGTAGTATCGGTTTTTTCTCCGGTCAGCAGCGGCTTGATCTGTTTGGTGGTGTAGCTGCGCATGGAGAGCGCGGTCTCCATCATCAATTGCGCATTTTCAATTACCTCATCGGTGGCATTTTTCTGCAAAACGCCGTGCGCCACGTAGGCGGAGACGGCGAACCCGATTCCAAAGACGACCACGAACACCAAAGTGAATTTCGCGACGAGCTTCATAGTTTTCCCGAAGAGTATGGCAGCCGCCAGCATACAGATTTAAAAGTTTTTTGTAAAGCCTCGAAGTGGTCACGAAGCACGGGTTCAGGTATGAGAACGGCGGAGCTACCCTGTGTGTATGAAGAATACGCGCAACGCCACCGCGCTTCTCCTATCGATCGCCGCGTGCCTCATCCCGGCGTTGGCCCAGGACGCGCCGCCCGCGGGAACGCCGGCATTCCGAACGGGTGCGAGGATGGTGCTCGTCCCCGTGACCGTGCGAGACCGCGAAGGGCATTCGGTAGCGGATCTGCGTCAAGAGGATTTCCAGCTCTTTGACCAGGGTAAGGAGCAGCCCATCGCGTCGTTCTCGGTGGAACGTAGCGAGCCTACAGCCTCAGGAGCGCCGCCATCGCAATTCATCGTTTACTTCTTTGACGATGTTTCCCTTCGCGATTTCGGCACGGTCATGCCCATCCGCGCCGCGGCGCTGCACCAATTGGCGAGCATTCAGCCGGGCGACCGCGTGGCCATCTTTACGAGTTCCTGCCAACTCGCCATCGACTTCACCGGCGACCGGGCGAAATTGCAGGAGGTGGTTTCGAAACTGGTGCCCAACCCGGTACACATCTGCCGCGTCGCGCCCGACGTTCACCTGCAAATCACGCTGCTCGAAGCAGTTGTCAAGCGCATGACGCACCTTCCGGGCGCCAAGCGAATCGTCGTAGTCTCGGCGGGATTCGGGGTGAACGCCGTTGAGAAACCACCGCTGGAAGCATTGATCGACGAAGCCGCCGAGGCGAAGGTCACCATCGACTCTCTGCACATCACGGAGGCCACGGGGGCGCAATCGGGTATGCCAGGCAGCGCGGCCGATCGGGGTTTATCTTCGGCTCCCAGTATTCTCGACAATCGGGAAACACCCGCACCAGGGGGCGCATTGCGTCCTGCGGAAGGGGGCGCCGGACAGCGACCTGGCGCTCGCGAGGCCAATTCTGAAAACTTGTTCACCCTCGCCCACGGCACGGGTGGGACGGTGATCGAAGCGGGGAATAAGCCCGAAGAGAGCTTACGGGCGTTCTCGACCCCGGATTGCGTTTACATACTCGGTTTTGTGCCGGCGGAGAAGGCCGACGGGACTTATCACAAGCTGAAGGTCACGGTGAAAGATTCGCGCAACTTGAACGTGCGGGCACGCGCGGGGTATTACGCGACGGAGGGTGCGGGCACGGCGCCGGCGGAGGCACCGGAGAAGAGCGTGGCGGTATCCGAAGTCGCCCCCACCGCCAAAGCGGCCGCCGTCTCCAACGTCCCGGAGCGCACCGCATCGAACGGACCGGTATCGTTCCGCGCGCGTACCAATCTGGTGCAGGTGCCGGTGGTGGTGCGGGATAAGAACGGAAATCCGGTCGGAGGACTGCATAAGAGCGATTTCCAGTTGTCCGACCGCGGACAGAAGCAGGATGTTACCGCGTTCAGCGAGGAGAAGCTGGAGCGTCCGGCGACGGTGACGAAGACATCGGCGCCATCGCTCGCCAATGAGCCGGCGCAATCGAAATCGCCCGCTGATGCCGTTCCCGACCGCTTCACGGCGTATGTCTTCGACGATGTGCACATGCGCCGCGGCGATCTGACACAGGTGCGGGAAGCCGTATGGCGCAATCTGCAGGAGACAGCATCGCCATCGGAGAGGATCGCGATCTTTACCACGTCGCGGCGGGTGTTCACGGATTTCACGGCCGATCTCGATAAACTGCACACCGCGCTCTATAAAATCAATTCCACCTACATGTACCGCGCCGTCGCCTGTCCGTCCCCGTGCCCCGACTTAAGCTTCTACCTGGCATACCAGGTGGACCGTGGCAACACGCTGGCGCTGCAAGTGGCCGGCTCAATAGTTGGGGACCCAATCCCCGCCTTGAACAGCACCGGCCTGAAGCAGCCCGGCCAGATCACTGGCAGCGCGGGAATGAAGGCCGAAACCGCCGCCATTCACTCGCTGCATTGGGGCGAGCAGGAGACCTCGCTCTCGCTCGATGCCCTGCGCGACGTGGCGCGGCGGATGATAGCTCTGGCGGGACGCCGCACCATAGTCATGCTGTCGCAAGGCGTGTTCGTCCCTTATGCGCAAGAGGCCGAATTGGAGCGTGCTATCGACTGGGCGCAGCGCTCCGGCGTGGTGGTGAACACGTTGAACAGTTCGGGCTTGAACACGGGTTGGGAAGGCGGTATTACACCTGCCGAAGACGACACACTCGAACCGGGTGGCGGTTCGACCCAATTCACCAACGAAGCGCGAAATGCCGAGATGGAGACCCTGATCTACCTTGCCGAGGCAACTGGCGGAACCGCCATCGCCAGATCGAATGACTACCTGGGCGGAATCCGGCGCATCGCCTCGCCGCCGGAGTATCGCTACATCCTGGGATTCTCACCTCACGACCTTGCGGCCGATGGCCAGTTTCATGCCTTGTCCATCAAGCTGGTCAATCCCGCCGACAAGGGCTACCCGGTGCAGGCGCGCAAAGGGTATTACGCGCCCAAACAGGGCGAAGGACTGCCAGAAGCCACCGCCAAGGAAATCGAGAGCGCCGTATTTTCGCGCGACGATATTCGCGATTTGCCGGTGGAGATGCGGACCGACGTCCGGAAATCCGAAGGCAGCGGCGGTGAACTCACGGTGTCGACGGACATCGACTTGAAGCTTCTGCACTACAGCAAGACGGATGGCCGGAATTGCCAGGAACTCACCGCGGTAGCGGCCATCTTCGACCGCGACGGCAATTTCATCGCCGGAAAACAACAGACGTTGACGCTCAAACTCCGCGATCAGACCATGGACGGCCTCAGTCAAAAGCCGCCCGAGACGCTCCAGACCTCGTTTGCCTTGAGCCCGGGCACTTACCTCGTAAGGCTGGTGGTGCGCAGCGCGGCCGACCAGGCGATGACCGAGATGAGCACGCAGGTGGACGTGCGCTAGACTGGTCGGCATGACCGGACGACCGCAGGAAGGCGACGCCGCGCCTTATTATTTCCCTTACATTAATCAGGTGGCTGGCGACGACGCTGTGGCCGTCATGGAAAGCCAATTGGAAGAATCGATCGCCCTGTTCGCCGGTATCTCGGAGGAGCTGTCGCTGCATCGCTATTCGCCCGACAAGTGGAGCATCCGCCAACTGCTGAACCACGTCACCGACAACGAACGGGCGTTTGCCTTCCGAGCCCTCTGGTTCGCGCGCGGGTTCGACACTCCCCTGCCCGGCTACGATCAGAACATCGCTGCGGCGGGCGCTGCGGCCGATAACGTCCCCTGGAGCGCGCACGTGGAAGAATTCCGTAGCGTGCGCCAATCGACCGTTTCGCTGTTCCGCAATATGCCCGCGGAGGGTTGGACGCGCTCAGGCATCGCCAGCGACAATCGCGTCACGGTGCGCGCGCTGGCCTTCATTATCGCGGGACACGTGGCCCACCACGTGAAGATTCTGCGGGAACGTTACTTATAAGGTGGGCGGAGGCCCATCGCAGGGGCGCCCCACAAAAGCACTTTGATCTTCCCCAACGTTTCTGGTACGTTGGGTGCCATGCCTCTACTCGAGCCTGTGATTTGGGCGAAAGGTACCGTTCTCAATCCGCAACACCTCCAAATCCAAGACCGGTTCCTGGTAGACTCGCTGCAGTTTCAACTCCAGGCGCTGAACTTCCGGCCGTGGGGCTTTCGGCGTCTGCGCATCGACCAGGCGGCTCTCGCTACCGGCACTATTACGATTTCGGAAGCCTCCGGCATCTTCGCCGACGGACTGCTTTTCGACATTCCGGAATCCGACGCCGCGCCGTCGCCGCGCCCGATTGGCGACCGGTTCGGGCCCGATCAGGAGACTCTCGGCGTCTTTCTGGGCATCCCGCACTATCGCGAGCAGGGTTTGAATGTCGCCAACGGAATGCGCGACGTGGAGGCACGCTATCGCGCCGAAGTGGCCATGATGCGCGACGACAACACCGGACTATCGGAACGGCCGGTGATGATGGCGCGCAAGAACTTCCGTCTGCTGGTGGAAGGCGAAAGCCGGGAAGGCATGTCGGTAATGCAGATTGCCAATATCCGCAAAACGCCGGCCAACGTGTTTCAGATGGACCCGCATTTCGTGGCGCCCATGCTCGACCTCAGCGCCAGCGATTACCTGCTGTCGATCGCCCGCCGCCTGGTGGAGATTCTATCCGCCAAGAGCAGCACGCTTTCCAGTTCGCGGCGGCAAAAGAACCAGAGCCTGGCGGATTTCACAGCCTCCGACATCGCCCAATTCTGGCTGCTTTACACCATCAACACCGCGTTCCCCACCATCAGCCACTTATTCGAAACGCGCGGCGGACATCCCGAGGCGCTGTATTCCGCCATGCTGCAACTGGCCGGATCGCTGACCACTTTTTCGCAGAAGATTCACCCGCGCGATTTACCGGCCTACAATCACGAGAATCTCGGCACGTGCTTCACCGACCTGGACGAGAAGCTGCGCTTCCTGCTGGAAACGGTGGTGCCGAGCAACTTCGTTTCCCTCCCGCTCAAGCAAGTGTCGCCCAACATATACGCCACTTCCATCGACAAGGAAGAATACCTGCGCAATACCCGCATGTATCTGGCGATGTGCGCCGACGCCAGCCAGGCCGATGTGATCGGGCGCGGTCCCAACCTCATCAAGATCTGCTCCGGCGACCACATCGAACTGCTGGTGCAAAGAGCGTTGGCGGGCGTGCCGCTGATCTATTCGGTAAGTCCGCCGAGCGCCATTCCGCTCAAGCTGAATTACCAATATTTCAGCTTGAGCCAAAGCGGCGGACCGTGGGAGACCGTCGTGCGGGCGCGCAATCTCGCGGCGTACGTGCCGGGGGAATTTCCCAATCCTCAATTGGAGCTGATTATCCTGCTACCGACGGCGGGATAACCTAATGTGCTACCGAGCCGCGCGCGTCAGCAAGCGGTTTCGAGGATTCGGCTGAGCCCACCGTCAATTCGCTAACTCGGTTGAAGAACGTCGCAGACTGAACTTCATCGCATTTGGCGGCCGGCAGGGACTCGCCGGACTGACGCCCGGCGGGCAAGCTGAAGCTTACCCCACATTGGCAACACCGGTGATTCGTGGGATAAGCTTCAGCTTGTCCAGGCGAGCCAAGCTCGCCCAGCCCGCATGGCCGGATTCACTCCCTGACGGTCGTGGCTCGGAATCGGAGCTTACCTTGCGATCAAATAAATAATGAGCGCCAGCGCCAGCACCACCGCGATGGCGATCAGAATCCACAACAGTTTGTTGCCGCCTTTTTTCTTGGGAATCGGCGGCCGTCCGGCCGGCCTTTTGACTACCTTCGGCTCAGGCGGAGCAGGCGGCGGAGCAGCCGGCGCCTTGAACATTTTCGTGAACTCGCTCGGGCCGCCTGGCTCCGCGGGCGCACCGCCTTGGGCTTGCGGCTGCTGCACCTGAAAAGCGCGCGTGGCCTCGCCGGTGGCTTGCGGACGCGGCGGGGGCGCCGCCAGTGGCTGGGCAGCTAATCCTTGCGCCGCGAATGGCGCTTCCAGCATGCGAGTGAACTCGCCCGGTGCGTTCACGCCGCCTTGCACGGACGGCGGAAACATGGGCTGTGGCGGGCCGGGCGGCCGGCCTGAGGGCGGCATGCCGGGCGACTGCAACATCTTCGTAAACTCACCCGGTTCGCTAGACGTGGGCATTGAAGCGCCCGCGGGAGTGGATGACGGAAAGAACGGCGGCGGCTGCGACGGGCCTGACGACGGGGCCAGCGGCGATTGCAGCATGCGAGTAAACTCACCGGGCTCGCTTGCCCCGAGCGGCGCACTAGCACTCCCAGCGGGAAAGCTTGGCGACGGCGAAGGCGGCGGTTGCGGCGCCGGCTTCGCCTGCATCATGCGCGTAAATTCCCCCGGCGCCGCGGCAGGCGGCTGGGGCGGCGGTGCTTGTGCCGGCGCAGGTGGCTGCGCCTGCAAAAGCCTGGTAAATTCTCCCGGCGCCGATTGCGGAGGCGCGGCGGGCGCGGGGGATACCGGCGGCTGCGCCTTCAACAACTGTGTGAACTCGCCAGGATCAACCCTCGGAGGCGCTACCGGAGTTGCCGGCGCACGCACGGCGGCGGGCGCCGGCTGCGTCGCCTTCAGCAATCGCGTGAATTCGCCCGGCTCGGCTGCGGGCGGCCCGGCTGCCATCGGCGGCGGTGGCGGCCCGGGAGCTCGCGCGGCGGGCGTCGGCTGGGTGCGCAAGAGTCGCGTGAACTCGCCCTGTTCAGCTGCCGGCGGCGCGGGCGCCACGGGCGGCGGGGGCGGCGCCGGAGGCCGAGCGGCTGGCGATTGTGCTCGCAAGAGTCGCGTGAACTCGCCCTGTTCAGCTGCCGGCGGCGCGGCGGCCACAGGCGGGGGAGGCGGGGCGGGTGCCGGCGCGGCCGGCGATTGCGCTCGCAGGAGTCGCGTGAATTCGCCCGCCTCGACTGCGGGCGGAGCGGCCGGCGCCGGCGGAGGCGGCGCAGCGGGACTTGGCGGCGGTGCCGCTTGCGCTCGCAGGAGTCGCGTGAATTCGCCCGGTTCGGCCGCGGGAGGCGCGGCAGGTGCAGGCGGCGGTGGCGCCGGCGATTGCGCCCTCAGAAGTCGCGTGAACTCGCCAGCTTCGCCAGACGCGGGCGACGACGGCGTTGGAGCCGGGGGCGACGCCGGCGTCTTCGGCGGATCGAGCTTGGCCAACAGGCGCGAGAATTCGTCCGCGTCGGGCCCTCCCGGAGACACGGGCGCCGGCCGCGGCGGCGCTGCCGCACCGGGACGGGCATGCTCCAGGATGCTGGTCTGCGGCTCCGCCGGCGCCTGTCCACCCCTGGGAATATTCCACGCCCGCACCACCGTCGCGTCTTTGGGATTCATCGCCTTGTCGGCCGCGATTTTGGACTTCAGCCCGGTCATCCACTGGCGCAAAGGCGGATTGCCCGCAATGGCGTCGGTAACTACGTAGGGAGTGCCATTCTGGTCGCCGGTCTCCAGAAAACAGACCTGGTACTCGGGCGGAAGCGTCCCGATCTCCGCCAGCAGCGCCTCATTCGGCGCGCTATGCCCCCCGGCAAGCAAATGTATGGTAACGGACCGCCCGGTAGAAATTTCCCGGGCCGAAAGCGCATGATCGGTTTGCCCGGAGGCGCCGGCAATCCGCCCCGTGATCTGGAACCTTTGGTCGAAACTCATGGTTTTCCCTATACCGCCATGGATTTAGCAGGGCCGATCGGGCTCCGCGAGGCCGCCATGGCGACCAATTTCCCGTGCCTCACGGCCCCTGATATGATACAGTATCGCTGCTGCGAAATTCGCGGCTCAACTTCGGCGCGAGAAAATGGCGCGTCAATTCGGTCTATGAGATCCCTGTCGCAAGTGGTGTGGTCGGAGGGCATGTACCTCGGTCCACACGAATTTCAGGCGCAAGCGCGCTATTTCGAAGACGCCATCCACTTCGCCGCCGATGCGTTGTGGTTCCAAAGCTATGGCCTGATCGGCGCCACCCTCGATAGCGATGCCTTGCGCAACGGAACCGTGAGCGTGGTGCACGCTTCCGGAATTTTCCCCGACGGCACGCCGTTCCACATGCCGCAATCGGATGCCATCCCCGCCGTCCGTCAAATCGGCGACCTCTTCCCGCCCACTCGCGATACGCTCACTATCTTCCTGGCAATTCAGCAACGCCAAACCGGCGGACGCAACTGCGCGCTGGGCGGAGATCCGGGCGAGTCGCGGTATTTCGCCGAACGCCGCAGCTTCAACGACGAAACCAGCGGCGAAGACAGCCGTCCGGTGACCGTTCGGCGCAAGAACGTGCGCCTGATACTCGAATCCGAGCTGAACGACAATATGGTGGCGCTGCCACTGGCGCGGGCGCGCCGCGACGGATCCGGCCATTTTATTTACGACCCGATGTTCGTGCCTCCGTGCCTGCAAATCACCGCCAGCGAGAGGCTCATGCTCATGCTCCGCCGGCTCATCGAGATCCTGGAGAGCAAGAGCAGCTCCCTCAGCCGCAATAAAGGCGGCGCCGGCCTGACGGAATTCTCTTCCCGCGATTTGGCCAACTTCTGGCTGATGCACGCCGTCAATTCCGGTCTGGCGGCCCTCCGCCATCTGTGGATCTCCAAGCGCGGCCATCCCGAAGAACTTTTCATGGAGATGTCGCGATTGGGCGGCGCGCTCTGCACCTTCGCGCTGGATTCCCACCCGCGCATGCTGCCGATTTACGATCACCGCAATCTGGGCGACTGCTTCGAAAAACTAGACGAGCACATACGCACCCATCTGGAGACCATCGTTCCCACCAATTGCGTGGAAATTCCGCTCACCAAAATGGCGGAGTATTTGTACGAGGGCGATGTCAACGATTCGCGCATGCTGGGCCGCGCGCGCTGGGTGCTGGGCGTTCGCGCCAAAGTAGGCGATGCGGAGCTCATCGAGCGCGGTCCGCAGTTGATCAAGTTTTGTTCGGCGAAATTTGTCGGGGAGTTAGTGCGGCGCGCCATGGCAGGCTTAACCCTCACCCATTTGCCCGTTCCCCCGCCCGCCATCCCCGCAAGAGTGGAGACGCAGTACTTTGGCGTCTCCAGGGACGGTCCATTCTGGGACCATATTGTACAGACCCACCGGGTCGGCGTTTACGTTCCCGCCGAAATCAGCGGCGTGGAACTCGAACTTTTGGTAATCCTGGATAAATAATCATGAGCGATAAGGGGTGGGATTTGTGTTGCAGCCTGAATCCGCTCGCTCGCGCGCGCGGCTCTGCAACGAGCGTCTTACCGAGCCGTGACCGTGAGGGAGCGGTCCGTTGCAACGAATTCGTCCCGCCATACACTATCAAAGGATCTCTGTTATGACACCAAGCACCGCGACCGGCCCCAGCGCGCCCCGTACCGATAATCTCGCGCTTATCTTTCAGGAAGTTCTCACCGCCATCGTGCGGCTGCGTTCGAACCGGCAGGAACTCTCGGATGCCGAGAGCTTTCGCTACTCCATGCGCGAGGCCATCAAAGCCGCGATTCAGGAAGCGCGCAACCATGGAGGCTACAACGCCGAAGACATTAAGATGGCGACCCTCGCGCTGGTTGGCTTTCTGGACGAATCGGTGCTCAACCTGCGCAACCCGATGTTCGCCGATTGGCCGCGCAAGCCGCTACAGGAGGAACTCTTCGGCATCCACATGGCCGGCGAAATTTTCTTCCGCAACCTGGAACAGCTGATGGGCCGCCCCGATTCGGCCGACCTGGCGGACCTTCTGGAGGTTCACTACCTCTGTCTGCTGCTGGGTTACGGCGGCCGCTACAGCATCGGCGGAAAAGGCGAATTGCAGGGCATCGCCACCGCCACCGGCGACCGTATCAAGCGCATTCGCGGCGCCTCTTACGACCCGTTCATGCAGGTGCTCGACGAACCCGAAGTGGTGAAGGCCACCGCAGATCCGTGGATCAAGAAACTGTTGATCGTCGCGGCGGCTTGCTTTGTGCTGGTGCTGGCTTTATTCGTCACTTTCAAGATCGTCCTGGGGTCGAGCGCTCATGAAGTCAGCGCCACGGCCGCGGACGCCAAAATCTAGGGGATAACGATGAATAAGAAGAACTACGTCATCATCGGTTCCATCCTGGCGACGACCGGGGTTGCGGTCGCCTGGCTCAGTTCCAATACCCAGAAGATCCCGTTCCTGAAAAATGCCGACCCGTTCGTGGTGCAAGCCGTCGTCCTGGTAATTGGCATCGTGGTCGCGGCGGTAATGACGTGGGTCGCGACCAGAGGCGACAAACAACCGGAAGCCGCGGCAGGTGGCGCCGCGGCGGCCGAAGCTCCAGCCGAAGTAACGGACATGAACGAGCTGCTCGGTGAAGCCGAAGCACGTCTGGCCGTAGCGCAGCAGCAGAAGGATTCCAAACTGGGAAAGCTGCCCGCCATCATCCTGCTCGGCGAAACCGGCAGCGCCAAGACCACCACCATGGTGCAATCCGGCGCCGAAGCGGAGTCGCTGGCCGGCCAAGTCTACGAGGAAAACAACATCCTGCCCACTCCGGCGGCGAACTTCTGGTTCGCCCACCACACGGTCTTCGTGGAAATGGGCGGCAAGCTCCTGGCCGACAACAACGCATGGAAGACTCTCATCGGCGGCTTGCAACCTTCTAAAGCCGCGGCCCTGTTGGGCACGGCCGAAGAGGTTCCGCGAGCCGCCCTGGTGTGTGTCGACGCCGAGGCCTTGCAGTCCGCCAGCCCCGATCCACTCGCCGCGCTGGCTCGCAAACTGCGAACCCAGCTGGCGGAGATCTCACGGCTCCTCGGCATCAATCTGCCGGTGTATGTACTCTTCACGCGTAGCGACCGCTTCCTTTTCTTCACCGAATATTTCAGCAAGCTGAACAACGAGGAAGCGACGCGCATCTTGGGTACCACACTGCCCATCGTGCAGGAACGCAGAGGCATCTACTCCGAGGAGGAAACCACCCGCCTGGGCGCCGCGTTCCAGAACCTCTTCCGCCAGCTTTGCAACGCGCGGCCTACCTTTCTCGCCCTTGAAACCGACCCCATGCAACTGTCGGCGATGTACGAATTCCCGCGTGAATTCCGCAAGGTCCACCAGGGGCTCGTGCGTTTTCTGGTGGAACTGTGCCGCCCCAGCCAGTTGACCGTGGCGCCGTTCCTCCGCGGCTTCTACTTTTCCGGCGTCCGCCCCATCGTGGTGAACGAAGTGGCGCCCGCCACCCCCATTGCTCCCACACCCGCTGCCGGCGGACACATGGGGGCTACCGGCATGTTCCGCGCGCAAGCCGCGGCTGCCGGTGCGCAGCGCATCGTCGGCCAGCGAAAAGTGCCGCAGTGGCTCTTCCTCAGCCACTTCTTTAACGATCTCCTTCTGGCCGACACCGCCGCCAAGGGCGCCAGTTCCAGCAGCATCCGCGCCAGCATGCCGCGCCGTATTCTGCTAACCGCCGCGGCCGTCTTGTGCCTCATCTACAGCAGCTTGCTGCTGGTTTCTTTCGGCAAGAACCGAGCGCTAGCTAACAACGTCAAACTGGCGTCAGCGGGTATCGCCTCGGCGGCGGCTCCGGCCGCGGGCGAAGCGGCTTCGCTCGACTCTCTGCAAAAGCTGGAGAACCTTCGCCAGTCGCTCGAGACGCTCACCAAATACAATCGCAAAGGCGCGCCCTGGGGCTATCGCTGGGGTCTCTACATTGGCAACGATCTCTATCCCGACGTCAAGAAGCTGTACTTCGCCGATTTCCACCGCCTGCTGCTCGCGCCCACCCAGGACACTATGGTGGCGTCGCTGCACGGCCTTCCCGGCGCTCCCGGGCCGGCCGATGACTATACGCCGCCCTACAACAGCCTCAAAGCCTACCTGGAAACCACTTCCAACCACGAGAAAGCCACCCACGACTACCTGCCTCCCGTGCTACTCAATCGCTGGGGCGCCAGCCGTAACGTGGATCCCGACCGAATGGCGCTGGCGCAGAAGCAGTTCGAATTCTACACGGACGAACTGCAGCTCGCCAATCCGTATTCCACCGACAACGACGCCGCATCGATCGGCAATGCGCGGCACTATTTAGGGCAGTTCGGCGGACTCCAGCGCGTATACCAAGCCATGTTGGCGGATGCCGCCAAGACCGGCCAGGCCCTCAACTTCAACAAGCGGTTCCCCGGATCGGTCGAAGAAGTGATCGACAATTACACCGTCCAGCCCGCCTTCACCAAGCCCGGCTGGGATTTCATGAAAGCCGCGCTCAAAAACCCTGGAAAATATTTCGAGGGAGAAGCGTGGGTGCTCGGCCCGCAGAGCACCACCGACATCGATCGCACCAAGCTGGCACAGCAGCTGCAGAGCATGTACTACGCCGACTACATGAAGGAATGGCGCGCCTATATGAGGGAGGCGCGCGTTGTGCCCTATGCCGGCCTGCCGGACGCTTCCAAGAAGCTGGGTGTCACGTCCGGCAATCAATCGCCGCTGCTGGAACTCTTCTGGCTGGCGTCGGTCAACACTCAAGTGGACGCGCCGGACGTCGCCAATGCTTTCCAGCCGGTGCAAGCCGTAGTGCCGGCCTCGCCGGTCGAGAAATTTTTCGCTCCTCCGAACCAGGCCTACATGAACACCCTGGTAACCTTGCAGGGCTCGCTGGATGCCATCGGGTCACCGCCCAACGATGCGGCTAAGAACACCACGCTGTCCAATGCCACCGCCGCGCACGGCGCCGCCAAGCAGGTGTCGCTGACGTTCAACCCCGATACTTCCGACGCCCACATCGATTCCAGGGTGCTGGGGTTGATGAACGATCCCATTACTTACGCGGAGAACCTGCTGCGCTCTCTCGGACCGGCCACGCTGAATGCCGCCGGCCGGAATTTCTGCGCCGAGTATCGCGCCATGTTCAGCAAGTTCCCGTTCAATCGCACCTCGAAGAGCGACGCCTCGGTTGACGACGTCAATGGGATCTTCAAAAGCCCGGACGGCAAGTTCTGGAAATTCTACAACGACAACCTGACCAAGCTACTGCCCAAGCAGGGATCGGACTACGTAGCGGCCACCGCGGATGGAGTGACGCTGACTCCAGGCTTCGTGAACTTCTTCAAGAAAGCCGCGGCGTTCGGGAATTCCCTATACGCCGGCAACACGCCCGACCCGCACTTCTCTTACACCTTGAAGTCTGTGCCGAGCGAGGGCATTGAGGGCGCGGTGTTGAATCTCGATGGCCAGCAAATCTCCTATTCCGGATCGAATATGGTTTCCAAGACGCTCAACTGGCAGAGCACCGGAACGCATGGCGTAAAGGCGACGTACAAACGCGGCGGCGATAACGACTGGGATAGCGAAGAGGGTTTGTGGGCCATCTTCAAATTCTTCTACAACGCCGACCATACCGTACCGGCCGGCGGCGGCTACACACTGGAGTGGGTGCAGCGCAGCGGCAAGGACGCCAAGCCGACGACGATTGAAGGCGGCAAAGAATTGACGGTCCGCTTCCAGGCCGACGTCCCCATGTTCCAGAAGGACTTTTTCGCCAGCATGGCCTGCGTCGCGGACGTAGCGAAGCAGTAAGGTGGCGCGGACTTTAGTCTGCAGCGCCGAGACTCATCTCGGCGGGACGGGTCGAGAAGAGTCTCGACCCAGCAGGCACGAGTGCCTGCGCCACAAGTCACCGCCATGGAGGCAGCAGGCGCTTCTGCACCTTGCCGAGCGCCGTGCGCGGCAGCTTCTCCACCGTAATGAAATCGCGCGGCACTTTGAACGACGCCATGCGTGCGCGACATCGCGCCTCCAGCTCCGCCGCGTCCACCGGCCGGCGCACCACGATATACGCCACCGGAATCTCGCCGCGCAATCGGTCGGGAACGCCGGCCACGGCCGCTTCCGCGATCTCGTCCTGCTCCGTCAGGAAGTCCTCGATTTCGCGCGGATAGATATTAAACCCGCCGGAGACGATCAGATCGCTCTTTCTGCCAAGTAGTGTGTAGTAGCCATCGGCCGAGCGCTCCGCCATATCGCCCGTCTTGAACCAGCCGTCGTCGAACGCGGCGCGCGTGGCATCTTCGCGCCGCCAGTATCCGGCAAATACATTGGCGCCGCGCAGTTGAATTTCGCCGTCCACGATGCGCTCTGAGACACCCGGCAGCGGCAGTCCCACCGTGCCGGCGCGGCGCTCGCCGGCATAAGGGTTCGACATATTCATGAGCGTTTCGGTCATGCCATAGCGCTCCAAAATCGTGTGGCCGAACTTGGCATGGAATTCGGAGAACACCTGCGGCGAAAGCGGCGCCGAGCCGGAGACGAACAGCCGCATGAATCCGCCGATCTCGCGCGCAATTTCCGCGGGGAAATCGAGCATGCGCACATAAATCGTGGGAACGCCGAAGAACAGCGTCGGCCGGAAATCGAGGAACTCGGCCGGCGCTTTCTGGTGCTCGAACCGCTCCAGCAGGCGCATGCGGCAGCCGCTAGCGAGCCAGCAGTGCAGTCCGTTACCGAGCGCGTGCACGTGAAAAAGTGGCAGCGCCAGCAGAAATCGATCGGCATTCGAAATATTCCAGCAGGCATTCAGATTCACCGCGTTGGCGGCAAAATTATTGTGCGTGAGGATGGCGCCCTTGGAAACACCCGTGGTGCCCGACGTGTAAACCAGGGCCGCGGGAGCGTCGCCATCGACGTAGACCGCGGGACGATCGGCCGTTTCCGGCGCCTCTAGTTCCTCTAGTCTCCACACCGGTGGGATATGCTTTAGCTTGTCCATCTCCTGCGCCGCGATCGCCGCCTTCGGTTCCGCATCCTCGAGAATGTGCGCAATCTCCTTCTCGCGATACAGAATGTTGATGGGCACGAAGATCGCGCCCAGCTTCACACAAGCCAGATAAATGTCGATCAGCTCGACACAGTTGGCGAGATAGACGGCGAGCCGGTCGCCGGCCTCCAGTCCGCGCTCGCGGAACAACGCCGCCATGCGGTTGCTCCTCGCATCGATCTCGCCGAAGGTATATTCAGTGCCGCCAAACTCCAGGCCGACCTCGTCGCGGCGGCCCACCAGTGACAGATCGAACAACTGCGCCAGATTCATTTCCGCTCCGCAATGGCCGCCGCGGCCAAGGCCGCCAGCAAAGCGAAGGCGCCCAGAGACCAAAAACTCACCTGAAATTGCCCGGTCCAATCGGCCAGGAATCCGACTGCCGGCGCGCCTACCAGAATCATCACGATCCCCACCATATTTACCAGACCCATGGCCGATCCGGCGCAGCCGGGAACCAGCGCGGCCGCGCGGTTGAAGATGCCCGCATATGGCAGCCCGCAGCCCGTTCCGAGCAACACAATCGCCGCGCAGGTCAGGCCCAGCGATCGCCCCCACGCCAGCGCTCCACATGCCGCCGCATTCAACAGCATCGAGCCTTGCACCAGCCGCCGTATCGGCATCCGCTCAGCCAGCAATCCACCCAGCGGACGCGAGAGGATGCCGAGCAGTAGGACGGCCGAACCCATCGCACCCGCGGTCTTCAAAGGCATCCGGAAATTGGTCTTCAGCAGCACCGTGATCCACGATCCCACCACGATCACCAGCCCGAATGAGGCCATCTGGATGACGCCCAGCAGCCACAACTCGCCATGGCTGGCCACCTCTCGCAAACCGGGCGCCGCCCGCACTACGTGGCGCTGATGCGGCGCCCCCGTCATCCACCACACCCACGCCGCCGCGGCCACCAGCGCGCACGCGACGCAAGCCCCTCGCCATCCCAGAGCATCGAGCAGTTGCGGCACCGCGAACAGCACGAAGCCCGACCCCAGAACGATTGATCCGCCGAACAATCCCTGCGCGATATGACGCTCGCGGCCCTCGAATCGCACTACAATATAGCGCGCACCCGCGGCGAAGCAGGCGCCCGTGCCGATGCCAGCGAAAGCTTTCCAAAACAGCAGGTGCCAATAGGCGCCCGCGAACGCCAGCGCGAAATTCGCCACCGCGATCCAGGCCAGCGCGGCGGCGATCACGCGGCCTGCGCCGAAGCGATCGCCCAGACGCCCGCCGGGCACCATCATCAAGGCGTGCGTGAGGAAAATGGCGGTGGTCAGCAGGCCGGCTCTCGTCCGATCGAAGCCGAATTCGCCGCGCAGGACCGAAATCATGGGCGCGTGGTTGGTGTAATTAGCGGAGAAGGCGAAACCGGCTGCGCAACCGGAAACCAACGCGCGTCTGTCCATCGTCTGCCTCGTGGCCGTCGCGCTAGTTTACCATCCTCGCTTGGAGAACTGCTGCCGCGCGATGGCCAGGAATGCTTCCGTCGCGGGATTGTCCAGTTTGGCTTTCATTCCGATGTCGATCGAGGTCCAATGGCGGGAACGGACGCGCTTGAAGACTACGCCCGGCGTGGTGATTCTGGCGACACACGCGGGCGCCAGCGAGACACCCAGGCCGGCCGCCACCAGCCGCAGTACGGTGGGCCATTGCGGCGCGTCCTGCACGAAGTTGGGACGAAAGCCTTCCGCTTCGCAACAGGCGACCGTTCGGTCGTAAGCCAGAGCGCCCATCCGCCGCGCGAAGAGAACGAACGGCTCGTCTTTCAATGCCGCTAGCGCGAGGATCGAATTCGCGGCCAGCTTATGGCGCGCCGGCAGAACCGCCACGAACGGCTCCCGCAAAATAGTCTCGATCGTCAGGCCGTCGCGCGCTTCGCCATCGCGGAGAAAGCCGAGATCCAATGTGCCATCCAGCAAGAGGGGCATCAGTTCTTCGGTGGCGCCCTCGCGCAAGCGGAGCTCGACGTTGGGGTGCATATGCCGGTAGCGCCGGATGGCTTTCGGCAGGCCTGTAAACATGACGGAACCGGCGAACCCTACGGTGAGCGCGCCCTCCAATCCGCTGCCCACGCGGCGCGCCATCTCGATGTCGTCCGCTACTTTGGCAAGCGTAGTTCGCGCGCGCTCCAGGAAGAACTGCCCCACCCGAGTGAGTCTGACGCCGCGGGTCGTGCGGTCGAAGAGGGGGTAGCCCAGGTTGCGCTCCAGGTTACGGATCTGTTGACTGAGCGGCGGTTGCGCCATCCCCAACTTCTCCGCCGCATGTCCGAAGTGCAGCGTCTCGGCGACTGCAGCGAAGTAGCGCAGGTGCCGCAGCTCGATCTGGTGATTCATATGCTTTTCGTCTCAGTATAGATGATTCGGATATTGGACATATGCCGGCAAGAAACCGTATCGTGGCAGATGTCAGGAGGATCCCAATGTCGCCCGCAACCGGACAGATCGCCATTCGCGAGTTTCAACCTGGCGATGAAGCAGCTTTCCGCCAGCTCAACGAGGAATGGATTACGCGATACTTCCGCATCGAAGCGAAGGACTCGGAGGCGCTCAACCATCCGCACTCGAGCATTATCGAGCCCGGCGGCCGCATCTTCTTCGCCACGGTCGACAGAGAGTGTGTCGGCGCCTGCGCCCTCATACCTACGGGAGCCTTTGAGTACGAGGTGGCGAAGATGGCCGTCACGGCCCGCTGCCAGGGCATGGGGATCGGCCGCCGTTTGTTGACCGCCGTCGTTGAGGCCGCCCGCTCCGCCGGCGCCCACCGCCTTCACCTGGAAACCAATCACGTTCTCACGCCAGCCATCCGTCTGTATGAATCGGTGGGATTCCAGCATGTGCCTTCCATGCCGTCCCCTTATGTAAGGGCGGACGTGTTCATGGAGATGCTGCTATAGACGTGGCGCGGACTTTAGTCTGCAGCGCCGAGACTCTGGACTCCTGAGGTCTACCCACAGTTTCGGCCGCGACGAGGAATCGGACTGAGCCTGACATCGCAAAAACGAATTCGGCCACCGATGAACACCGATGAACACCGATAAAACCAAGGCCTTTCTTATCCGTGTTCATCGGTGGCTGATTTGTCTTTACCTCGATGCCAGGAGAGGCTCATCTTGATTCCCCGACCTCAGGAGTCCAGAGACTCATCTCGGCGCGACGGGTCGAGAGACCGCCCCGGACGGTTGCGCCTCGGTATCGGAACATCGCGTTTTCCGAGCCGCGCGCGTGAGCGAGCGGTCCCATGGCTCATGGCAAGCTCCATGACATCAATCTTGGACAGGACGAGGAATCAGATTGAGTCCGGCTTCGCTAGATTTCAGATTGGCCACGGATAAACACCGATGAACACCGATGAAAAAACAAGCGCTTTCTTATCGGTGTTCATCGGTGTTTATCGGTGGCCAATAATGTTCTTGCCTGGAAAGTCATCGCGATCTGAGCCCTTCGTGGCGGCCTGATGACATTCCCTTTCGGGCGACGCGGCTCATAACCTTGTCGATCTCACCCCCTTGACACCGTGCGGCGTTAGTGCTATTTTTCTAGCATGCTGCTAGAAAGACTGCACGAGGCAACACGGTGAGCATCGGGACGGGACTCAGCCGGCGGGAACGCCAGATCATGGACATCCTTTACCAGGGCGGCAAGCTCTCCGCCGCCGCCGTCCGCGAAGCCATGCCCGACGCGCCGAGTTATTCGGCCGTCCGCGCCATGCTCCGCGTCCTCGAAGAGAAGGGCCACGTGAAGCATCAGGCGGAGGGCCTGAAATACGTCTACGTACCCACCGTCGCGCGCGACAAGGCGAAACGCTCGGCCGTCAAGCACCTGCTCGACACCTTCTTCGCGGATTCCCCCGCGCAGATCGTCGCTGCGCTTCTCGACGTCTCCGCGACCCGCCTGACGCGCGAGGAACTGGACCGCATGTCGGAAATGATCGAAAAGGTCAAGAAGGAGGAAAAGTAAATGTCTGAATGGTTTGCGATTTTGCTCGGCGCCGCGCTGAAAAGCATGGTCGTGATAAGCGCGGCTTGGATATTGGCCTTCTTATTACGCCGCCAATCGGCGGCCGCACGTCATCTGGTCTGGACCGCGGCGGCCACCGCCCTGCTTGCCCTGCCGATACTCTCCGTCTCCATGCCGGCCCTGCGCGTGCGCACGTCCGCGCTTTCGCCGCTGGTCTCCAGTATCGCGTTTCGAACCACCGCCGTCGCCGACCTCTCCGCTCCCGCACCTTCCGTTCCCCAAGCGACGCCCGCCTCGCAATCGACGCCGGCCCGCGCGCCCTGGCAGCCCGATTTTCGCCTCCTGATTCCGTTCGTCTGGGCGGCCGGCACGGCGCTCGCCCTGGCCCACATGGCGGCGGCCTGGATTGTCATGTGGCACAAGCGTCGAACCGCCAGCCCCTTCGGCGACTCGCTCTTCCCCGCCCTCGCCCGATTGCTCGGCCTCCAGCGCGAAGTGGCGCTGCTCGAATTCCCCCGTGGCGGGATGCCTCTCAGTTTCGGAGTGCTGCATCCCGCCGTTTTTTTACCGGCTGACGCGCGTGAGTGGAGCGAGGAGCGCCGCCGCGTGGTAATGCTCCACGAACTGGCGCACATCCGGCGCGGCGATTTGGCCACGCAGCTGATTGCCCGCGCGGCCGTATCGCTCTTCTGGTGGAATCCACTGGTCTGGATGGCCTGGCGCGAATTCGTGAAGGAGCGGGAGCGTGCCGCCGACGACGTGGTGCTCACCGCCGGCGAGCCGGCCACCGCATACGCCGCCCACCTGCTCGCAATCGTGCGCTCCATGCAAGCGGTGCTGGTGTCGGCCACCGTCGCCATGGCGCGCCCCTCGCAGTTCGAGGGCCGTCTGATGGCCATCCTGGACGCCCGCGTCAATCGCAAATCCTTGTCTCCGCGAGCGCCCCTGGCGGCTGCCGCATTGGCCATTGGCCTCGTCGCGCCCTTCGCGGCACTACAGGCGCAGGATAAGCCGGACGCGGCCATCCAGACCAATATCGAGTCGGCCATCCGCGCGGCAATCGCGCAGCAAAACCACGAAATCCTGGACGCTGCCGCCGCGGCTTACACCAGCGCGCACAAATACGACGCCGCGCAAGAGCTTCTCGAAAGCGCGCTCACCATCCGCGCGAACGTCTCGGGCGACCGCAGTTCGGCATATGCAATCGGCCTGATGAAGCTGGGCGACCTCTCGGCCAGACGCGGCAAGAGCGCCGATGCGATCGACTTCTATTCCCGATCCGTCGCGTTAGGGGACACGCCGGAGACGGCACCTGGATTGATTTATCTGGCCTCGCAGGCGCTGGCGAAGAAAGATACCGTCGCCGCCGAAAGCCTCATCGATCGTGCGCTGGCCGTGGCGCCTTCGGGCAAAGAGGCGGGCCGCGCGCTTACGGTGAAGGGCAATATCGCCCTCGCCAACGGACTCACCGGCGTGGCCGAGGTGCAGTACCTGCAAGCTCTGGCACAAGATCCGCCCGGCTCCGCGGAAGCGGCTCTCACCATGGAAACGTACGCCAGATTTCTCACGGCGCAAAGCCGCCAGGTAGAAGCAGACGCGCTCCTGGCTCAGGCGAAACCCATCCGTCAGGCGCAGATCGACCGGATATCGACCGCCATGCCGGCCGCGATTCAAGGGCCTTCGGCTAAAGTCGGCAACAGCGTGTCCGCGCCAGTCATGGTGTACAAGCACGAGCCGGAATACTCGGCGGATGCCTTGAGCGCGAAATTGCAGGGGACCGCGATGCTGAGTGTCACCATCGGCACGGATGGCATGGCTCACGACCTCAAGTTAATCAAAAGCCTCGGATTCGGCCTCGACGAAAAGGCCGCGGAGGCCGTTAGCCAATGGCAGTTCAAGCCCGGCACCCGCGACGGCGTTCCCGTTCCGGTAACGGCGACCATCGAGGTGAATTTCCGCTTGCTGTAGAAACGCGGCCCTCTACTGCTTGTAGATCGTGCCGCCCTTCATCACCAGCTTGACCTTGCGGATGGCCGCGATTTCCTTGGTAGGGTCGCCATCGACAGCGATCAGGTCGGCCAACATCCCGGCCTTCACCTGTCCGATGTCCATGTGCAGCACTTGACCGGCCACGGAAGTCGCGGCCTTCAGCGCATTCACCGCGGACATGCCGTAGTCCACCAACATCTCCACTTCGCGCGCGTTGTCGCCGTGCGTGAACACGCCCACGTCGCTGCCGCTGATGATGGTGACGCCGGCGTCGAGCGCGGCTTTGAAGCTGGCCCGTTTGCGCGTGATACCGGCAGGCTCCGGCGCCTGGCCCTTGTGCCATCCGGCGTACTGCGAAGTGGCGTCGCCGGCCGCCAGCGTGGGGCACAGCGCGACATGATGTTCGGCCATCAACTGAAACACCTCGGGTGTCCCGCCATCGCCGTGCTCGATGGTGTCGACACCCGCCAGTGTGGCGCGCCGCATGCCTTCGGGCGTGGTGGTGTGGACCGAGACCGGCACGCCCGCGCTATGTGCCGTCTCCGCCGCCAGCTTCATTTCTTCCAGCGAGAACGTCGGATGGGCGCCGGGGTTCGGCCCCCAGCGATAATCGCCGTAAAGCTTGATCCAGTCGGCGCCGTGGCCGATCTGATCGCGCACCGCGTGGATCAGACTATCGACGCCGTCGGCCTCTTCGGCGCCCTGCGGCACGTGCCATTCGAGCGCAAACCCTTTAGGCGCGTAGCTGCCGGTGGCGACGATGGCGCGGGTGGAAACCAGCATGCGCGGACCGGGGATGATGCCCTGGTTTACCGCCTGTTTGAGTTCGACATCGGCATAAGCGGCGCCCTCGGTTCCCAGGTCGCGGATGGTGGTGAAGCCCGCCATCAAGGTGTCGCGCAGGTGATTGGTGGCGCGCGCCACGCGCAACGCCAGCCCCTCGTGCGCCACCTGATCGTTCCACGGCGTCTCGTTATAAGGATGCAGCAGAACGTGCGAATGGCCTTCCACCATTCCGGGCATCAGCGTGAGGCCCGGGAGGTCGATCGTTTTGGCGTCGGTGGTATCGATCCCGGCCGCTGGGCCGGCGGCCTCGATGCGCTCGCCGCGTACGCGCACCGCCCAGCCTTCCTGCATGGCCTCGCCATCGAAGACCCGCGCCGGCCGAAGCACCGTGATTGCCCCGGAATCGGCGCGCCTCCCGCGCTGCGCGGGCGCCTGGCTGACGCCGAGGAGAAGAAGAACTGCAACTGCGCTGTACCAACTTCGCATGGAGCTTATGATAAGCTCCACGGTACGGGCTGTCAGCTTCCGGCAGTTGAGGCCCGACCCGCAGCCTAAGACCCGAGAAGCCCGGGGGGCCTTAAGCCTCCGTGGCCTCCGCCACCTCTGTGTGCTCTGGTTTCGCCTTTGACTTTGCGTTTCTCTGTGTCTCCGTGGCTCTGTGGTGAACTACGGATTCTCCGTTTCCTCTTCCGCGATGGGCTCCGGATGGAGCAACGGATCGAGCACTTCCCGCGCCGATTCCTCAAGGTGAGCCTCCACCATAAACGTTGACGGCATGGCCCCCATTGGAGACATGCCGCTGAGACCGCGCTCATCGGAGTCGTCGCCGCCCATTACGTACTCGATCCCGTTATCCTCAAGGGTCGCCTTGGCCAAGTTCGCAGCAAAGGGATCGCTCGTTTCGAGCACAGTTACCAAGTCGGCTGCATGCTCCTCTGCAGGCTCCTCCTCCGCGGGAGGCGGCGGCCCGGGGGCCAGAGGTACATGGCAATCGGCGCATTCGGTGAAGCCATCGCGGTACTCCGTCAGGCACTGCGGGCAATGCATCGCCATGGTTGTGAACCCTCGATTAGTTCACCCACAGTATACCTCCGGCCCCTAAGTCGTCTGTACTCCTGTTAACCAACCGCTTATAACAGACGGAAGTTCACTTCTACATACGCCTCCACTGCCGCCGGTTTTCCGTTGACCCTACCGGGCTTGAACTTCCACTTCTTCACTGCCTCGATGGCGCGCTCGTCCAGTCCCAGCCCGAGGCTGTGGCTGACCGTTATGTTTTGCGCCTGCCCCTGAGCGTCTATTACAATACGTAGCACCACCGTCCCCGTCAATCGGGCCTTGCGAGCCTCCTCGCTGTACTCCGGCTCGGTTTTGGAAAGGAGCACCGGCTGGCTTACCGCTCCGCCGCCGAGACCCAGGTAGCCGACCGTTCCCCCGCCCTCGCCTCCGTCTTCGCCCGGACCGTGTCCCGGACCTTTCCCGGGTCCGACGCCCTTGCCGTGGCCCCTGCCTATGCCGCCGTCATCGCCCGGTCCGCCGGATGGCTTGCCCACTACACCATCGGGGTCGCCCCAGTCCTTATAGTTGAACGCCACGGGTTTGATTTCGGAACTTCCGATGAGCGTCGGTTCCACCGGCAATAGCGGAGTGGTGTTGTCGATTCTCACCACGGGCGGCACTACCTGTTCGCTCGCGAATCTGGGCAGCGCGCCCCGGCTGGCCGGCGAATCGGCGTGCACGCCACCGCCTCCTCCACCGCCGCCCGGCTTCAAAGACGTCTTGTACGCCGCGAGATCCGCCGGAACCACGAGTATCTCGTGAAGCAGCGGGATGTTTGGGGGTTTGACGCCCGTCACTGCCAGAATCAGCAGGATGGCGCCGCAATGTAAAAGCCACGAAATCAGCGCAGAGCGCTTCGGGGATGCAAACATCTTAGGTTCTCCTGCCGTGGCTTGGCATGCACTTACTCCACCAATTAGCGATTTGCTCAGTTTTTCGTACTTAGCGCGTCTTTATAAGTGGAACCTTGACCGACACTGTGAATTCAAATGCACGGTTATGGAATGAGGAGCGTCAACGTCCATATGCGACCGATTTCGCGCCAGGTACACAGGCTGATCGTCGCCGCGCTGCTAGGTGTAACTATCGGCTGCGTGGCGACGCCAATCTTAGTTACCGAAGGAGCGCTGCGCATCCAGGTGCGGCCTCGGCCGGATCGGCATGACGCTGATGCCATCGCACGCGGATCCGCGTCGAACTGGGAGTCCGCCCGCGTCACCGCGGCGGATGGCATCGTGCTCGATGGCTGGCTCTTTACACCGCGCGCGCCAAACGGATCGGAAGTTATCCTGCTGCACGGTGTCGGCGATACCCGAATCGGCATGGCCATGCATGCCCGTTATCTGCTGCGCTCCGGTTTCACCGTTCTGATGCCCGACCTTCGCGGCCATGGATCGAGCGGCGGATCGGTGATCGGCTACGGAATCCGCGAAGCCGCCGACGTCCATGCCTGGGCCGATTGGTTCCTCCGAACGCGGCCCATCGAGCATCTCTACGGCCTGGGACAATCGATGGGCGCGGCCGTCCTGCTCGAATCGCTGCCGCGCAACCGCGGTTTCGCGCGATAGTGGCCGACTGTCCGTTCGACTCCTTCGAGGACGTTGCCTACTACCGGCTGGAGCACGAGTCGGGCTTGGGCCGATGGGCATCCTGGCCAGTGGTGCACTCCGGTCTTCTTTATGCGCGCCTGGTCTACGGGCTCGATCTGCAGCAAGCATCCCCCGCCGACGCCATCCGCTCCATCACCGTCCCGATTCTGCTGATCCACGGCACGGCGGACGACCATATACCGCCCGGAGAGTCCGGCGCACTCCACGCCCTGAATTCGCGCTTCACCACTCTATGGCTGGTGCCTGGCGCGGAGCACGTCGCCTCGCTGAGCACAAGCCCGCAGGAATATGTCCGCCGTGTGACGGAGTGGTTCCGCTCCCACCCATGACAGGACGGAGCGGTCTGCAACCCAAGGCGCGGCCGTAGGAGAATGGGAGGGTCAATCGCCATCGTTTGAACCCCAATGGATAAAACCGAAATTCTGAGCCAGCTTGAAAGAGGCAGCGAAACGTTCCCGCGAGCCGCGGTCGAAGCGGCCGTAGCGCAGCGCGAAGAGATTACTCCGGACCTTCTGCGCATTCTGGAAGACTCAGTGGACCGGGCGCCGGAGCTCGACGCCCAGGGCGATTACATGGGCCATTTGTACGCCATGTTCTTGCTGGCGCAGTTCCGCGAAACACGCGCCTACCCGCTTGTGGTCCGTTTCCTGTCGCTACCGGGCGACCTGCTGGATTCTCTAGGCGGCGACTTCGTCACGCAATTCTCCGGACGGATCCTGGCATCGGTTTGTGGCGGCGAATTGGCAGGCATTCAGTCCTTAATCGAGAATGAGGCTGTCGACGAATGGGTCCGCGGCGCCGCTCTGGCTAGTCTCGTGACACTGGTGGTAGTCAAACAAAAGAGCCGGGAAGAGATCGTGGACTACTTCGGCAGCCTGTTTCGGGGCAAGTTGGTGCGGGAGTGGTCGCACGTCTGGGACGCGCTGGTTGGATGTACAACCGACCTCTACCCCGCGGAACTCCTCGACGATATCAGGCGCGCCTACGAAGAGGAGCTGGTAGATCTCGGCTACATGGGCTTCAACTACGTCGAACAAGATTTAGCCGAGGGCCGAGATCGCATTCTCTCAAAGCTCGCCGACAATCCCCATCGGCGACTGGTGGATGACACCGTGGCGGAGATGAGCTCGTGGGCATACTTTCGGGAGGATACTCCGGCGAACTCCATCCCTGATTCAGGGGCCGGCGCTTTCACCTTCAAAAGGGCAGCCCCGAAGGTCGGTAGGAACGAACCATGTCCGTGTGGCAGCGGCAAGAAGTTCAAGAAATGCTGCCTGCACGGCTGATCGCGTGGTTCCGTAACCTTTTCCAGCCGCGAGCGGGCAAGCGGAGCGGACTTGACGACCCGCCAGGTTCTTTTATTGCTTCGGCGTAGCGGGCGGCCGGCGATAGACAGTCTCGAACTTGGCCTTGTCGCCCCAGCTGTAACCAGTGGAAGTGGACGTGTTCGGCTGCCCGTCGGCCCCGATGGACTCTTTCGTGACGGTCTCTTTGGTGGGACGGTTCCCTCCAGCCGGCCGGGCATCGATGCGGTCGATCTGATCTTTGGGAATCGCAATCTGGCTCTTCTTGACGATGACCACCAGGTTCCCGTCGGTGAGCTCATCCATCTGGGCGGTTACCGGCTGCACCGACCCCTTCTTGTAAACATGAAGCTCTGACCCAGTCTTGAGGGCCTTCACTTTCGCCCATTCGTCTTCCGCGCCGAATGCCACCAGGCCCGCCAACAGCAAAAGAAGAAATCCACGCATCGAAGAAGCTCCTTTTCAGCCGTGAGTCTAACAAATTGCGCCGTGAAAATTCTTGCTATCCGTTCTTCACCGCGGTGCGTCTTAATTCTTGGCGACTACTCCGAACTTCGCTATAGTTGATTTCGTATGAGACCGTTCACTCTATCGCGCGACACTTTTCACATCCTGGTATCGCTGGCGGGGTGCGACCGCCACGGGTATTCCATCCTGCAGGAGATCGCCGAACGAACCGGCGGCGCAATACGCCTGAGTCCCAGCACGTTGTATAGCGCCATCAAGCGGCTTCTCGAAGAGGGCTTGATTCAAGAGCTCGAGGAGCGGCCCGACCCGCAACACGACGACGAACGGCGCCGCTATTACCGTCTGACACCCGCCGGCAGGAAGGCAGCTATGGAAGAAGCCCGGCAACTCGAAAAACTGCTGGCCGACGCGCGCACCACCGGTCTGGCGCCCAAACGAATCTGATCGCTATGGCCACGGCACGATATCGCGAGACTGGCATTCTACGGCTCTACCGCGGCTGCCTCTCCCTCTATCCCGCCGAATTCCGCGACGAGTACGCCCGCGAATTGTGCCTGACCTTCGCCGACCGCTGGCGAGAGGAGCGGTCCCCCAGGGTCTGGCTCGAAGGACTCTCCGGCATCCTGCAGGAAGCACCGAAGGAGCATCTCCACGTGATACTCAAAGATCTGCGATACGCCCTGCGCATTCTGCGCAAAGATACCACCGTGACGCTCGCGGCATTGGCCATCCTGGCCCTCGGCATCGGCGCCACCACCCTGGTTTTCTCGCTGGCCAACGGATTGCTGCTGCGTCCGCTGCCCTACGCCGATCCCGGCCGCATCGTGGCGATCGGCGAGTATAGCCCGAAGGATCCCAATGAGTACGGGCAGATCTCCTTCCTGAATTTTCGGGACTACGCGGCGCGCGCGCGCCTGGTGGAAAACGTGGGTGTATATAACGGATACTCCATCATTTTACGGGGCGATAGCGGAGCGGAAACCGTGCCCGCGGAAGCCGTCTCGGACGGTGTGCTTCGCTCCCTCGGCGTGGCGCCGATTCTCGGCCGGATCTTCACTCGCGAAGATACCGCGCCAAACGCAGCGAAGGTTGTCATCCTGAGCGAGGAATTATGGACGCGGCGCTACTCGCGCGACCCGCAGATTGCCGGCCGCAGCATCGAAGTCGATTCCGCTGAGAGAACGGTGATTGGCGTGATGCCCGCCGATCTTCGGTTTCCCAGCAACACCCAGCTCTGGCTGGCGGACCGCAGCGATCCAGCCAAATCGGCGCGCACGGACTACTATATGAGAGCCATCGCGCGGCTCAAACCGGGCGTCACCGTCGAGCAAGCGGCTTCCGAATGGGAGTCCATCCTGCAACAGATCCATCGCGAAAACCCGGCAGCCAACAATAATTGGAAGGCGCTGGTGACGCCGTTGCGGACGTTTGCCGCGGCGGCCTATCGCAAGCAGGTGATCGCGCTCCTGGTGGCGGTGGCGCTGCTGCTCGCTATCGCCTGCGCCAATGTCAGCAATCTGCTGCTGGTGAAAGCATCGGCTCGCGGCCGCGAGATGGCCGTGCGGATGGCCATGGGGGCGTCGCGGACGCGGCTGGTGCGGCAATTGGCGTCGGAGAGTGTGCTGCTCGGGCTGGCCGGAGGCGCGTTGGGCACGGGGCTGGCTTACGTGGGGCTCCCGGCGCTGCTTTCGCTCATACCGGTGGATCTGCCGCGCTGGATGAAGTTCTCGCTGGATGGCCGTGTGTTGTTATTCTCTCTGGCGGTTTCGCTGGCCACCAGCCTGGCGTTCGGGCTGGCTCCGGCCTTCGGCTCCTCGGTTGTCGATTTGAGTAGCTCGCTCAAGGAGGGCGGACGCGCCGGGAGCGGTGGCGGCCGTCACAAACTCCTGCGCAGCGGGCTGGTAGTGGGCGAGGTCGCGCTGTCGGTGATCTTGTTGGCCGGGGCCGGCCTCACGGTGCGCAGTTTCCTGGCCCTGCGCGCGCAGAACCTGGGCTACAACCCGCAGCACGTACTCTCGGTGGACGTAGACTATCCCGACCAGCGCTACCCGGATGGACCGAAGGCTCATGAGATGATCCGCCGCCTGACCGCAGACATTTCGTCGCTCCCAGGCGTCACTTCGGCAGCGTTTACTACGGGTGTTCCGTTGGGGCAGGATCAATGGACGCGCATCTATACCATTGAAGGCCGCCCGCGCGCGCTGAAGGACATGCCTTGGACGAATCACGTGGTAGTGGTGCCGGGATATTTTGCCACGCTGGGAATCCCCTTGCTCGAAGGCCGGGACTTTACAGAGGCCGACTACGACAACCGGCAAGTTCTCGTCGTTACGCGGGCGTTCGCCCGTATGAACTGGCCCGGTGAAAGCGCCATCGGCAAACACGTGCGCTTCGGACCGCCGGCCAACAACGAACCGTGGTTCAGTGTTGTGGGGGTGGTGGCGGACAATCGCCACGATCTGCTCAAAGGGCGCGGGCGGCCGGTCGTCTATCTCCCGTATAGCGCGCACATCACGCCATCGTCGCTGCTGGTGCGCGCGTCGGGCGATCCGGCGAAAATGGTTTCCGCGATACGGGCGCGTATGCGGGCCTTCGACCCCGAAATCGCCCTCGACCATATCATCACGCTGCCGCAACTGATCGAGCGGGCCTCGTGGCAGGATCGTTTCTTGGCGATCCTGTTTCTGGCGTTCGCGGTTCTGGCGCTTACACTGGCCGCTGTCGGGTTGTATGCGGCGCTCTCATATACCGTATCGCTCCACTCCCGCGAGATCGGCATTCGTATGGCGCTGGGCGCTTCCACGGCGAGCGTGCAGGGGATGTTGCTGCGCCAGGGGATGACGCTGGCCGTGGCGGGCCTCGCCATCGGACTGGCAGGCGCGCTGGCGATGACGCGGCTCCTCGAGTCGCAACTGTACGCGATTTCGCCGGGCGATCCGATTACGTACGCCGCGACCCCGCTGGTATTGTTGGCCGTGGCGACGCTCGCGGTGCTCGTGCCCGCGCGCCGCGCTACGCGCGTGGACCCGGCCATTGTCCTGCGCAGCGAATAACGCGGCGGGATAGTGGATATCCATTATTGACCCTCACCGCCTCCTGCGGCTACCCTCGCTTCATTGCACTTGCAGAGGGGGAGAACGCGTGCGTCAACTCAAGGGTATCTTTGCGTGTAGTGCCGGCCTGCTGATCTTGTGCGCCAACCTGGCAGCTCAATCCGACACGCCCGAGCCGCTGAAGATCGGAGACGTCACCGTCGATGGGCTGGTTCACGAGCGTTACGAGGATTGGAACTTCTTCCGCGGCGCCAAAGGCGAGAACGACTACGGTTATTCGGGTTCGTTCATCCGCCTGATATTCAGCCAAAAAACGCAGAAGTTCGATTGGGGGGTGGAATTCGCCGCTCCCATCCTGCTGGGCATACCGAATCAGGCGGTGCAGGGCTCGCCGCTCGGACAACTCGGCCTGGGCGCGGCATATTATGCGGCCAATCACAATAACACCTACGCCGCCAGCTTCTTCCTCAAGCAGGGCTACGTGCGCGTTAAGGGTCCGCATTCCAACTTGAAACTGGGGCGGTTCGAGTTCACCGATGGCGGCGAAGTCACGCCCAAGGATGAGACTCTGGCCATTATCAAGCGCGATGGCGTCGCCCAACGCTTGATTGGCACCTTCGGATTTGCCGACGTGCAGCGCAGCGTCGACGGCGCCGTCTACACATATTCCAATGGCGATTGGAACGTCACCGCCTTCAGCGGCGTGCCCGACCGCGGCGTATTTCAGGTGGACGGCTGGGGATGGGTGGTCACGCCGGTTAGCTATGCGGCGGCGACCAAGCAGGCAAGCTGGGGCGCCACCAAAGCGGAGTGGCGCGTCTTCGGCATCTTCTATAACGATGATCGCGGGGTGGTGAAGACCGATAACCGCTTGACGGCGGCCAAGGCAGCGGACCACGCCGGCATCGATATCGGCACTTACGGCGGACATTTCATCCAGGCGATTCCGACCCCGGCAGGCACGTTCGATCTGCTCGGCTGGGGTGTCCTGCAAAGCGGGAAGTGGGGGCCGCTCACGCAGAAATCCGGAGCAGCTACCGTGGAAGGCGGGTATCAGCCGCCCATCAAACCTCTGCGCCCGTGGATTCGCGGCGGCTACTTCTATTCGAGCGGCGACGGCAACGCCACCGACAGCACCCACGGCACCTTTTTCGCCATACTCCCCACGCCTCGCGTATACGCCCGCTTCCCATTCTTCAACGAGATGAACAACGTGGACGCGTTCGGCGAGCTGATGCTGCGGCCCGCCAAGCGCATGGCGATCCGCACCGACATCCACGGACTGTGGCTCGCCAACGGCAACGACCTCTGGTACTCCGGCGGCGGCGCGTTTCAGCCGTGGACCTTCGGCTTCAACGGCCGTCCGGCAAATGGCAAAACAGGCCTCGCGACGCTATACGACGTCAGCTGGGATTATCAATTCACGCGCGGGCTGGGAGTCGGGCTGTATTTCGCCTACGCGCGCGGCGGCGATGTGATCCAGAAGATCTTCACCCAGGACCACAATTCCAAGATGGGCTTCGCTGAGGTGAATTACCGGTTCTGAAAGGACCTTGCTCCCTGAGGCGTTTTCCCGTAGTCTGGAAAACATGGAAGTTCATTTCACGCCAGAGCAGGAAGCGCAGCTTGCGAAAATCGCTACAACGGCAGGGACTAACCCGGAGGCGCTTGTCAGAACTGTCGCATTGCGGCTGGTCGAAAGCATGCCCGTTATCGCGATACCGTGCTGGAAGGCGTCGCACAAGCCGACCGTGGCGAACTGATCGAAGAACAAGAAATGGACGCTCGCTTCGAAGAGATGTTGCGCTCCTAGCGATGCGCATCCGCTGGACGCCGGCTGCGGCAGAAGACTTGCAGCATATCGGCGATTATCTCAAAGAACACCATCCGCATTACGCGACCCGACCTTGCGAAAGCTTTACGACACCATTCGCGAACTCAAACAGCGCCCTAATCGCGGACGCCCAGGACGCGTGGACGGGACTCGGGAGATTCTCTTCTTGCCGCTGCCATATGTTGCCGTCTGTCGCGTGAAAGACGAGAGTATCGAAGTATTGCGCGTCTACCATGCTGCCCAAGACCGGCCTTGATTGAGTATTCGATCCGCGCCCCTAAGTTGACTTCGCTTCCCACACTTGCTTAACTATAGTTAAGTTCGATGGTAGGCCCGACAGAATCCACCCCCGATACGCGTTCCCTGGCGAACGTGCATTCCAGCGTCGGCACGTCGCAACTCTCCTTCTGGAAACGCATGTTCGCTTTCGCCGGACCCGCCTATCTGGTCAGCGTGGGCTACATGGACCCCGGCAACTGGGCCACCGACCTGGAAGGCGGTGCCCGCTTCGGTTACCGGCTGTTGTGGGTGCTGGTCATGTCGAACGGCATGGCCATTCTGCTGCAAACGCTGGCAGCGCGGCTGGGAATCGTGTCCGGGCGCGATCTGGCCCAAGCCTGCCGGGAAACCTATCCGCGGCCGGTCACCCTGGCGATGTGGGCGCTCTGCGAAATTGCCATCGCAGCCTGCGACCTGGCCGAAGTCCTCGGCGCGGCCATCGCGCTCAACATGCTGTTCCACATTCCTCTGCTCCTGGGAGTCATCCTCACCGGCGCCGACACGCTGCTGTTGCTGGCCTTCCAGAGCTTCGGAATCCGCACCATCGAGGCGTTCATCCTGGCGCTGATCTCGGTGATCGCCGCCTGTTTCTGCATCGAAGTCATCTGGGCCAAGCCGGTCTGGCACGAAGTTTTCGCGGGTCTGGCGCCGCGGCTCAACCGCAATACTCTGTACCTCGCCATCGGAATTTTGGGCGCTACCGTGATGCCGCACAACCTGTACCTGCACTCGGCGCTGGTGCAGAGGCGAACCATCGGCCACGACGAAAAGTCCAAGCGCGCGGCATGCCGGTTCAACCTAATCGATTTGGTGGTGGCCCTTAACGGCGCCATGTTCGTGAATTGCGCCATCCTGGTGCTGGCCGCGGCGGTGTTCTTCAAACACGGCATCGTGGTCACCGAAATTCAACAGGCGCAGCAGCTTCTTGTACCGTTGCTTTCCACCACCCTCGCGGGCGTGATTTTCGCTGTCGCCCTGCTCTGTTCCGGGCAATCCTCCACCCTCACGGGAACCCTTGCAGGTCAGATCATTATGGAAGGTTTCCTCAACCTTCGCATGAGGCCCTGGCTGCGCCGTTTGATCACCCGTTCCCTCGCCATTATTCCGGCAGCCCTGACCATCCGTTTCATGGGCGATAGTTCCACGCTCGATCTGCTGCTGCTGAGCCAGGTGATCATCAGCATGCAGTTACCTTTTGCGGTCATCCCGCTGATCCATTTCACCAACGACCCCCGCCGAATGGGTTCGTTCGCCAACCGCGCCTGGGTAAAAGTGCTTTCGTGGAGCTGCGCGGCAGTCATCCTGGTGCTCAACTTCTGGCTGGTGGGGCAGGCCCTGGTCGAGTGGATGGGGAATGCGGGGCGGTGGGGGACGGCCATCCGGCTGGTGACGATTCCAACCGTCGCGGCCGTGACGCTCCTGCTGTTATGGATTCTGCTCCAGCCGATCACCGGCCGCTGGAGATACGGCCGCGCGTCGGTAGTGTTACCGGAAACCGTGGCGGAAGCGGCGCCGCTGGTCTATCGCCGCATCCTGGTCACGATCGACCATACGGATCTCGATCGCATGGCCGTCAGCCACGCGGCGGCGATGGGTCGAATGCACCATGCCAATATCTACGTACTGCACGTGGAGGAGGGCGTCACCAGCCAGGTGTACGGGCAAGCGGCCTCCACCGCGGAAACCGAAGCCGGCGAACAGTACCTGGAGACCATCGCACAACACTTGCGAGATCAAGGACTTACGGTTGAAACTTCAATTACTCATTCAACTCGTCCCGACCGCGAAATCGTGCGCTATGCCCGCCAGGTGAATGCCGACCTGGTGATCATGGGGGCGCATGGCCACGGTGGCCTGAAAGACCTGATCTTCGGCAATACCATCAATCCCGTGCGTCACCATCTGACCGTGCCGATGTTGATTGTGCGGCCCGGAAAGGCGTAGGCGTCACGGCAATCCGCTCCAGAATCTCGTCACCGAAGGCGCACTTGAGCCGCTCCAACGTCAGCGCGATGGCTGGAGGCGCCAGGTCGATTCCCACCCAGCGCCTTCCCACCCGTTCGGCCGCCACCAGCGACGTGCCCGAACCGCAATAGGCATCGAGCACCATGTCGCCCGGGCGGGAACACGCGGCCACGATGCGATCGAGCAACGCTTCCGGCTTTTGCGTGGGATAGCCGGTGCGCTCAGCGGCGGAAGCCTGCAACGAATTGATGTCGGCCCACCAGTCTTCCGGCAGTTTGCCTTCGTCCAGGTAGTATTTGTAGTAGCGCGCCACGCCGTGAGAATTGCGCGTGCCGTATACTAGCCGGTACTTGCGCCCATCTTCGCCGACGATCAGCCGGCCGCCGAAGCTGCGCGTGCCGCTGCGCATGGCGGTTCGGACAGCACGCGGATCGAAGTAACAGCGGCCGGACTTGGCATAGAAGAAGATGATGTCGTGCTTGCGGCCGAACCATTTCCGGCTCCTTCCGCCATGGCTGTAGCACCACACGATCTCGTTGCGAAAACCGCCGCCCGGCTGGCAGAATACGGCGTCGAGAAGCAGCTTTAAGTAATGGCTGGCAGTGGGATCGCAATGCAGAAACAGGCTACCGGTGGGACGCAGCACGCGGTCGATCTCCGTAAGCCGCTGCGCCACGCTCACCAGGTAAGCCATCAGGCTGCCCTGCCCGATCGCCGGATGAAGCCCTTCCAGCAAACTCGCCAGTTTGGAAGGATGGCGGTGGAGCGAATCGTAACCTGATTGCGCCGCATCGTCCCACGTCCAGATATCGCTGAACCCGCGGGTCTGCTCGCGTGTCAACCCGCGGGTCTGCTCGCGTGTCAACCCGCGAGTCTGCTCGCGTGTCAAATAATTGCGGCGCGAGTGGAAGGGAGGGTCGATGTAGCAAAGGTCGATGGATTCGTCGGCAATATGTTTTCGCAGCACGTGCAAATTGTCGCCGCAAAATAGCCGATTGCTTTCCACCATGGTCTTCCAGCGTAACAGCCATCCGGTTGGGTTGGAATCGTGATTTAATAGTCCCAAACGTAGAGGAGATTCGATGTTCGCAAAAGTGTTTCTTACCGGTATAGCGGTGGCAGCTCTGGCTGTAGCGCAAGGCCAAGGCGGCGGTGGTGCTCCTGGTGGCGGCGGTGGTGGCGGAAGAGGCGGCGGTATGGATAGCGGTGGTATGGGCGGCGGAAATATGGGACGCGCGTCATACCACAAGGAATCCAAGGCCGAGCAGGTCGCCAATCGCCTCAAACTGAGCAGCGATCAGAAGACGGAGTACAACTCCATCCTGCAAACGACCTGGAAAGATGCCGCGCCTATCGTTCAGCAGGTTCTGAAGAGCCATCAGGATCTGGCCAATGCCATGCTCAACGGCAAGAGCGAGGCCGAAGTCGCTCCCTTAAATCAGGCGCTCAGCGATGCCGAGTTCCAGATGACCGGCGTAGAAGTGAAGACGTTTCAGAAAATTATCGCGCTCCTGAAACCGAACCAGCTGTCCAAAGCTCCCGAAGCCTTCGATCTGATGGCCGGCATTTTCCTGCCGCAGGGAGCCGGACGGGGCGGATGGGGAGGGAGATAAGCATGCTGAGAAAACTGATAATGGCTGGTTTGCTCTGCGCCAGCCTGGCGATGGCCCAAGGCGGCAGTTCTGGCGGAGGCAGGGGGCGGGGCGGTGGCGCCGGAGAGATGGACCCGCGAGCGGGAGGCCCTCCTTCATCTAACAGATTCGAAAATATCGCCAACTTTCTCAGCCTAAACAAGGACCAGAGGAAGACGGTGCGCACGATTCTGGACGAGAATGCCAAAGAGGCCGCCCCAATTCGCGAACAAATGAGCAAGAGCCGCATCGCCGTCGGCGAAGCGATCGTGGCGAACAAGAGCGAGGCGGAGCTCAAACAAGTTGCCAAAACCGCCAGCGACCTGGACGTGCAGATCTCGCAAATTGAGATCAAGGCATTCGCCCAGACCTATGCCGCGCTGGACGCCATTCAGAAGAAGGATATGCGCGGTCTGGGCCAGGCCCTGGCCCTCATGAACGGTATGTACCATATTAAGAACTGGACGGAAGAATAGGGCTGCGTTTCCGAGCCGCGCGCGTTAGCAAGCGGTTTCAGAGTTGCACGCGGACCACCCCCTTGAAAAACCAACTGGCGGAGCGGCCTGCAGACCCGCAGCCGAATCCATGGCTCGGCACTGGCCGGGACCTGGGGGTCCGGCGCGGACGTGGGCGTCCGCCCCACCTAGCCGGTTTTTCATCGCCTTTGGTGGCGCGGCGCGCCATGGGTGCTCCCTCAGAAGCTGTGAAAAAAAATAAGCAACTTATGCAGAGCCGATTTTGGAGGGGGTCCAAAACATCCACATGGCCTCTCGCGATCGATCCTAGCGCATCTAAGGGCAAAGTTTTTCTGCATAAATCGGACGAATTTCGACTCTGCATTAATCGGTTATTTTTCACAGCTTCTCACGGTCGGGGCTCGGAAAGCGTCGTGTATGGCTTCCCGACTTCCTGGGCATCCACCACCGCGACCGCCGCGACGTGGACGATGTCATTCACTTCCGAGCCGCGCTGTAGCACGTGCACCGGTTTGCTTAACCCCGTGAGAAGCGGCCCGATCAGCTCGCAGCCTCCGATGCGCTGGAGCAGTTTGTAGGCGATGTTGCCTGCTTCCAGATTGGGGAAGATCAGTACGTTGGCGCCGCCTTTGAGCGTGCTGAACGGGTACGTCTCATCGATAATCTGCGGCGCCACCGCGGTATCGGCCTGCATCTCGCCATCGATCATCAGTCCGGGCGCGCGCTGCCGGACCAGTTCCACCGCGTGGCGAACCTTATCGGCGAGAGGATGGCGCGTGCTGCCGAAATTCGAGAAGGAGAGCATCGCCACGCGCGGCTCCTGGCTGAATCGCCGCGCTTTTTCGGCCGTCATAATGGCGATTTCCGCCAGATCCTCGGCGTTGGGCTCGATATTTACAGTGGCGTCGGCCAGGAAATAAATATCGCCCTTGGGCGTGATGAGCACATAAACGCCGGAGACGCGGCACAACTCCGGCCGCACTTCGATCACCTGCAGCGCCGGCCGGATGGTATCGGGATAATGCGTGGTTAAGCCGCCGATCAGAGCGTCGGCATGGCCCAATCGCACCATCATGCTGCCGAACGTGGTGTGATTGAGCAGTGCCTGCTCGCCCTCATGGCGCGTGATCCCGCGGCGCTGCCGCAGGCTGTAAAACTCCTCCACATATTCCGCGAAGCGCGGCGACTTGCGCGGCTCCACAATCTCCACCTTGTCGAGGTGCAAGTGCAATTCCTCGACCTGCTCGCGAATTTTCTTCTCATTGCCGAGCAGGATGGGCGTGGCGATCGACTCGTCCATCAGGATCTGGCAGGCGCGCAGAATTTTGCCCTCTTCGCCTTCCGTGAAGACCACCCGTTTGGGATCTTTCTTGGCCTTGTGAATCATGCCGCGCATCACGTAATTGGCCTGCCCCAGGCGGCGTTCCAAATCCTCACGATATTGCTTGAGGTCCACCGGCTTTTGCGCCACACCGGTCTCCATGGCAGCCTGCGCCACGGCGGAAGCCTCCCAAATCAGCACCCGCGAATCGAACGGTTTCGGGATGATGTATTCGCGGCCGAATTCCATACGGTCCACGCCATAGGCGCGCAGCACGGAATCGGGCACATCTTCCTTAGCGAGCGCCGCCAGTGCGCGCGTGGCCGCCAGTTTCATCTCGTCGTTGATGGTGGTGGCGCGCACGTCCAAAGCTCCCCGGAAAATGAACGGAAACCCGAGGACGTTGTTGATCATGTTCGGATAGTCCGACCTTCCGGTGGCCATGATGGCGTCGGGCCGCGTCTTGATCGCGAGATCGTAATCGATTTCGGGGTCGGGATTGGCCAGCGCGAAGATGATCGGGTTGGGCGCCATCTTGAGGATCATCTCGGGGGTCACGGAATTGCCTTTGGAGAGGCCGAAAAAGACGTCGGCGCCGTCGATGGCCTCTTCCAGGGTGCGCAGTTTGGTTTCCACCGCGAAGCGCGCCTTATATTCGTTCATGCCCTCGGTGCGGCCGGCGTAGAGCACGCCCTTGGTGTCGCACATGACGATGTTTTCGCGGCGCACTCCCAACCTGACGTAGTGTTCGGCGCACGAAATGGCGCTCGCGCCGGCGCCGTTGAAGACCACTTTGACATCGCCAATCGGTTTGCCGACAATCTCGAGGGCGTTGAGCATGCCGGCCGCGGAAATGATGGCGGTGCCGTGCTGATCGTCGTGGAAGACCGGAATTTTCATGGTCTTCTTGAGCGTCTCCTCGATATAGAAACACTCCGGCGCCTTGATGTCTTCGAGGTTGATGCCGCCGAAAGTAGGTTCCAGAATCTGGCAGGTGCGGATCACTTCGTCGGCATTCTCGGTATCGAGCTCGATATCGAAAACATCGATGTCGGCGAACCGTTTGAAGAGCACGCCCTTGCCCTCCATCACGGGTTTGCCCGCCAGCGCCCCGATATTCCCCAGTCCGAGCACAGCGGTCCCATTGCTCACTACGCCCACCAGGTTCGCTTTGGCGGTATAAGAGTAAGCGAGCGACGGATCGCGCTCGATCTCCAGGCAGGGTACGGCGACCCCGGGGGAGTAAGCCAGGCTCAGGTCGCGCTGGGTGCGGCAGGGTTTGGTGGGAACGACGGAGATCTTACCGGCCGGTGGCGCGGAATGGTACTCCAGCGCGTCTTCGGGACGAATCGACATAAAGGTACACCGATTATATTACTTGTCCCGCGCGGTATCTTTGAGGTTATATGCTGCCGCGGATTCTGGTTTTCCTGTTATGCGCCGCAAGCGCCAATGCGCAAGCTCGCTTCTTCAATCGGACAGTCACTTCGAAGGGAGTGGTATACCGTTATGTCGTTTCCGTACCGGCGGATTGGAGTGCCGGCCGTAGCTGGCCGATCGTTCTATTCCTGCACGGCTCGAATGAGCGTGGCGACGACGGTCTCGTCCAGTCGAAAGTGGGGCTGGCGCTTGCCGTGCGCGAGCATCCCGAGCGCTTCCCGGCGATTGTAGTGATGCCGCAATGCCGGCCTGAAAATGATTGGACTTCGCCGGCCATGGAAGCGCAGATTCTGGGGGCCCTCGATGCCAGCGCGCAGGAATTCCATGGCGACTCGCACCGGACCTACCTTACCGGCTTCTCCATGGGCGGTTATGGGACATGGGCGCTGGCGGCCAAGTATCCCAATCGATTTGCCGCGATTGTAGTGGTATGCGGCGGGATTCAGTGGCCCACTCCGCGAAAGATCGAGAAGGAGGAACCGTCCGCGGCCCTCGCCGGGAAAGTCGCGGGGATTCCGGTGTGGGTTTTCCACGGCGATGTCGACCGCAACGTTTTCGTTTCGGAATCGCGGGAGATGGTGAAGCTGTTACGAGGGTTGCATGCGAACGTGCGCTATACCGAGTATGATGGGGTGGCTCACGAATCTTGGGATAAGGCATACGGTAGCCTGAGTTGCCAGTCTGGCTTTTCGCCCAAAGCAGATGATCGTGAGGGATCGCACGGTGGCGGCGAGCGCGACCATGATACGTTTGAGGCATCATGCGACTGCAACTGTTCGCGTGTCTCGGGCTCTTAGCTGTTGCACAGGCTTCAGGACCGATTCAGTTTCTCTCCCCTAACGCCAACTGGGCGGCGCCACCTCCTGCGATGGCAGCCGACGCGGCAGGCAACACCTACCTGGTATCCAATACCACCGGCTATGGCATCACCGCCATCAAGCGCGATCCGTCGAATCAAATCGCGTACACGTTTTCCTTCGCTCCCCAGCAGGCGATCACTCCCTTGGCAGGGCGGACAAGCTGAAGGCATGTCCCACCGAGGGAATGCTTGCCCCGGCGAGCGTAGCACTCCTGCCGCGTCACAAGCTCAGGTCCCCTTGAATTCCGTCTAATCCAGACCCGCCTTCCGCAGCAGATTCCGCAGAGCGCGCTCGCCCCGGGCGCCGCGCAGTTCACCCGCGATCTTGCCATCGGCGTCGACGAGCACATACAGAGGATACGAGGTGGCCGAAAACATCGCCGCCAGATTGGTGTTCTCCATCAGCACGATCGGCACGGCCCGCGGCGATTTCGCCAGATACTGCTTTACCGTCTTTTTCGATTCGCCCGCGTCCACCGCCAGCACCAGAAATCCCTTATCGGCGAACTCCTTTGCCACCGTGTCAACCGCGTCCTGATCGCCCCGGCAGTACTTGCACCATGTCGCCCAGAACTGCAAAAGCACGACCTTGCCCTTCACCGATTCGTTGTTATATTTTTGACCGTCCAGAGTGGTAGCCCGGAAAACAGGCATAGGCTGCCGCGCGTCGATTCCCGCCGCGACACCGCACATCAGGAGCGCCACACCCGCCATCGCGAGACGTGACAACCAGTAAGTACGCATCTGAGGACATTATAGGGACCGGATCGCCCGCGCGAAAGCGTCCCGGCCGGGTCTTCCGATTTCGACGCTACTCCGCCAGGTTCCTGGGCGCTCGAACGGGCGTGCTTTGCGCCCGGCCCAAGACTTGCGCCAACTGATCTAGCGTCTGCTTCCAATCCGCCTGGTTTTCGCAGAGTCCCTGTACCGCCTCGGCCACGGTGGCGAGCACGGCGTCTTGCCGCGCGAGTTTCTCACGCAAGGTTTGCGCCTGCCGGGCCTCTTCGTAATAGCTGGCGATCAGCCAGTTCACGCGTTCCATGATGTCCGGCAGCTGCGTCGCCATTTCGGCCAATTGTTGACCCTGTTGCTCGACGGATTCCTCCAGCGCAATCACCTGATCTCCGACCAGGTGCTGCATTTCCGCAAACCGTCCGAAAACCGTGGCCAGACTGGTCACCGGACGGCCTTCCTTGGGGACATTGCGATGGGCCGGCGGGGTAACCACAAGCAGCCTTTGACGATTGCCGGGGGCATCCACGGTTTCCACAGCTTGGGCCAAATTGTCGTGAGCGTCAGCCATCGGAGCTCCTCCGTCTGTGGCCATTTTAGGGGCCGACCGGCCCAAACACAATTCGGCTCACGAGACCAACGTACTGGAAAGGACTTTGGCTATCGAACGCCGCCCCTTGCAATTCCCGCCGTGTACGTGTTTTAGTTGAATTTCCTCATCGGATGCTTCACGCCCAAGCGAATCGCCTCGCGATAGTGATTCCCGCCTATCGGCCGCCGGACCGGCTGCTGGATTTAGCCCGCCAGCTCTCGCAGTCCTTCGGCCAAGTCGTCATTGTGGACGATGGCAGCGGCGCGGATTTTCGCGAGCTCTTCGCCCGGGCGTCGGAGCTCCCGGGCGTGGAAATCCTGCGGCATGCGACGAATCTAGGTAGGGGTGCGGCCACCAAGACCGGCATCAATTATGCCCTTTGCAGTTTCCCTGACTTCATCGGGCTGATCACGGCCGAGCCCGGCGCCGAGCCTGCCGATATCGAACGCGTCGCCCAAAACTTGCTCGCGCACCCTGAGAGTATCGTGCAGCCGGCCGCCGATTCGGTTCTCCACGCCCTCACCGGCCGCGACTCGCAGACCGGGCTCCGCGGCATTCCCGAAGGCTTCGCGCCGCGCGTCTTGCAAATCGAAGCCAATGGGCTGGAATTCGATCTCGAATTGCTGCTGGCGGCGCGCCGCTCGGGAGTGCCCGTGGTAGAGGAATCCATCCGCACGGCGCCCTCGCAGTTCAACCCGCTGCTGGAGTCGACGAAGCTCTATTTCTTGCTGCCACGCTTCGCCGCAGTCGCGCTCGCTACCGCGCTCCTCGACAACCTGATCTTCATCCAGGCGCTCCACCACGGCTGGCCGCTGCTGTGGTCGCTGGCGCTGGGACGAATCTTCGGAGTGGCGTTCAACTACCCGCTCGTCCGCGGCGCCGTTTTTCGATCGCGCGAGCGGCACGGCAGCGTGCTGCCCAAATACCTGTTGCTCGCGCTGGCGGACACCGCGGTAGCGTATGCGGGCATCCGCCTGCTGGGCATTCCCGCCAAGCTGCTCATTGAGTCGCTGCTCTTCCTGGTCAATTTCGCCATTCAGCGCCTGTACATTTTCACCGGCCTGCCAAGCTCCGGCCGCAAGCGAGCGTTCCCGTTCACGCCGGTAGTGGCAGCGGTATTCCTCTGCTCGCTCGCCATCGAGGCGCACGGATTCCTCACCGCCAACCTCTTCTCCCAAGACATCTGGGAGCCGATCGGCGTCAAGCGCTTTCTCAAATACATCGGCATGTTCGTCGGCATCGCCTTCCCGCTCCTGACGATGGTCCCGTGGACATTCGCGGCGGCCGTTACGGCGCTGACAGCCGCCGGTACGGCCTTCGCAATCGGTCCGCTGGCGCTCCTGGCGGTGGCGTTCTATCTCATTTCGTCCTGTGCCGTGGGCTCGCGCCTGCTCGGCCGCAAGCACAGCGACTCACCGGAGTCGCAGGTCTTCTCCACCCTTCTGGGCGCTGCCGTGTGGATTTGCGCGATGAACCTGGTAGCGCGCATTCCGGTGAATTATCCCGCCGTTTGGGCAGCGCTGCTTGCCATACCCGTGCTGCTCGACGGGCGCGGCGCGTGGCGGCGGATCGAGCGTTGGTGGCAATTGCTGCGCGGCGCGGAACTGCGCCGATATCCCGAGCGCATAGCGTTCGCGGCAGTGGTCTTCGTTCTGCTCGCCCACTGGTTCGTGGCGCTGATGCCGGAAACCAGCGCCGATGGCCTCGCCATGCATCTCGCCATCCCCATGAACATCGCCGCCAACCACGCCATGACCTACCAGCCGAGCCGGCTGGTCTGGGCGGTGATGCCGATGGGCGCCGATTTTTCGTATGCCATCGTGTATTTGCTGGGCGGCGAATACGCGGCGCACCTGCTCGATTACGTGGTCCTGCTGCTCCTCGAAGCTGTCCTCTATTTCGCCATCCGCCGATGGCTGTGCCGGGCCGCGTCTTTTTGGCTGCTGGCGCTGTTCGCTTCCACTCCGCTGGTGCAACTGGTCACCGGATCGCTATTCGTGGAGAACATACTGGCAGCCATGGTGGCGGGCATGGCGGCCGCTCTGTGGCGCTTCGCCGACAGCGGCGAGAAGCGCTTCTTCTACCTCGCGGCCGCTCTGGGCGGAACCGCAACGGCGGTCAAGTTCGGCGCGCTCGCCTTCGTCGTTCTGGCCGTTCCATTCCTGGCCGTGGAAGCCGTGCGCCACTGGAAATCGCTCGGCCCTCGGCCTGCCGCCGCGTGCCTGCTCGCCGGCGTGCTGTTGGTGGGCATGGCGGCGCCGCCATATGCCATCGCGTATCTCAAGACGGGAAATCCTCTCTTCCCGTTCCTCTACGACAAAATTCCCACACCGCTGATCCCGCGCGATGCCGGCATCGTGGATGAGCGCTTCAAGCGTCCTCTCACCTGGAATACTCCCTACGATCTCACCTTCCGCACCAACCTCACCTATGAGGGGCAGAACGGATCGTTCGGCTTTCAATATCTGGTCTTCGCGCCGCTCGGCCTAGCGGCCCTCCTGGTGGCGCCGCGCCGCCGGGACGTCCTGAGCGCCGTCGCCGTCGCGCTGGGAGCGGCGGCAATCATCATGCGCACGCAGCCCAACGCGCGCTACCTGTACTCCGCGCTGCCGCTGCTCTCGGTGCCGTTCGCGGCGCTGCTCGCCTGGTCCGCCAGCACACGCTGGCTGTATCGCGGCTTGCTGGCGTTCGTGGTGGCCTGTGTCGCCATGAACATGCGCTTCATGCCGTCGGCCAGTTACTATCATCGCGATTTTTGCCTGCGGCTTCCCTTCTCCCGCGCCGAACGCGATCGCTTTCGCGCCGGCGTCGCGCCGGTTCGCGACGTAATCGACTACTACAACCGGGAGTACCCCCATTCGGTCGCGATGATGACCGCCGAGAGCGCCATCGCGGGACTGCGGGGCGAGTTTTACGAGAATCACTGGCACCAGATCCGCACTCTTCTGCGCCTGCGCGAAATCAAGACCGTAGACGATATGGTGAAGCTCATGCAGAGCTGGAAGGTGGACTATTTCATCTCGCCCAAGCCGGAAATCGCCGACGCCGTGAAGCCTGTCGTGTTGAAAGAGATGCTGGAGCGCTGCACGCAACCGGTCTACGAGCAGGGCGACGAATACCTGGCGCGCTTGCAACCCGATTGCCGCCCGGCCAAAGAACGGACCGGCGTCCTGGTGCACCCCGGATCTTACGATGACTTCGACCCGGCGCTGCTGTACCGCGGCGACTGGACGCACGACAACCATACCTTCGCCGAAGCGGACCGTCGCACCGTCAGTTTCACCGACCTGGCGGATGCCGAGGTCGAGATCGATTTCGAAGGCAAGGCGCTTACCTACGTCTATACCAAGGCGGTCAACCGCGGCATCGCGTCCGTCACCATCGACGGCGCCGACCTGGGCACGGTGGATCTTTATTCCGCCCGTACCGAATGGCAGAGCCGCACGCGCTTCTGCTGTTTCGCCCCCGGCCGCCACGTGGCCATCGTCCGCGCTACCGGCACGGCCACCCCGCAGAGCAAAGGAAAATTCATCGATCTGGATTCGTTCACGGTGGAATAAGGGATTGTGAAACAAGGCTTGCCGGGTCGAGACTCTGAGCTCGTTTTTCGTGGCGCAGGCACTCTTGCCCAATGTCGCTTAGGTTTCCCACTGTCGGGCATCTGGGTAAATAGTGCGGCGGACGCCCACAGGGTGCCCTATGGGCCCGGCCGACCACTGGCCGGCATCTTCGCGGCGCCAAGCGCTTGATTCTTCGAAGAGCAAAGCGGGACGAGACCGTCCCGCGCGGACCAGGGGGTCCGCCCGACCTTTTGCGCAAGACCACAAGACTATGCGGCATTGGGCACTCTTGCCTGCTGGGCCGGGTCTCTTCTCGACCGGTCCCGCGGAGATGAATCTCGGCGCTGCAAGACAGGAGTGTCTACGCCACGCTGTCTACGCCTTCGTCAGCCCCAGGCCCGGACCCTTCGGCAAAATCAGCTTCCCTTTCTCTACCCTTACCCCGTGGAACGGATCGTTCGAGATCAGCAGATTGCCGTCGAGATCGGCGTAATCCACCAGCGGCGAAAGATGCGCTGCCGCGGTAACCGTCACCGAGCTCGACACCATGCACCCGATCATGGTCCGCATCCCCAGCGACTTCGCCATGTCGATCATCCGCCGCGCCTCCAGTATGCCGCCCGACTTATCGAGCTTCACGTTCACGCCGTCGAAGGCGTCCTTCAGCTTCGGGATGTCGGATACGCGCTGGCAGGCTTCGTCGGCAATGATGGGAATGTGCACGCGGCTGCGCACCCAGCGCGTCTCCTCGATCATTTCCGCCGGCATGGGCTGCTCGATGAATTCCACCCCGTGCTGCTCCAGCCAGTTGATTTTGCGGACTGCCTCCTCCTTGTCCTTCCACCCTTCGTTGGCGTCCACGCGCAGCTTCTTGCCGGTCACACTGCGCACCGCTTCGATGGTCGGCTCGTCGGTGGACAGCCCGACCTTCACCTTGAGGATGGGATAATCGGCCGCCTCGCGTGTCTTCTGTTTGGTGATTTCGGGAGTGTCGATGCCGATTGAAAACGTCGTCAGCGGCGTGTCCGCGGGGTCGAGCCCGAGCCATTCGTACAGCGGAATCCCGAGCTTCTGGCCTACCCAGTCCATGATGGCAATGTCGATGGCCGCTTTTCCGGCCCAGTTGCCGGGAACCTTGCGAAATACCTCGGCCATCAGCTTGGAGAACTGCATGGGGTCGGCGGCCATTACGAGATCGCGCACCGATTCAACGGCTTGCCGCGCGCCTTCGGCATCCTCGTGGTAGCGCACGATGGGAGCGCCTTCGCCGTGGCCGGTGATGCCGTCACGCGTATAGGCCACGTGCAGCGTGTCGCGGTATTGGCTGGACGACATGGTCGTGGTCCAGGTGTGCTGCAGGTTCAAGCGCAGGATTTTGGTTTCCAGAGATGCGGGCATGGCGCTGGCGGGAACGCCGGGCAGCAGCACGGCCGGCGCCGCTGCCACGGCCTTGATCAGGTCCCTTCGGTTCACTTGACTCTCCTTTGGGCCACCAGAAGCCGCGTCCAATAAGGATCGCTGAGGTCGTCGATGCGAATCATCGGGGACTCGTGAGTGGTCGCGCTGATGAACTTGTTATCGCCGAGATAAATTCCGGTGTGCGTGATGTGTTTAGCGGAGTTGCCGAAATACAGCAGGTCGCCCGGCTGGAGATCCTTGCGATCCACCGGCACGACGCCGCTCCATTCGGCCTGTTGGTCGGCATCGCGCGGCATCGTCACACCGCGGCGCCGCTCGATCATCTGGGCGAAGCCAGAGCAATCGTAGCCGTAACTGGAAGTGCCGCCCCAGGTGTAGGGCGATCCCAGAAATTTGCGCGCCAGCGCCAGCATCGCCGGAATGTCGAGCGGCTTGACGTCAAATGCCACATCGCCCGATTGAATCCAGCCGGCCCGATCGTCGGGTAGGCGGAGTTGGATCCATCGGCCGCCCGGCGCCGGCATCGAAGTCACTTCCAGCCGGGTTTCGAAAGGCACGGTGATCAGCGGGGCGTGCTTAGTCACGGCCGATTCGCGATAAATGTGCGCAAACTGGCTCATCACCTGAGCTGCCCGGCCCGATTCGGCATAAGGCGCGCCGGGGCGCAGTTGCGCCAGCGGAATCCAGCCCGTGTATTCGTCGGCGGTGCGGACATGCGCCCATCCCTCCCGCTGCTCCATCAACTGAACGTTGGCGCCATAAATCGCTTGCGAGACGACATCGGCGTCCTCGGTCGGGTTGGAGTACATGTTGGCCACGGGTTTGAGCACGACGGCATTGGGGATGGCGGTGGCAAACAGAGCGAGCACGGCAATTGAGGACATCACTCTCAGCGTACCGCAGCCGTCCTCTTCGGAAAGCCCGGATGCGTCTCCACGCATTCCGGACCGGCGCGGCCGAGCGACGGTAGGTGTAGATGACGGCCGCCTCTTCCGGCGTCGTTTGCGAGAAATCCAACCCTGGCATGAGAGTGAACGCCTCCGGGCCGGATAGTTTCGGACAGCCGTATTCCGCATACGGCCTGTAGTCGAAGAATTTCCTCGGAAAAACTCTTCGTACCAATTGCCGATGCCGGTTTCGGGGTCGAGAGTGATATTCGCGCTCACCACCTTGCCAAAGGGCGTCTCAAGAATCTGTCCCCCCGAGAAGTCCTTACCCGGAAGGGACTGGCCGTGGGCATGGGATTTTCACTTGCGGCAGACAAAAAGACGCGGCGGCGAGATTCAATCTCGCCGCCGCAATAAACTACTGTTCTTGTTTCGCTCAGAATTGTACTGTGGCAGTTACCGGGCTGGCGATTCCGCCGATGAACACCTGAATGGGATAAGTAGCGCTAGTACCGATGGCGCTGCCGTTCGACCAGTTCAATGTAGACGGGAGAGTCGCATTGATCTGGTAAAGTCCAGCCACAGCGCTGGAAGCGAACCCAGCGTACCCGATCGAATTTCCTGAAAGGGTGAGGGTATTGGGCGCAGTGCCGATAACCACACTTACGGGCGAATTCATGCAAGGCGGAAGCCCGCCAAGAAGTGTGTCAGGACCGTAGCTGATGACCGCGCCGTCAATGGTGGTCCACTTCGGCGAAGTGTAGCCGGTGGCGGCCGTATTGACTACCTGTAAGTATCCCGGCGTTGCCTTTGAAGTGTTGCTGATAGCAACGCAGGCGCTCGGAAACAGAGTGGATTTGTTGGTGAGGGCATCCGCTGCCGTGCTATCGGGTGCACCCAGACCGGTTACATAAATGGACAGTGTGTCATTGATTACGGCCGGGTTGGCCGATCCGTTCACCGTAGTAACCCCAGCCGACGTAACGTTTAGAATAGCGCCCGGTCCAATGCCATCCGATGCCATGGTGAACACTCCCGGATCGGCGGCCACGACATTCACAGTCAATGGGACCGTGGTAGAACCGGCAGTCGTGACAGTCATGCTGGCTGTTCCGCCAACCGTCATCCCCGACGGGACAATGGCGTTAATCTGTGTCTGGTTGGCGAATAAGATAGGTGCTAAGTAGTTAGTGGTAGTCTTGCCGGAAACCACGGTGAAGGCCACTTGCATCGTGACGGCGTTCGCGCCGTTGCCGCTGATTGTAAGAGTCGTCGGAACCTTGTTGTAGCTGTCGAGCGTCTCACTAACTCCGGTGGTTATCGTCGAGGACATGAAATTGGCGCCGAAGATGCTGATTAGTTCGTAGGCAGCGACGTTCGGGGAGCTACCCAGCGCGGGCTGCTTGTAGGTGGCGGTGCTGGTAAGACCGTAGACCACAGGGGCGGTTGTAATGGTCAGATTGTAGCTGGAGGTAGGGGCGCTCGGAGCGCTGCCATTGTAGTTGGCAACGCCGATGGCGAGAGTGGTGCTCGTGGAACCCGCAGGAATTGTCGGCATCGCATTAGACGGAATGCTGACTGACATCAAGGTGCTGCTGAGAACCGCGACGGTGTTTGCGGCGGACTTCGTGGCGCCCAGCCAGACTTGCGTCGGCACCAAACCCGAACCGAGCTTGATATTCGTTGAAGAGACAAAACCAGTTCCCTGCAACTGCACAACCGTAGAATAAGAGGCACTTGCGAGGGGCGCCACCGCCGAGGGGTTCGATGAAACGAGGACCGCGGGAACCGGCGTCAGCGTGTAAATATAGGTGATGTTAATTGGGGCCGGGCTCGAACCCACAGCTGGGGTAACCGTAATCGTTACCGTAACCGTGTTGCCCAGCGGAACATTATTGAAAAAGGTCTTGAGGAGTCCGGGAACATTCACTACCGAGCCCCACGAATACGCCAAACCACTGGTGACGCTCGGCGTACAGGCCGGGGTAGTGCCGTCGACGGAAAGCGTGATGGCGCACGTCACGTTGAACGGCACCGGTTCGTTGCTGGAATAGGGAGTCACAGACGGCATCGGAATATTCATACCGGCGGACCAAGTCTTGTTCAACACTGTGCCGTCGATACCTTCCTGCAAAAGCAGGGTCGGGGGCTGATTGGAAACCGTCAGAGTGAAGGGCACAAAATACTCGCCGAAACCTGTAACAAGGAAGCCCACGTTGGCCGTGTAAATGCCAGGAGACATAGCCGGCGTGACACCCGTATCAAGAGCAAAGGTGTAGACATCCTGGTTCGCCCCAGTACCCGATGCGTGTCCCGCATTCGCAAGCACATCCGAAGGGTCTAGCCACGAAGGCACAGTGGATGGATCCAGACTAAACGTGACGGGATCGCCCCACGGTCCGGCGCCAACCAAACCCATATTGATCGATTGGCTAGCGGACAGTGTAGACCCTACGGCGGTAAATGGAGTCAGTGCGCTGGTATTCACGGATAGAGGCGAATTGCACAAAATCAACTGGAAGGTAATTGGCATATCTGCGAAAGTTGGCTCCTGGAATAACACCGTATAACTATAGGTGGCCGGGTAGGAAGCCGGGACGGGAAGTCCCGCCAGTTTCACCTGGAAGTTCACCGTGACCGGGGAGGCGCTGCCGACGGAGGTGGGAGTTGAGGCATTCGCGATCGGCGCCAGCCAATTGGGCCATCCGGCTTGCGAGATCGTGTACGATGACGGGTCGGCTGCCCCGTTCACCAGGTTAACAGTTACGGCCTGCGCGTCCAAGGTTTGGGCTGCGATGCTGCCGCCATTCACCACGTAAATCAATTGCAACGGTCCCACAACCGGAGTTGAAGAGCCCTGCACCATCGTAGTAGCGGTGAAAGCTGTTGGAGAAGAAGCATTAGCCGTGCCGGCCCAAACTGCCAGAGATAGCACGACGAGAAGGAGCTTTAAAAGACGTACTTTTGACATGTTGTCCTTTCCTTGTTACCCCGCGCTTTTACCCTGTCGCTTGGGTACATGTTTTATATCGGCTGAATCGCCAGCTGACTTGAGGCCCCAGAGCACTCTTCATCCGAGCCAACCCCTTGCCGGCGCGGCAGGCCGAAAGAAACCAGATTCCCTCAATCGATTGATACCTTGACACTTGCAGGCAGAAGTGAAGTGACTTCCGGCGTCGCTGTGAACCCCGCGCTACGGTAATTCCCTGACTCGGATGTCCATGATTCGCCATGGCTAAGCGAAAGCTGGACGGCGCATAAGGGACAGAATAGATAAAAGTCCGCCATTCAATTTTACGGATCGTACGTCGGTGGGTTAGAACTCATGTCCTCCGGCCGAAAGAGCGAGGCAGAGTACATCGATAAGCCGTACAGAAAGCGCGGAGCGCCGTGATGAGACCCGCCGTGGCATCCGATCTGGGACTCTCCTTCAAGGCCTGGCGGCGCCGGGACAGCAAATGTCAGGGAGAATATCCGGCGCGAATATCCTCTTTATATGCATATGCGCCAAGACGGAGTTCTGTGGTAGCGTTTCCAACTCCTACAACATGCACTGCGACCGACGGGCAGCCGCAACGTCCGGTTCCAGCCGGAGGACGTCGACGCCGGACACATCTCGGCGCCTTTTTCCCTACGCTGCATGGTGTCCGGCCAAGCCTCGCTTGCCAAACATGGGCTCTCCGAGCGGATGTTTCAAAGTGCCGGTGCGCCCGCAAATGCATAGCGCGCCGATCAGGCAGGGTTCTCAGATACCAGGATATCCCCAAACGCGGGGTACTAAGACAAAATACCCCTACAGGCATCTCTCTCCTAACCGATAAAGATATCAGCGAGCCGTGCTATCGGTCGCCTGCGGCCGGACGCCGTTGAAAATTCTCAGAAAAGGAAACTGCGAAATGAAGTTATCGAGGTTTAGGATCCGCAGCCCGCAGCCAGTCTTCGCACTGCTCGCGGTGCTTGGTTCGGTTGGAACCATTCATGCATCCAATCCGATTTTAACTGCGACGCCATCTAGTTTCACACTCTACTGCAGCGCTACCAATCCAGGCTACCCTGTGACTGTGACTCTAAAGGCAATCTCGGCCGCTGTAGGGAGCAACACATATCCCACGGCGGTTGCTGCCACCGGCATCACGGGCGTGACGGTAGCTCCGGTCAGCTCAAGCGCCACCGCCATCACGTCTGCAATGTCAACTACGTCGGGTGTCTCCTACACATTCACTCCGGCTGCCGGTTGCGCTGCGGCAGCGTCCGGAACGTACACGTTCTTGGCCGCTCCCACAACCACTGGCACGAAAGTCGCTGACGCTTCGGTCACAGTCAGCATTGTCAATACAAGCTTTCTGACTACGGCCACACCTACTATCACTCTCAATTGCTCCAACCCTTCCACTCTGACCCCGGTAGCGGTCGTGGTGAAGGCGGCGAACGCCATCCCCAGCACCACTACCGACACTTTAACCCCGGGGCTGGCATCCACCACACCGACCCTATTTAGTGTGGCAGCGGCGGCTAACTCCGCCAGCAATATAACACAGGCGAACTCAGCTGCATCGGTGGGTATCACTTACAACTTTACGCCAGCGGCGTCCTGTACCGCGAACTCGCAGCCCTTCAGTTCCCAGACCTACACTTTCAAAGCCGCAACCACCGGTTCGGCCGGAGCTGACCTGGCGGTGACGGTAATCACCGTTGCCAGTATCGCGTCCCCCCTTTCCGCCCCGGCGGTTACGCTCAATTGCACAGATACCAGCGGGAGCTATAGTAATTCGAGTACCCAAAGCTTCACGGTGTCCTCTTCTTTTCCCGCACCCACGACTTATACGGTGTCGTCCGCGACCGTGCCAGGCTGGCTTACAATGCCAGATGAAACCGCCCAAACGACACCTCACACCCAGACCCTTTCGGTAGTTGGCGGTTGCGGCGGATACGCCCTCAACACCGCGAACAAGGGCAACGTTCACCTGCAGGCTACCAGCACTCCTGCCGGTGGCGGCACCACCACCTGGGCAGATTACGTTGTACCGGTCACCCTCAATATCGTCTCTCCCACTAACTTGAGCGTAACCTCCCCGGTTTCTATGACCTATACTCAAAAGTCCGGTACACCCGGCGTAGTGAACGTTCCGGTGAGTGTAAATTCCGGGCCGAATGTGTTATTTACAGTGGATACCACCACCCTTCCAATCTGGCTGACCGTCGATTACACATCGGCTACGACGCCCACTTCCATTCGCTTCACTTCGACGAATGCCGCCGACCAGCTTGCCCCAGGCCCCTACCAAGGTTTTGTGCACCTCAAAGTGTCCGGCCAAGCCGACACGATTCTGACAATCAACATGCAAGTGAACAGCCCGACTCCCCACCTTACGGTGACTGCGACTGGCACAAGCGCGAACTGGACGATCGGAAATAGTTCCATTCCGACCGCGACCATCACTCTCGTATCGTCCGGCGGGCCCATCCCCTACAGCATTACAAGTACCGGCTCGCTCGATCCCGCACCTTCCGCAGCCCTAGCTAGCGGGCTGGCCTACAGCTTCGGCACCGAGATTCCGATCACGTTCAGCCAGAGCGCTTTTAGTTCCGCGGCCGCGGGCATTCCCCTAACCGGCATCGCATCCATCACCTGGGGTACCCCGGCCGTCACTACGCTCGTGACCTTTACCGTAAATGTCCTGTCTCCTACAGCCACGTTGACTTCGATCTGGCCTGCGAGCCTGCCGGCGGCACTTCCCGGGACGAACGCCACTCTGACACTTACCGGCACTGGATTCATCAAGAGCCCCAATCCCAACATCGCTACCCAAGTCGGGATCTCGGTTTCCGGTACGTATACTCCAAGCCAGTACCTCACCGCGACCGTAACCGATACCTCCCATATCAACCTGGCGATCATTGTGCCCCCAGGCGGCACCGCGACATTGCCATTCGACACAACTTCCAACGTCAACGTGACCCTCAGCGTCTGCAACCCGACAAACGGCGTTTGCAACACAGTGTATCCCAACTCGACGGCAGCGTTCACCATCGGCTCTACTCCGACCGTTACGGAGCTCACCAGCGCCTCCGCTTTCGCGCCGCAGACAATTGTGGCTCCCTACGATCTCATCAGTCTATTCGGCTATGACTTCTGCCCCACGTGCAGCACCAGTTATGTGATGCTTGGAGGCCCGAACGCCAACATGGTTTATCCGATCACTCTCTCGGACGGCCAAGCCAACCCCAAATCCCTCACAGTCGCCTTCCAGCAGAACGCGGGGAATAGCAGCCCACTTGCAACCACAGCGGCGCCTCTTTTATTCGGCACCAATAACCAGATCAATCTTCTGGTGCCCGGTGTTCTCGCCGGCTATACGGGCGCGGTCGACATCGTGGTCACGTTCGGCGGCGTATCCAGCTTGCCGTACACCGTCACAGTGAATCCCACCGATCCCGGAATCTTCACCGTGGGCAGCGATGGCGCTGGCAATGGAGCGATCCTATCCCACAGCTATACCATCGTCAACCAGACGAACCCTGCCGCGGTACGGCAAGCGTCCGGAGGCGGAGCTAACCTTTCGGACAATATTCAGATCTATGTGAGCGGCCTGGGAACGCCGTGGACCGGCGTTGCCAACAATGCCACTGCGGCGAGCGCTGCCACCGTCCCGGCTACGCCATCGACCGGTCACTGGTCCGGCGACTGTATTGGCGTCAGTAACTACCTAACTGTCCTCAATGCGGCGACCAGCGCCGGCCTCACCTCCATCGACGGCGCCGTCGTCCAATCCAGCCTCCTGGACTCGAGACGGCTGCCTCCGTGCCTGGGTAATAACGGCACTACCCCGACAGTTGGCGTCAAGATTGGTAACGTGACCGCGCCCATCAGTTATGCCGGGTGGGTGGCGGATTCCATAGAGGGACTGTATCAAATCAACGTGCAGCTTCCTCCGTCTACCTCATCGTTTAAGACCGATCTCAACAGCAGCAACACGGCTGCTGTCACCGCTGCGGTACAACTGCCAGTTGTAGTTACGGCCAATGCCGTATCGAGTCAGCCTGGCGTTACGGTATGGGTGATTCCGCAACTAACGGTTACTGCTCCCACTTCAGTCATCGGACCGATTGGCGCGGCCTGGCCTACGGATTCTACGGCTATGGTGACGGCGACCGGCGGTCAATCCACATATCGGTATGCCCTGACGTCGGGCGTCCTGCCATTAGGCCTTAAGTTCAACTCCGATGGATCTATTTCGGGAACGCCGGCCCTATTTACCAGCGGCTACTACGAGTTGACTGTCACTGCGACCGACTCGGCAACCATCCCCGTCACCGGCACCGTGAGCTTCCAGATCCAAGTTACCGGCGGCCTTGTGATGACTTCGTCAAACCAGGGTCCTTTTCAAGCAGTCTCCGGCGTCTTGAGTGCCAACCTTACCCAGATTACA
>Ga0182016_10000083_pt1 | contig 97580 bp, 65 predicted proteins | sample 712S2MmetaG_FD_120491 | JGI IMG/M metagenome (GOLD analysis project Ga0182016, IMG submission 120491) | Permafrost microbial communities from Stordalen Mire, Sweden - 712S2M metaG | ecosystem: Environmental > Terrestrial > Soil > Wetlands > Permafrost | place: Sweden: Stordalen | collected... | reverse complement strand
CTTCACCAGCGAGAGGATGGCACCGGTCGTGACGGCCATCTCGAGCGGCGGCACACTGCCGAGATCATTGATGAGCAAGGCCAGCGGCGCCTGGGTTTCGCCGAGCGCCTCGTCGAGGCGGGCAACGACGGTGGACGCCAGGTCACGAATCGGGCGATAGGGTATCCTCGCGGCACCGGGCTCGCCATGGATGCCAAGGCCGATTTCGACCTCGTCGGCGCCGAGACGAGCTTCAGTGGGTTCCCCGGGAATGGTGCCGGTCGAGACGGCAATTCCGAGTGTCTTCACCCCTGACGCAACCCTTTCGGCGGCCTCCTTGATCACGTGGAGCGGGGCTCCGGCACGGGAGAGATGGCCGGCGACCTTGTGGACGAACAGAGTGCCGGCGAGACCGCGTGGCTGGGGGGCACCCGCGATGGCGATGTCATCGGAGACGATTACCATCTCGACATTGTAACCCATGGCGCGCGCCTTGGTGGCGGCAAAGCCAAAGTTCAGGCGGTCGCCGGTGTAATTCTTGACGATCAGCAGGCAACCGGCTGCGCCGGTGACGGCGAGGATTCCGGCCAGGATGGCGTTCACGCTCGGAGAGGCGAAGATCTCACCGCAGACAGCCGCGGTGAGCATACCTTCGCCAACGAAGCCGGCGTGGGTCGGCTCGTGTCCACCGCCGCCGCCGGAGATGACCGCGACTTTTGACTTGTCCCAGTCCGTGCGAACGACGACCTTGATCGCCGGATATCCGTCGAGACGCGCGAGCTTGCCTTCTCCGAGCATCACCTCCGCGTCGATCGCCTCGGTGACGATGTCTGTGCGGTTGTTGATGAAATGTTTCATAATGATTTCAGAATGAGGTTCAGTTTACTCCCATGGCGAGTGATTAGACCGGTGAGGGATTTCGTTCGGCAAAGCCGCGTTGATGCCAATACGGATAAATGGGAGGCGTCTCACTGGCGGCATCCAGTCGGGCGATCTGTTCCGCTGAGAGCTTCCAGCCAATGGTTTCCAGGTTGGCGCGAAGTTGTTCCTCATTGCGTGCGCCGATGACGAGGGTGGAAACGGTGGGCCGCTGGAGCAACCAGTTGAGCGCAATCTGCGGAACGGTCTTGCCGGTTTCCCCGGCGATTTTGTCAATCGCGTCCACCACGTTGTAAAGATATTCGTCGGCAACCTGCGGGCCGACATCGACATTGAGTTTAGATTGCAGGCGCGACACCGGCGGCAAAGGCTGACCACGCCGGATTTTGCCGGTGAGTTTGGCCCACCCCAGCGGACTCCAGACGACCGCGCCGACTTTTTGGTCGAGAGCCAGGGGCATTAATTCCCATTCGTAGGTGCGGCCCACCAGCGAGTAATACGCCTGGTGCGCGGCGTAGCGCGAGTAACCTTATTTATCGGCGACGGCGAGCGACTTCATCAAATGCCAGCCGGAGAAATTCGAACAGCCGAGGTAACGGATTTTTCCGGCGCGCACGAGATCGTCGAGCGTGCTCACGGTTTCCTCGATGGGAGTGACGGCATCGAAACCGTGCAGTTGAAACAGGTCTATGTAATCGGTGCCGAGCCGCTTGAGGGCGCCCTCGACGGCGCGGATTAAATGAAAGCGCGAGGAGCCGACATCATTCGGCCCGTCGCCCAGTCGAAAGGTGGCCTTGGTGGAGATGAGGACCCGGTCCCGCCGGCCGGCGATGGCTTGGCCCAGGATTTCCTCGGCCAGGCCGGCCGAATAAATATCCGCGCTGTCGAACATGGTGAGGCCGGCCTCAAGACAGATGTCCACGAGCCGTGTGGCTTCGGGGACACCGCTGCCTCCCCACGCCGAAAAGAGTTCGCCCTTGCCGCCGAAGGTGCCGGTGCCGAGTGTCAAAACGGGGACTTTGAGTCCCGAACCGCCGAGTTGTCGATATTCCATATTAATTATTTTGGATGGTTGGTTTCAAAAAAAGGCCGGCCACAATTTCATACGAGCGCAATCGGTCTTCCAGCCGGTAAAAGTCCGAATACAACATGAATTCATCCGCGCTGGTGAGTTTTAGGAAATGTAATAATTTTTGCTTCACGGCGGCGGGACCACCGATCACCGCCGCGCCCAAGTGGGCTTCGACGGCCTGTTGTTCTTCGAGGTTCCAAAGTCCGTCCATGCCGCGAACCGGTGGTGGCGTAAAAATGGGCTGGCCGCGAATCAGCCGTAGAATCCGCTGCCGGGCGGACGTGGCGAGATAAGCCGCCTGCTGATCGGAATCCGCCGCCACCACGGGCAATCCGACCATCACATAGGGCTGACTCAGCGCTGCCGAAGGTTTGAAAAATTCGCGGTAGAGCTCGATGGCATCAAGCATCAACCGTGGCGCGAATTGACCGGCGAAAGCGAACGGCAAACCCAGGGTGGCCGCCAGATGTGCGCTGAAGGTGCTGGAGCCGAGCAGCCAGACCGGCACATTGGAGTTACTACCAGGGACGGCTTGAATTCGCTGGTGAGGTGAAACGGGACCAAGATAGCGGATCAATTCCTGCACCAATTCCGGGAAGTGGTCGCCAGCGTTCGGGCTGCGGCCGAGCACCTGGGCGGTGAAGGCATCTCCCCCAACGGCGCGACCAAGACCCAGATCAATCCGACCCGGATAAAGGGCTTCAAGCGTGCCGAATTGTTCCGCGATCACCAAGGGCGCATGATTGGGCAGCATGATGCCTCCGGACCCAACCCTGATTGAGCTGGTGGCGCCCGCCACATGGCCAATCAAGACGGAAGTGGCGGCACTGGCGATGCCCGCCATATTGTGATGCTCCGCCAGCCAAAACCGCCGATAACCCCAGGCCTCGGCGGCTTGAGCTAGCTTGACCGTGTTGCGAAAACTTTCGGACACGGTTCCGCCTTCCCGCACGCCTGCAAGATCAAGAACGGAAAGAACAATCTTTGATTCTGTTTTCATTAGTCGGTCTGGCCTAATCGGTAAAAATCAAGATACTCTCGAGTATTGTTTTGTCCAAAGCCGGGCCCGGATTAATATTTCGTTGCTCCGACTTTATAACCGGGTGCCAAGGTCAACCGGCGGTTGGACCATTGAATTAGGTATCGCTGCATGGCCAATAGAGGTCTGCTTTCCGCCCGCTTTCAGTTCAGTTGGATAATTGCGTTTGCGCCAGGCATCAAATCCGCCCAGCAAAGGCCGGACTCTCAAGACGCCTTCCTGCCGCAACTGCAAGGCGACGCGGGCGCTGGTCACCTCGTTTGGACAGGAACAATACAAAATAATGTCTCGGTCTCGGGGGATCTCTTGATTCCGGCGCTGAAGTTCTTCCAAGGACATGTGCAGAGCGCCGCTGATCAGAGAAGGATCGCGTTCCAGCTCAACCATCGACCGGAGATCCAGAATCACGGGCTGCTCTCCAGCCATCTGTTTTTGACGCAATTCATCCACGGTAATTCGAGCCATCCGCAACTGCTTGAGCAACCTTTGCCGGTTGAAATACTTGTAGCCAAGATAAAGCAGAACCGAACCGGCCAGGAGAACAAGCGCGCCTGCTCCGAGTCCGGCGAGCGCGCGCAGGATTTGCTCCAACTGACGGCGGAACAGAAAGCCGACCAGAATGAAACCTCCGGCATGGAGCAGGGAACTGAACCCATCGAACAAGAGAAAGTCGGCGGTGCTCAACCCGGAATAGCCAGCCAGCGGCGGGGCCAACGTGCTCAAGCCCGGGACGAATTTGGCAAACACCAAACCAGCCGCTCCGTATCGCGTGTAGAGGTCCTTTGTTTGCCGAACGCAGGCATCCGGTTCCAGCGAAATGCGACAGAGCAGGTTTAAGACGCGATGACCACTGTGGCGGCCCAAATAAAACCAAAATAAATCAGGCAGCAACGAGCCAAAAGTGGCGGCGGCCACTGCGGCAAGCCAATTCAATTTACCAGAGCCAATCAGGACACCTCCGGCCAGCAACCAGGGCGAGGCCGGCAAGGGAACACCAATTTGCTCGATGAACTCGGCGGCAAACAGGATGGCCGGGCCACCATGTTCTAGATTAGCCGGAGGGAGGTTCACAGGCTCGTCATGGTTGCGGGTTAGCCGGCCTCACCTTCCCGGCGAATTGTCTGGAAAAGAAGGAGAAATAAACCACGGAAAAAACCGCCGAGATGGGCCACCAAACCAGAGCGACGGCCAATCCGTGACCTTCGGCGGCATTTTGGTAAGCAGACAACGAATCTTCAGGTGCGAGAGTGGAGCGCAGCATGACCGGAAACACCCCCGCAGCTCCGGCAATCAACAGTCCGGCTATGAAGAGGCTGGAACCGATGGCCGCACGATGTTCGCGCGCGCCGAGCAGGCCCGTCAACGCACAGATTATTCCAGAAAACACAAGGATTACCCCCAGCCAACCAAATGGTTGATGCAACATTCCTGAAAATAATTCCGGGCGCACCCACCATGATTCAATCGTGATGATGACCAGCAACGCCAGCGTAAGATTCCAAAGGTTTTTGGCAATAATCAGGCTTCGGTCATGCACCGGGCCCTCAGTTTTCAGCACCAAGCCGGTGGCTCCATGTGCCGCGAGGACGACGACCATGAACACGGCAACCGATGCCGTGAACCAATCCAGAATACCGACGTTTCCATAGGGACTAAAATTGGTAAAAAGCGTGAGCGCAAATTCACCCCCGGCGTTCAATGGGACGCCGCGCAGAACGTTACCCAGCGCCGCTCCGATTAAAAGGGCGAGCAAAAGATTGGATGCCACGAAAATGAAATGCCAGGCCGCGCGCCAGAGAGGATCGGCAAGGTGCCCGCCCACCTCCAAGGAAACGCCGCGCAACAGCAACGACCAGAGCAAAAGGAAGAGCGCCAGATAAAATCCGGCAAACGACGCCGCGAGGATGTTGGGAAACGCCAACAGCAGGGTTCCGCCGAAGCCCACCAGCCAGACCTCGTGCCACGGCCAGAGGGGTCCGATGGCCTCAATGACCATGCGGCGCTCCGCTTGCGTTGTGCCGACGACGTGCCGCAGCATGCCGGCACCAATGTTAAAACCCTCCAACACCACAAACATCACGAGCGTGAAGGACAGAATGACATACCAGATCTCAATCATATGACACCTCCGAATTGCCGGTGGCGGCAATTTCCTGCGGACCATGGGCGATTTCCCGTCCGATGAGGAACAAAAAGAGAACGCCGAGAACGAAATAAAGCCCGGTGAAACCAATCAACGTGAATAAAACATCTCCCCCGTTTACCACGTCGCTGAAACCCTGAGCGGTCCGAAAAAGATGAAAGACAAGCCACGGTTGCCTTCCGAGTTCCGCCGTCATCCAACCTGCGGTGGTGGCGATGTAGGGAAATGGAAAAGCCAGCATTAGCGCCCAGAGCAACCAACGGGATTGCTCCAACAAGCCGCGCCAGCGCTGGAAGTTGGCAATTCCCATCAGTAAAATGAACAAGGTCCCCAAACCGGCCATGATGTGAAACGAGTAATACAATAGATCAATGTTGGTGGGCCACTCGTCCTCGGGGAAATCGTCCAGACCCTTGACTGAGGCGTTGAGATGGCCAAAGGCAAGAAAGCTCAAGGCCCCAGGGAAGTAGATGGGATTGTCAATTCGCTTTTCCATCACATCAGGCTCACCAATGAAATCAAGGTTAGCCTCGGGTCCGCTCTGAAAGCGGCCTTCCATTCCAGCAAGGGTGACGGGTTGATATTGGGCCACTAATTTGGCCTGCCGGTCTCCGGTGGGAAACGCGACCATCAGGCAGGAAAACAGGCCGACCAAGGTTCCGGTTTTGAGAAAAAGCGATGCCTGATCGGAATGCACTTTGCGTAGAATATAAAGCGCGCCAACGGCAGTAACGACGAACGAGCCGGTGACCAGCGCGGCGCATTGATTATGCAAAAATACGATCAGTCCCCAAGGGTTCAACAAAAAGGCGGTCAAGCTGGCGAGTCGCAAAGAGCCATCCTGCGCCAGGGAATATCCCACGGGGTGCTGCATGAACGCATTGGTGGTCAGAATAAAATAGCCCGAGAGCCAGCTGCCCAGGGCAACGCCGAAGATGGCGAGGAAATGCGTTCGCGGTGCGAGCCGTTTTTCGCCCCAAATCATGGCCCCGATCATGGCACTTTCAAGAAAGAAGGCGAACATCCCCTCCATTGCCAGAGTCTGGCCGATAACGTTGCCGGAGAATTTGGAAAATTCGGCCCAATTTGTGCCGAATTGGAATTCCATCGGAATGCCGGTGACCACACCGACGGCAAAGTTAATGCCAAAAATGCGCGCCCAGAAGCGGGTGGCATTGGCGAAACGCGCTTGGCCGGTGCGCAGCTGCCGCCATTTGAAATAAACGATGATCCAGGCCAACCCCATCGTCAGCTGCGGAAAGAGATAGTGATACGTAATGGTGAAGGCGAACTGGAGCCGGCTCCAAAATAGTGTGTCACCCATAAGATGATTGCTTTTCGTTAACTTTCGAAGTTTTCCAACGCGGTCACCTTGCGCAAGCGGCGGAGGTGCCGGGGCGCCTGACTGAATTCAGCGGCCAGGAACGTTTGAACCAGGTCCCAGGCCAGTTCCGGCCCTTCAATCCGGCCACCCAGGCATAGAAGATTGAGGTTGTCGTCCTCAACTCCCTGTTTGGCGGAGAAATGATCCTCAATCAAACAGGCGCGGACGCCCCTGATTTTATTTCCGCAGACGGCCGCCCCGACTCCACTGCCGCAAACCGCCAAGCCGCGATCAACCGTTCCCGCCGCCACCGCCTTGGCGAGGGGGATGATATAGTCGGGATAATCATCATCCAGCGAGAGTTGGTGAGCTCCGAAATCCATAAGTTCGTGGTCAGACCAGCGGAGCCTGGCAGCCAGCTTTTCTTTCAACTCAAACCCGCCGTGATCGCTGGCAATACCTATTCGCATATCATTATTTAACACTCGACAACTTTCCCATCGACGGCCGGTCTGCAATCAGCCTGAGGTGAATCAGCGGGTGAGCCGCATACTCGCCCACCCGGGTCAGACCGAAATTTGTTTAAAAGCAACTTGTTGCTGTCCTTCATAGAGTTGCCGCTGCGGTGGTAAAGTGTTTTCAAAAATGGCGGCGAAGACCTTTAAACGACGGGCGATTTCCTTCACGGCGGCCTCACGCACAATTCTGTTTGCCCGGAAACTTACGAGCGGGTCCCAGAAGTCTGTCCGTCCGACTGAAAAACCAATGAAACCTCCGACACTGGCTGCGGTTCTCAACCAATCGCGAACCTTGCGATCGTTTTCACCTTGCCCCAGCACGATGCAGCCAACTTGGTGGCGTCCATCCCGTCTCACGGCCGCAACGATTCGCCGACAGTCCTCCCGCCGGTCGAACCCTTCAAAGGTCCAGACATCTGGTTCAATGCCACAATTTTGAAGTTGATGGATGCTCAACTCCACGAGCTGGGGGCGGAGCTTGGCATTATAGGCAGATTTGTTGCCGCCAAACAGTTCGAGTTGGGGTGGCTCCGGCGGCACTTGGAGCTCGAACATGAAACGGCTTTGGCTTTCTCGTTGAAGGTAGTTTGACAATCGTCTCAACCGCAGCAGCTGGCGGCGGTTCAGATAAAAATCACCTTCAGGGTTGTAACAAACCGATACCTTGCAAAAGGTTGGCTGCAATAACTCGATGTGCCTGGCGAAGTCATCACCGTATTCAAAGTCGAACTCGCTCTGCCCGCATTGCTCCGCGGGACAGGCGGTGACAAGTCCGCTTGACTTCGCGTCCTGCAGGAGGGCGGCGCCAAATTGCTCGTCCACGAGAATGCCCGCTTTTTCTCTTGGCACACCGATTGATAAGGCGACTTTAAAGCCCTGATAAACGATCTGTTTGGCCGCCGCAATGACAGCGGTTTGCGCCCGGCTCAAGTTGCCGTACCAGCCAAACAAACTAGTGACCGGCGCGCCACGCTGGTCAAAGGGCAGAAGGTAAAGTGGCTGATGGTAGCCGGGCGTTTTCATTGTCGATAAAGTAAAGGTGCAGCTAATTGTTCAGATGTGGCCGTATCGCATTGAATAAGGCCTTGTTGGGCGGCATCAAAGATCCATCAAAAAGGGCCGGATCAACGGGAACTGAATTGCGGTCATCAAAAACGACCTCCAGACCGTGATTCCTGGCAAACTCCTTTAAATCAGAAACGCCAAAGGTTTTAAGGAGCTTGCTGTTTTCAATGCCGAGCACCGCCAGGGCGGCGTTGGCGATCCGTCTTTGATTAGCCCAGGCTTCCAGCCAGTCCTGGAGCCAGAATGGAATTGCCTGAACAATGTGACCTGCAAAAACAATCAGATTCGCGTCCAACGCGTCGAGAAGCGCCTCATTTGCCACCGGCGGAAATTTCAGCATGTCCAACCTCCAAGGACGGATGTTCCACTCTACCTGAATGCCCGGAAATTGGACTGAATGTTGCAAGGCTGAGTTGGCCCGTGCCGCAGACGCAAAATCCTGATAAATTATTAGAACTTTCATAACCGCGGACCCTGACGGTCCTGGTGAATGCGTTTGTGACGTATTGCTGCCATGGGATAAATCTGTTCTGGTGAATTAAAATAAGAGGCGGCAAATAAGCTGGGAGAGTCCGTCACATCTGCCCGAAAAATATTCCGGCCGAGTTGACTTTTAGCCAAGGTGCTTTCTAAAAATTGTGGCGCTGAGGTAACTCCTAAGGGTTTCAGAGCCTGCAATTCTCCATCCTGGCACCGATGTTCGCTGTGCCGTAAACGGGTCGCCCTTTCTTGCAATGTTCTGTGAACGACTGAAATTCCCGAAGAAAGGGGTTCATTCCATCTGACCGGAATCGCTTGTTTCGGATCTTTGGTTGCTGATTTCATAATTAGGGGCTCAAACCAATTTCCTCGCTTGGCGGGTCATTAATGCGACCTTCAGTCTGATGCGGGACAAAACCAGAAAAAATCGCATTTCTGCGTTCATTGTCGTAACTCCCCCAGCGCGATCTTGTCCGCGTATCTCCTGTTATTTCTGGGCACGAACCAATGTTCCAAGCGCAGCAGCGGGCTGGAAAGCACCCAGGCCACAACCAGCACCGCGATTACGGTGAAAGTCAGCGCATGCCTGGCCATCGTGAAGCAAAAGTCTTTGGCGCTCATGGTTCGGGTAAAGTGGGTGATTGGTTTTATGGGGTTAACCGGCTGGTAGGCGGACTCGCCATTCACTAATTCGAGGCTTGCAGATGAGCCTCAACAAACCAGAGGTACTTGTCGACGCCACGAGATATTTCAGTAAATATATCGGCTGCATCGGCATCCCCCAAAGAGGCCGTTTCGTCGATGGAGGCGCGCGTTTCGCGGCCAAAGGTGGACAAAGCTTTGGCGACCGCCTCCACGTGGGCCATCCCGTCAGCGATCACCAGTGGATATTCTTCGAGCCTGGATCGTTCGGCGGAGACGCGCACGGTACCTTCTGCAATTCCTCCCAATTGAACGATACGCTCGGCAATCAGATCGACGTAAGATTCGACAGCCTCATCTATGTCGTCGAACAGTTCGTGCAATCCAATGAAGTGTGGGCCTTTGACATTCCAATGAGCTTGTTTGAGCTGCATCTGAAGATCCACCGCATCTGCCAGACGCTGGTTCAATAACAAGATCAACTCCAGGCGACGTTCGCTGGAGATGTCGTTTTCAGTTTCATACATGGTCGGCTTTATTGAGGATTTGACGATCTCTTTTTTCATATGTATTCAAATGCTGTTTCAGCCTTAAACCGGCTCTGTCCGGTGCGCAATTGGGGCTGCCAATTCAACTTAATGCGGTTGCGTCGACTGAGGGTATTTGCCCTCCATTAGCGCTTTTGCATTATTTGTTCCAACTTGGTTCCGGGTTACGTTTGTGTGGTTTAATAATCTAAATGGTAGCGAGTTAAGAGGATCAAAAATCAATTGCTTCTTAAAATCCGGTGAAGTTTGGCCAGATTATGAGTCGTCTATTCGTCGCAGTGTCGGCACAACGTCATCGTAGCTTCCACCTGTCAAAAAACGCTTCCAAATTTATCCTGACAGCGGGCAATGGGCCAATCGGCACTATCCTGCTGCGTCGACGAAATGTCGACACCTTGACTTAACAACGACGCAAATGCCATTCCTTTGTCATACTGTGAGAGAGGAGCCAACCGGCTGATGTATTATAAAGTATTCAATTGCAGTTAGATGGGTTCTGTGTGCGCCCTTTCGTTGAACTTGGCAGCCAAAATGCAAAAGTCGATTCCAAAGTCTATTGCTTTCATCTGGAACATTAAGCCAAGTATCACATGTGGCGCACTTGCTTGAACAACAGCACTACCGAACGAAGGCTCAGTCAGAGTAAAGAAAGCCGGGCACTCGCGCGGCGCTTGGTAATCGCCGGAATTGTTTGTGTGCCATTAGTATCTGCTCTTGGTGACACTGGAGATTCGAGAATGTTGCCGGTGGTAACAACCAACCTGCCTTCCTTCTGGGACCAAAAGTATATGCTAGGTGATTGGGGCGGCGTCCGCAGCCGGCTGGCGGACATGGGCGTGACCTTTGACTTTAATGATATTGGCGATCTGCAAACCGACGTCTCCGGCAGCCAGGAGCATCGTTTTATTTATTTCGGGCGTTTTCGGTCCTCCGCAGATATCGATTTTAACAAACTGGCCGATTTTGATGGCGAGTTTTTCATTTCAGCCATCTGCCAATACGGACAGAATCTCTCGGCCGATTACCTCCATGTCAACACCTTGACCAGCAGCATCGCAGGGGTGCAAAGCGAGCGCATCGACCAGCTCTGGTATCAGCAGGGCTTGTTCAATGAACGGTTCAAAGTCAAAGTCGGCCAGATCGTTGCGGTTGACGAGTTCGGGGCCACCGATTTTTTCGACCTCCTGTTCAATGACGAGCTGGGTTATGCTCCCAATCCGCTCTTCTATGCAAAACAACCTTACAGCCCCGTTGGCAAACCGGGAGCCATCGTTTGGAGCGATTTATCGGTCGTCACCCCGGGTCTCTATGCGAAGGCGGGAATCTATGCCACGTACAATAATCCTTACTATCCAGACGGCTGGGGCATCAATTATTATGATCAGTTTAACCATGGCTATGGCGGTTCCTTTGAGATCGGTTATCAGGAGCAGAATACGTTGTATGACGGAGTTTATAAGCTGGGAATAAACGCCAATAATCTGCCCGTCTATTACAATCTCTATAGCGGCAAACAACTCCGGGGTGACTTCACCGCTTACGGGCTGGCGGAAAAGACGGTTTATCATCCTACGAGTGCGGATGGGAATTTGGAAAGCAAGAAGGGGCTTGATCTCTTGCTGGAGTTTGTGGGCGCACCCGACGACCGCAACCCACTGCAGTACGAGGTCATCGCCGGGGCTCGCTACACGGGATTGATCCCGGGCCGCGATCAGGACAAAATCGGTGTTGGCTTCATCTACTCCGAAAATTCAACTGCCGCCAGTGAGGCGTATAACGCGGTCAATGGACATGGCCTGGGCGGTGAGACGACAGTTGAATTCGATTACCAGTTCAATCCCACGCCGTGGTGCTCATTACAACTCGACAACCAGATCATCGTGGACCCGGGTGGTGATGAAACTCGCAGCACGATCACCGTGATCGGGCTGCGAACCATTTTTCGTTTTTGAACGCCCAATCTGTTGAGTCTTGGTAAAAAAGTATGAATCCTTATCTGGCAGAATTTATCGGCACAGCGTTGCTCATTCTATTTGGCGACGGTGCTGTGGCCACGGTGGTGCTGAATAAATCCAAAGGTCAGGGGAGCGGTTGGATTGTGATTTCGACCGGATGGGGGCTGGCAGTGACCATGGCGGTTTACGCGGTGGGAACCATCAGTGGCGGGCATTTAAACCCGGCGGTGACCATTGGCCTGGCTGTCATCGGCAAGTTCGCCCCAGGCAAAGTCCTGGGATATATCGCCGCGCAAATCTCCGGGGCGATGTTTGGTGCGTTACTGGTCTGGCTGGCCTACCTGCCACATTGGAAAGCAACATCGGATCCGGCGGCCAAATTGGCCGTGTTTTGCACCGGTCCCGCGATTCGTTCACCATTATCAAACATCCTCTGCGAAATCATTAGTACGGCCACGCTGGTGTTTGGCGTTCTGGCCATCCCTTCCGGGGCAAATCTGAGCGCGCCGGGCTGGGCGACTGGTTTTGGCCCCCTGGTGGTCGGATTACTGGTTGTCGCCATCGGCATTTCGCTTGGCGGGCCGACCGGTTACGCGATCAACCCGGCCCGGGATTTTGGTCCGCGGCTGGCCCATGCCATTCTGCCCATCGCCGGCAAGGGCGTCTCGGATTGGCAATACGCATGGATTCCCATTGTCGGTCCCTTCATTGGCGGCACACTCGGTGCGCTGGCCTATCGCTTGCTTTTCACTTGAACCTGGCAACAATTCGACTTTAACTCCCCAAGATCCCATGAAATACATCCTTTCTTTGGACGCCGGAACCACCAGTGTGCGCGCCATCATTTTTGATCAAGCAGGTCAAATCCGGGCGGTGGCCCAAAAGGAGATCCGGCAAATATTTCCCAAGTTGGGCTGGGTGGAGCAGGATCCGCAAGAGATCTGGTTTACCCAGCTTAGCGTGGCAGTGGAAGCTTTGGGTCGCGCCCACATCCGCCCCAGCGATGTCGCCGCGCTGGGGATCACCAACCAGCGCGAAACAACCGTGGTGTGGGATAGCAAGACAGGTGACGCGGTTTATAATGGCATTGTCTGGCAGGATCGGCGAACGGCGGAAACCTGCGAGAAGTTAAGAGCGGCAGGACACGACCAAAAGATCAATGAACGCACGGGACTTCTGCTGGATTCTTATTTCTCAGGCACGAAAATCGCCTGGATTCTGGATAATGTCCCAGGCGTACGTGAAAGGGCGGAGGCCGGCGAGCTGTTATTTGGTACCATTGACACCTGGCTGATTTGGAAAATGACGAGCGGTCACCACGTTCACGTCACGGATCCAAGCAATGCCTCGCGCACACTGCTTTACAATATTCGCACCGGCAAATGGGACGCGGAATTGCTCGAGCTCTTCCGGATTCCCGCCAGTATGCTGCCGGAAGTTCGCACCTCGAGTGAGGTGTATGGTGAAGTCAGCACCTCACTGGGTTTGCAAAAGATGGTCATAGCGGGAATTGCCGGCGACCAGCAGTCGGCTCTCTTCGGACAGATGTGCGTGCATCCGGGCCAGGCAAAAAACACCTATGGCACCGGTTGTTTCCTGCTGCAGAATCTTGGTTCAAAACTCATCAAGTCTCGAAACCGCCTGCTGACCAGCGCAACGTGTCAGATTGGTGAAAAGCGCGGGTACGCGCTGGAAGGCAGTGTCTTTGTTGGCGGTGCCGTGGTGCAGTGGCTACGGGATGGATTGCGGCTGGTCCGCTCCGCCGACGAAGTCAATCTGCTCGCCAATTCCACCCCGGACAATGGGGGGGTCTATCTCGTTCCTGCCTTTACCGGTCTTGGCGCGCCGCATTGGGATCCCTATGCGCGTGGTGCCATCATCGGCATCACGCGGGACACATCCGCGGCACACATTGCGCGCGCCGCGCTCGAGGGGGTGGCCTATCAGGTCGCGGATTTGATTGACGCCATGCAGGCTGACACCGGCAGGCGATTGAAAGAATTGCGGGTGGATGGCGGCGCCAGCCACAGCGCCTTCCTGATGCAGTTTCAGGCTGATCTGTTGCAGATTCCGGTTGTGCGTCCGGCGGTCACGGAAACCACGGCCTTGGGGGCAGCCTATCTCGCCGGGCTGGCGGTTGGTTATTGGGAAAACATCGAGAGCATTTCGAAGCAATGGAAGGTTGAGAAAGTGTTTGAACCGAAGATGCCGCGTTCGCAAGTGGGCGATCTGCGCGCACGCTGGAATTCTGCGCTCCAGCGGGCCAAAGATTGGGAGGTGCATGGGCCCGGACTGTCGAAAACGAAAGACACCAAACAAAAAGCTGTCCGACGTTAGTCCTGGCAGCCGCAATTGCAGCATTATGAAACGGGATGACATGTTAAAACTGGTGCGCGAACGCCGGGCACCCTGGGACATGATTATTGTCGGTGGCGGTGCCACCGGTGCCGGGGTGGCGGTTGACGCGGCCACGCGGGGTTACGCAACGCTGCTTTTGGAACAGCATGATTTTGGCAAGGGCACGTCCAGCCGGAGCACGAAATTGGTGCACGGAGGAGTGCGCTACCTCGAACAGGGCAATGTGTCGCTGGTAATGGAGGCCCTGAAGGAACGCGGGCTGCTCCGGCAAAACGCGCCGCATATTGTCAGTGAACTGGGTTGCATTGTCCCCAGCTACGCCTGGTGGGAAGGGCCGTTCTACGGAATCGGCCTCAAGCTTTACGAGCTGCTCGCAGGCAAATATGGTTTTGGGAAATCCCACACCATTTCCAAGGAGGAAACCCTCGCGCGGCTGCCGAATGTAAATCCCGAGGGACTCACAGGGGGAATCGTCTATTACGACGGCCAGTTTGACGACACGCGACTGCTTATCAACCTGGTTGCCACGGCCGCCGACCAAAGCGCAACGCTATTGAATTACGCCAAAGTCAACCGGCTCAATAAGGGCAGCGACGGAATTGTGAATGGCTTAACCTGGCAGAATGTTGAGACCGGCGAGACATTCGACGCGCAAGCAAAGGTCGTCGTCAATGCCACCGGGATATTCACAGATTCCGTGCGACGGCTGGCCGACCCGGAGGTCAATCCACTGATCGCGCCCAGCCAGGGTGCACACTTGGTGTTCGATCACTCATTTCTGCCCGGCGCGAACGCCATCCTGGTGCCGCACACCCGGGACGGACGGGTCATGTTTGCCATTCCATGGCATGGGCACACCCTGGTGGGCACGACGGATACGCCGGTAAAAGATTCGCCGCTGGAACCCGTGGCTCTCGACGATGAAATCGATTTCATTCTGGAAACAGCGGGACAATATCTGGAGAAAAAGCCGGCGCGGTCCGACATCCTGACCGTTTTTGCGGGAATCCGTCCACTTGCGAAATCGGGCGACGCCGGCAACACGGCAGCGCTGTCGCGGGATCACACCATCCACATTGATAAGAGCGGGCTGCTGAGCATTACCGGGGGCAAGTGGACCACGTATCGCAACATGGCCCAGGGCTGTGTCGATCAAGCGGCCACGCTGGCGGATTTGCCCGACAAGCCATGTGTGACTCATAATCTGAACATTCACGGATATCATCTCAACGCGGCAAATTTCGGTTCACTCTCTTATTATGGTTCCGATGCGCCGGCTATTCGCCGGCTGATTGACGAAAACAAATCTCTTGGTGGGCTGTTGGATCCGCAGCTGTCCTACGTGGAGGCTGAAGTGGTTTGGGCGGCGCGTATGGAAATGGCGCGCACCGTGGAGGATGTGCTCGCCCGACGAACCCGGGCTTTATTTTTAAATGCCAGGGCGGCCATCCGCATGGCGCCAAAAGTTGCCAGCATTCTAGCCAGGGAATTGGGCAAGGACGAAGTCTGGAAGTTCGATCAGGTCAAGGCCTTTCTTCAAGTTGCCAAGGGATATACAGCCGCGGTTTGACAGAGCCCGCGCCAGCCTTTTTGAACAAACAGTCAAGAAATGATCCCAATAGATCTCTGGCGATCCGGTGTCGCCATCCTTACAAACCGAGGCTGGTCAACCCCGGGTGATCCGCCGGGCGGGGTTTCGACGAATCCCACCTGAATTTACGTTCGGATTCCTTAATGGGCAGATCATTTATGCAAGCATGACGATGATGCATGAGTCCGTTGGAATCAAAATCCCAATTCTCGTTGCCATAGGAGCGAAACCATTGATCGGAATCATCGTGCCACTCATAGGCAAAACGAACGGCAATTCTGCTGCCTGTGCAGGCCCACAATTCTTTGATGAGACGATAATCTAATTCCTTTTTCCATTTTCGGGTGAGGAACGCTATGATGGCGGGCCTGCCCTGAATAAACTCGGCGCGGTTGCGCCACCAGCTATCAATGGTATATGCCAGGGCAACTTTTTCCGGTTCGCGACTGTTCCAGCCATTCTCTGCCATCCGGACTTTTTCAACCGCTGTCTCATTGGTAAAGGGAGGAAAAGGCGGGCGCTGGGCTGTTTCTTTTGGCGTATCCATAGTCAAAAAGATGATTGCATTTGTCAGGCCAATTTGCAATTCGTGGCCTGCCGAAGTAGAGGGGTGCCCGCAATGAATTGGAAATAAATGGGTTTTCACGTAAAAGCCCCAAGCGTTGCCTTTACCATCGTCATTAAACTGCGACGAAGGGGCGACAGTGCGTCCAGATTTAGTCACGGCTCCAAAATGATTTGAGATTAATGGCCTGGTGAAATGCGACCTGGACAATCTGTCAAAGCTTTGATGAATTTGAGTTCGATTTGCTTTCACAATTTTGTTGAATATGCTTGAAGTCGAAAGAGGCCATTTAATGTCTGCCATCTTAAAACTGATTGCCGACCGCAAGACGGAGAATGTTCCGGCCGGCCAATTTGTCATTGAACAGGGTGCTGTTGGCGGCCCGATGTTTGTCATTCTCCATGGGGAAGTTGAAGTGTTGCGGGACGACGTGCGAGTTGCCAAGATCTCGGAACCGGGGGCCGTCTTCGGCGAGATGCATGTTCTTTTGGGCGGTCCGCATAATGCCACCATTCGCACTTTGGAACCGAGTTCCTTTGCGATCATTGAGGATCCGCAGCAGTTTCTTGCTTCATCCACGGAGGCAAGCCTCTACATTGCCAAATTACTGGCCAGCCGTCTTAATGCTCTTAACAAGTATCTCGTGAACGTGAAACAGCAATACGAAGGTCACGACCACCTTGGCATGGTGGACGATGTCATCAATTCCCTCGTGCATCATCACCCGCGATAGTCGGGCCATTAAAAGCCCCTTCAGGAACGGCGAGTTCCTGCATTGCCTGGCCATCCATCGATTCCCAATCAACACTCATGCGTTCAAAATTGAAAATCAGAAGGGTTGGATAAGGGCCGATTTGTTTACCCGGATTAAACACCCACGTCCTGCCAATGCGGTCGATCCATGATCCCTGCGCCACAAACGGCGCATTGTGAATATGGCCGGAAAGAACGAGGTCCGGTTCGAAGCGCCGAATCCATTCGACAAGAAATGGGTCTCCTCCAAACTCTTTTCCAGTCCAACTAACTGGTGAGTGATCGGCGGGCGCGTGGTGTATCCAAATCCATTTGGCTGCTTTTTTTGCCGCATCCCGCCTCAGCAACTCTTCAACGTCAGCGCGCGATATCGGACCATCCCACCAAGGGCATATCGTGATCAAAAGGCCGCCGATTTCAACCGCATCACCGTCCACTGACATCTGCCCGGATTTGACGTCATGGAGCCAGCTGCAAACCTTCTCACCATTGGCCGAGCGGACGTTGCAATCGTGATTTCCAGAACTTACGAGCAGCCGGGTCTTTTGTCGAAGTCGCGTGAGATACTTGTCCACCACAATAATCTGCACTTCAAGATCAAGAGGCGAGCCAAGATCAAGCAGATCACCGCCAATGATTACTGCGTCGAATCGGGCCGCATTGGCGGTCAGCCAGTCGAACTGCTTAAGCGCATAATGAATGTCTGCGACGAAGAGAACCTTCATTTAATTCGCTATTAAATACGCTATCTGTCTCGGCAACAATCTCTTTCGAAGGGGACCAAATCATTGCGTTTTCTAACTCTTGCCGGTCGCGGTTACGACTCAATGAAAGCCAACAGGTCTTTATTGACCTGGTCCTTGTGCGTAGTACACAGGCCGTGGGACGCACCTGGGTAAATCTTGAGGGTTGCCTTCTTTATTAGCTTGGCTGAAAGCAGTGCCGAGTTGGCGATGGGCACAATCTGATCATCGTCGCCATGGATGACCAGCGTTGGCACGTCGAATCGCTTTAAATCCCCGGTCAAATTCGTCTCGGAAAATACCTTGATGCAAAAATATGACGCCGGGAGGCCGGTCATCATCCCCTGCTGCCAAAAAGAATCACGTGCACCTTCAGAGATGGTTGCGCCCGCCCGGTTGTAACCGTAGAACGGCAGACTGAGATCTCTCCAGAACTGAGAACGATCCGCGGCGATACCGGTCCGGATTTGATCAAATACCTGAATCGGCAGACCTCCCGGATTGGACTCGGTTTTCAGCATGAGCGGTGTTATCGCTCCAATTAACGCCGCCTTGGCCACTCGACTCGTGCCATGACGGCCGATATATCGAGCAACTTCGCCCCCGCCCATGGAGTGGCCCACGTGAATCGCGTTCTTCAAGTCAAGGGCTGTCACCAGCTCCGCCAGATCGTCGGCATAAGTATCCATGTCATTGCCGCTCCATGGCTGGCTTGATCGACCGTGGCCACGCCGGTCGTGCGCGATGCAGCGGTATCCCCGGGAGGCCAAAAAAAACATCTGGTCTTCAAAGGCGTCTGCGCTGAGCGGCCAGCCATGGCTGAAGACAACCGGTTGGCCAACGCCCCAGTCTTTAAAATATATTCGGGTTCCGTCCTTGGTCGTGATGGTGTTCATTTGTTGCTTATCTCCTTATGCGCATGGTGTTTCTTGCACTATTGCCATCTGCTTCTCTGATCCGTTAATGTCGGCGAAACCAGCGAACGGGGGATAGGCAATGACTATGACTCCCTTACTGGTAACCATGAACTTGCGGCTTGAACACTCGTCGCGTAGTGAAAGCTCATTAAGTTCAGAATCAGCTTTGATGTCGTCAAGCACGGTGATTTGCATGGTTCGCATGGTCTGAATTATTTATCTGGTTTTAAAACCGTCCTTTGGCATCGCAAAAAGCAGGCCAACTTTCCAATTCTCATGAAAGAGCCGTTTAAGTACTTCCAAATCGGGCGAAAACGAATGAAAAGTCTCCTGATTAAACGAGTTCTGGTTTAGAAAAATAAATCAACAACGTCGCAAGAAAGACACCGTGTCGAAAGCCCGTCACACACGAGGCAACTCAGATGTTATTTGGTCCGCGGCACATCGTTTGTTAAATGCTTAACTTTGGCCCGGGTGAAATTCATCCGGGACTCCCATCGATATTCACGTGAGACTACCAAGGCGAAATCGATGTCGTGAGCTCGACATTCGGCTCCTGCTCCAAGCGGGATGCCAAACGAAAAACAGTGCCCAAACCGGTTAGGAATTCTTGATTGCGTTGAAAATCCAGGCGCTGGCGAACGTCCAGTAATTTTTGACGGTGCCAACAGAAATACCCAGGACCTGGGCCGTCTCCTCAATGGTCATGCCGGTGAAATATCGCAACTTTACCACGTCGGCCTGGGCCGGGTGTTTCCGGGCGAGATTATCCAGCACGTCATTCACAGCCAATAATTGCTCATCGGGACCGGGTGCCGCCAAAGCCTGCTCATCCAATTCAAACCGTTCGTAACCTCCGCCATGGCGAACGGCGAGCTTGCTCCGCGCCCGGGCGATCAGGATGCGGCGCATTGCCTCGGCGGCTGCAGAAAAAAAATGGGCGCGATTTTCAAATTTGGGGTTTTCACCTCCCACCAACCGCAACCATGCCTCATGCACCAACGCAGTGGGCTGGATGGTTTGTCCCGGCGCCTCCTGGGCCATTTTACTCCTCGCGAGCCGGCGCAATTCGTCGTAAAGGAGGTCAAGCAGCCTCTCGGCGGCCTTGGGGTCTCCTTGTTCCACCGCGCTTAACAATTGCGTTGCGTCACTCATGTTTTACGATAAGCATTCGCCGCAAGGGAGCGTATCTCCCGCACTTCCTGACTGACCAGACTTTTTGGCATTACGGTTATGGCCGGTTTGGACGGCCGTTAGATGTTGAGCTACGTCGGATCAGTTCAGTGGCTTCATCCAGCGAAATTCGCGCAATCAACCAAGCCACCCATGACTCTCCCGGACTGATGTTGCCATTGCCGTGTAAGTTTCCTGGTGCCAGCTGATTTCCCCTGGTGAGCATTGCTTGAGCGGCGTCCTTTTTTCCGATTTGCCAATCAGCCATTGCCAAAATAGCGCAGGCTTTGGCTTTCGCTTCGGCATCTCCAAGGGGGTTTCCTGCGGCCCTACCTGCCCAATCAATTGCTTCGGCAAAGCGTCCTTGCCGATAGTCCGACATCGCCTTGCAACCCAGAAAATAAGCTAGGGCAGGATCGTTGGTTCCAGCTGTGACGGCCGTGTCTGCCAATTTGTCCACCGATTGCAAATCCGCTCCTGAATTCGGCAAGAGCAGGCAATCCTCGGCCAATCGCTCCGCCACATATGGGTTTTCTATGTTGGTGAAAGTTATGAGGATTCGGTGGCAGATTTGCTCGTAGGCGGGTCGGTTTTGGGTCGTCGCCAGAAGCACTGCCACCCGGCCAACTCTGCGCGGTGTGTGGCCTCAGCCCCCGACCATTTCCCTTCGGCTTCAAGCAAAGCGGCAAAATCGTTTAACGCATTCAGTGTTTGCGGATTATCATTAGCTCCCCGTCTGAGTGGCAAAGCCGACTCCGCGCGCCGAACGGCTTCTACTTCGGCCAATTTGCCTTCGGCCTCAAGGGTTTTACGTAGCGTGCCCAGCGCGTAGGATATTCCCTGGTCCTGATTTCCTGGACGGTCCAGCCACCCGTCCAACTCTTCGTGACGCAGTCTCTCAGCTTCCGCCAATTTGCCTTCGGCTTCAAGTGTCCTGCTCAAATCGCGCACTGCATACAAGGTTTGCGGATACTCATTGCCTGCCCGTTTACGCCACAGGGCCAGATTTTCCCGCCACACGACTTCGGCCTCGGTCCATTTGCGTTGGTCTTCAAGGGTCAAACCCAGGCTATGCATTGTGCCTAGCGTAGCCTGATCATCATCACCCAGCACTTTACGTTGAATTGAAAGCGCTGCGCTCAAGACGGAATACGACTCGTCCAGATTCCGCTGTTGCCGCAGGGTTTCGCCGACCAGATGAAAGGAGTCGGCCAAATCGGGATGATTCTCCGGAAGCAGCTTCGACCTCATTGCGAGGGCTTCTGCTTGCAGAGTTTCGGCTTCATTCAGGTTGCCATTGCCGTGAGCCGCCCAGGCAATATCGTCGAGCGTTGAAGCCACCCATGGATGCTCCGGACCAAGCAATTTGAGCTGAATCGCCAGAACTTCCCTTGCCTTTGCTTCGGATTGCGGCCATTTACCTTCGTCGCCCAGAATAATACATTGGTTCCTCAGTGAATCCGCCACTTCCAAGCTTTCGCGCCCGCACAATTGTTGTCTGATTTCAAGCGCTTCTCGAGCCATCGCCTCCGCGTTCGTGAGCTTTCCATCATCCCGATACAAAGAGGACAAATCATTGAGCGAGGTGGCCGTTTCCTTATTATTCCTGCCTAACAGCCGCTGGCGAATGGCAAGTGCTTGCTCATCAACCTCTTCAGCCTTGGGGTGATTGTCCTCAGCAATGAAATCCAGACCCAAGTCGTTCAGCGATGTGGCCGCCTCCGTACTTTCAGGCCCGAATTGCTTTTGATAGATCGCCAAAGCTGCCTGATGCATTGCCTGAGCCTGGAGAGGGCTCCCGATTTGCCGGTAGAGGGTACCGATGAGGTTGCGCAGTTCAGCTTCGACAGCGGGTTGATTGGTCAACTTTTTGCCAACGTTTTCAGCCGTTTGATCCAGAATCCCTCTCAATAGTCTGGTATCCTCACCAAGAGCGACTGAGGGTCCGACGCCACTGAGCATGTCTTCAAGGAACTTTGTGGTTTGCTGGCTTTTGACTGAGGCCGATTCGGCCTCAAGCCGTGATCGCCGCTCCCTGGCGAGCAGCGTGGAAACGATGATCAAGCTGGCCACAAGAAGCAGCAAGATGATGCCGATGCCGGCGAACAGCAGCTTATTGCGCAGGACCAACTTTTGAAATTTGTAGAGCTTGCTGGGAGGGCGCGCCGAAACGGGTTCCTTTTCCAAGTAACGCTGGATATCCAGCGCTAATCCATGGGCGGTTGCGTAACGTCGCGCACGGTCCTTCTCCATCGCTTTCATTGCGATCCAATCCAAGTCTCCGCGAATCGATCGGATCAGCGTGAACGGCTCGGATTTGCGATTTTGCGCCAGGGTGGTCAAATCGGTGCCCGCCATCTTCTTTAAACGCGCGGAGGGAGGCAGAGGCTCCTGCTCACGGATCACCCGGCGAATTTCGTCAGGGCCAGACTCCAATAATTTACCCATCCCATAAGGGGTTGAACCGGCCAGCAACTCGTAAAGCAGCACGCCAAGACTGTAGATGTCGGTGCGCGTGTCCACTTCAGTACCGTCAAGGGCTGCTTGCTCCGGACTCATATAGGCCGGGGTGCCAATGATCATTTCGAAAGCAGTAAAAATGGTCTTGTCGGTCAACTTTATATTGGTGGTGGCCTTGGCAATTCCAAAATCAATGACCACGGGCAGGGCAGCGCCTTCGCGAGTGGTGGTTACCAAAATATTCGAAGGCTTGATGTCCCGATGAATTATTCCTTTCTGATGAGCGTGTTGAACTGCCTGACAAACCAGGATGAAAAGATTCAATCGTTCATCCGTCGTCAGTGAATGCCGGTCACAGTATTCGGTAATCTTGACGCCGCGAACGAGTTCCATCACGAAGTAGGGTCTTCCGGACTCCGTCGCTCCGGCATCAAATACCTTTGCGATATTGGGATGATCCATCAACGCAAGTGCCTGACGTTCAGCCTCAAATCGGGCAATGACGCTTTTGGTGTCCATCCCTGGCTTAATTACTTTCATGGCGACCTGCCGGCGGATTGGCGCTTCCTGTTCTGTCAGGTAAACCACTCCGCAACCGCCCTCACCGATTTGTTTCAACAATTTGTAGTGACCAATGTGGTCGCCAGGTTTTTCCACGGAAACGGTCCCAAGTTTGACATCTAACAACATCTGTTTGGCGGGCGGCACCAAAAAATCCCCGCCCTGATCGTGGGCCGCGAGCAGCGCCTCGATCCGTTGACGCAATTCATCATCACCGTAACAAGCACGCTCCAAAAAGGCGGCGCGCTCGCTGACAGGCAATTGGAGGATCTCCGTAAAGACCGCCACATCGCGATCGGGTGAATCATTCATCGAGTTGAATGAAGAGGTCGTGGCCGAAAACGGCCATACGCGTCACCGGCGGAATTAACTTAAAATTAATTGGCCACATTGTATAATTGCCGGCAATCCACATTTCGACGCAGCTGGATCCGAATGAACATTTTCGGATTGTCCCCGGATAGATCAAATTGGTGAACTCAAAAGACCTATTCGCAGTGGTCCTGCCACTGGTCTGTCTCTCCTCAAAGCGGGTAGTAACAGTGCGGCAAGAAAGTCGATGCCGGCAGTTGCAATCAGCAGTTCAATCACGATTGAGGCGTGGAATCGTCCCAACCTTTGAAATCCACCAATCATATTCGCGCCCCTTAAGTTGTTAAATTGTTAATTGCTGTGAGATCAAACCATTTTTACGTTCAGGTCATTGCCAGTATCTGAGACAGGTGAATGCTGGGACCAATATTGGCCAAAGTGCCGAACACATTTGGTTTCCAGTTGTGACGAAGAGCAATCAGAGTCAGGCAAAGCATCCCAAGTTTCGCGACTCCCTGTCGCGCGACCGACGCTTTGCACAAATGACTCCATTTAGTAGATTAAATTCTATCAGTAAGCATTATAAATGACAACTGGAAAATGACTTGCAACGCGCGCCCAATCCGCGCTTCTAGGCCCTGAACCCATATGATGAAAGGCGGAGATTAATTAAAATTATTACGATCTCGAAAGCCTCAGGAATTAGACCGGGGTAGGTGACGACCATTAATATGATCTGGCATTCGGGTTCGTTGGATCAAGACCTTGTTCGAGCCGTTCCAACCTTCTTTCCAGTGAGTCGTTTTGCTCTTTTAACTCCGCGTTCTCTGCCTCCAATTGCTTGCTTCTGGCTTCCAGCTTTTGGTCAAGGCCCTGGATGGCGGCGAGCGCGACACCATTCTCGTCCACGACCGAAATGTGACGGTCGTCCCCGCCGTTTAAGCCGAAGGCGGCGTGGAAATCCTGTGCCATCGGTCCCATGTGCTTGTTCCCGGCCGCATCGACCCGGTATTGCCATTCCGTGATCGGCAGGGCGGAAACCCGGGCCAGGATTTCCTGCGGATTGATTGGGATGAAATTCTGCTTGGCGTTACGGTCGCTGGTCAGGGCAACACCATTGGCATAAACGGTGCCGGCCAGGTACGTGCCGGTTTGGGTGGTGCCAATGCGTATGAGATTGGCATCACCCGCCGTGCCGGGGTTTCCGATGTCAATATTGGAGCTGCCGGTGGTGATGGACTGGCCGGCTTGATAGCCCAGTGCGATATTGTTTGATCCGGTGCTGACAGCCAAGGCATAAGCCCCGATGGCCGTGTTATTGCCCCCGCTGGTATTGAGGTTAAGTGCGTTGAGGCCGCTGGCAGTGTTATAACTGCCGTTCAGGTTCGCCGAGAGGGCATTGACGCCAGCGGCGGTGTTGGCGGCCCCGCTGACGTTGTTTTGCAGTGCGTAAGTGCCGGCGGCGGTGTCGCTGTTGCCGCTGGTGTTCATTTCCAATGCATTCAACCCGCTGGCCGTATTATTGATGCCATTGGTATTGGCGGCCAGTGCATGGATGCCGATGCCGGTGTTGTTATAGCCGCTCATGGTTGGATTCCCGGCCACACCGACAAAGAAATTTCCAGCCGCGGTGACATTCGTATTGCCGATGCTGGTTAACTGCGAAGCGTTCAGGAGGGTCAGCTCGCTGCCATTCCCCGCGAAAATCGAGTTGGTGATGACCGCATTGGTGATCACGATACCGTATACTAAATTGCTCGCGATGGCCGCGTTGCCTCCATTTAAATTTGTGGCCAGTTGCCAGGTGGCGGCATCGAGCTGGTTGCTGGTGATGCCTTCCAATTGGGCCAATGGCACCGTGCCGTTGGTGAGATAATTTGCATTCAGCGAAGTGAGGTTCGAGCCACTGCCGGAAAAGCTGGTAGCCGTGAGTGTACCGGAGAAAACCGGGTTGGTGGGCAGGGCGGCGGCTGAAATGGTGCCGGTCAATTGTGCGGCTGACAGGCTACCCAGCAGATTGCTGGCGGTGCCAGCGTAAGCGGCATAGGGCGAAGCTGTTAAAGTCTGAACCGGCGACAAGGCCGCAAAACCATGCATCCCGTCATTGAACCAGATCTGTAATTTCAGGCCGGGTGCATCGAACAATCCCGCAGGGATGGCCGACATATTGGGAATGGTCGTATCTCCCAACGCCACCGTAAACAAACCGTCCATCACCGGAACTTCGATGCTGGCCGTTGGTTCGCTGCCGTCGATGCTGTTGCCGTCGTTGCTCCAATAAGTCGTGTAGGAAAGGCTGGCGGTCGGCGGCGCGATGGTCACCGTGGGCGCGCTTGTGTACCCGGAACCGTTGCCACCGGGATTAATGGTTACGGCGATCACCATTCCGTTGCTGACACTGGCGGTTGCCATTGCGCCGGAACCTCCGCCGCCAAAAATCGCCACGGCAGGATTGGTGGTATAACCACTGCCGCCGCTGGTCACGGTGATGGTGGTGATGAAGCCGCTGATGGGAGCGTCGGCGACGGCTGTGGCGGTTTGGTTGGCATTGGTGCTGGCGAGCAGCGCGAACTGGAACAAGCCGGTGCCGGTGAAGTTGGTGCCATTATCCTCCACTCTTCCCTGATAAGTGAAAACCGTCGCCTGGGCAAAAACATTGGATGGCGCGTCGAAAAGGGCCGGCACCAACACCGACAGGGCTACCAAATTGAGCATGTATTTCATAAGGATCAGTGAATTTGAAGCCGGACTCCAAAACTCCTGCCTTTGTTCCAGAACCGCCCGCTTGTGTCAAAACAAAACGGCCTTGAGGCGCGCAAGTGAGGGCCTCTGCGGTTTCAAAAGATACGATCTGCGCCGGAGTTTCGTTGGACAGGCTGGCCGATGAGAAAGGCTGAAAGGGGAGTGGCGCGCCGAAATCAGGACCTGAAGTGCCTGATTACCGGGTGTCGAGTGAAAGGAGCGCGGGCTGTTGGTTTTGAATTTTCAATCCAATTCGCATCATGCCGACGACTACTGCTCCTTCAACAATGGCGAGACTGCTGGCTTCCAGGTCGCCAAGCATTCGCGCAGTTGATTTCAACGTGATGGTTCCCGCGGCACGCAAATTGGCCGCCAGTTCGCCTGCAATTTCCGCAGAACCCACGTTGAGCCAATGCCGCCAGTGGAAGACATTTTCCGCCGGAATCAGCAGGCGCGCGATGGTTAAACTGCCCTTGATGTCGGCCCCGGTATAAATCGTCAGCGAATGTTCGGCGGTCAATTTTCCGTGGAATTGACCCTTGATGACGACGTCAGCGGCGATGGTTTCAGAATTGTAGACGGCTCCTTTCGGCTCAATGAGCAACCCACCCTTGGTCCGAAAGTTTTTGGCGATGGCGTTGGTGATGCGATAACTGTGCATGTCCACGTAACGACCGCAGCGCTTGCACATGGTGGATTCGGCGCTGGCGGGCACGTCGAGTTCCGTCCTGCACTCGAAACACTGGACGCGCCGTTGCGCCAGTCCGCGTTCCTGCGGTTTGGCGAGCGGGTTAAGGGCTTCCTGGACACGAAAATGCCCGCCGCATTTCCTGCAATTGGTGGAGAAGGCAGTGGGTGCCTCCGGCTGCCGGTGACCGCAGTGCGGGCATGCCACCGGGACTTTATCCAGGCTGATTGCGGCCATTCAAAATTGTTTTTTGCCGCGAAATCAACTCAACGCGCGGCCAGTTTGGCCGGCGTTTCAGGGATCTTTGGCAGATCAAGCGGGCGACCCGGGGGCACCGTTGGGGTAACCTTGTTCGGGTTGACTTCCGTTTTGCCGACAAAGGTCACGCCCTCTTCGATTGCGAGTTTAGTCGCGCGGATGTCACCGAACACCTCTGCCTTGGCCTTGATTTCGATTTTCTCCTTGGCGGTGATGTTGCCATTGACCTTGCCGCGGACCACCACGGTCTGCGCTGAGATGTTGCCGGTGATGACAGCGCTGTCTCCGAGATTCAACGTGCCATCCGTGATGATTTCGCCCTCCAGTTTGCCTTCGAAGGTCAACTCGCCCGCGAATTTGAGGTTGCCTTTGATTTCGACGTCCGAATTGAGGACGTTCTTGCTCGAGTTGCCTGTGTTCATGTTTGTATCCATATTTTAACGATTTGTGTTTGGTGACATGGCTTTCGGATTAATGCTGGTTCAAAAATAAAATCGCCACAAAGAACGCTCCATCGATAGTGACGATGCCGGGTAAAATCATTAAGAGCGCGCTCATTGCGTCCGCCGCTGATCGAATTGCATGGGGGAACAACCACTCAATGAATCGCCGCAGGATCATGTAAAATCAGTCTTAGCAGTGCATAAATGTTTCAAATTAAAAGAGCTGCCGCTTCAAAAAGTATTCCCCACCCCCCGTTCCTTGGCGCCTGCGGCATCACCATGCGTGCAAGCGCCGGTTTTCTTGGGACTGAAAACCAATACCAACCTAGCTGGCCTGTCTCTCATCAAGGAACTTCACGAGATCGACAGAATCACCATGTAAAAAATCCTTCTTACAAAAAGCCTTTCATTGGGACCTCTGCCGGCAGAAAATCGTTAGCTCAAATCGTGCCAGTAGCGAAAGCGCTCTCCGCCTCAGATTTTATCCAGATTTTCGCTTATTAAATCAGCAACCAGCGTCAGAGTTGGCAAATTTATTTCCACAACTGGTAAAACATTGGCCATACTTGCAGTGAATTTGTCGGTCACATTTAGCGAAAAGAATGCACGGCAAATGGTTTGGGAGGTAAAGAGGTTTTCGTTGAGCGATGTTTCCCCGGGGAAAACTCCGATATGGACGAGCCTCCGTTAAAGTCTAGTACTTCAGGAATGAAGCCATTCCACTTGGGCTTGGATTTGGACGAACGTCCATTGGAACTTGCGTTTCTGCTGCCAGGCAAAGACGCCAAGGCCAAGCTTGTCTTTTGGCCGGTTTCCTAACGGATGCCGAAGCGTTGTTTCAGGACGGGCGTTAGCTGGTCGAGGTATTGGCGGAAGGGCGGCCCGTATTGGGCGAGCAACCGCGCACTCCGGCGGTTGACGAGCCTGGCTTTCAACGCGTTGACCAGGAAAAACGCCACAGTGAGGGAACAGAAACCGGCCATTAATAGCAGAATGACACCGCTCATGTCCCAGCCGATTTGAATGATAGGCGGCGGTTCGGTGAGAAAATAGCCGATAACGATGGCAAAGCCGGGTGTCCCGACCAGCACGGAGACTGGCTGCGCCAGCCAACCCGTGATCCAGCCGGCGCGATGGGCGTTGGTGAGGCCCTCTTCCACGCGCACGAATTCGGAGGTGTTGTGATTGTAGACGAGCACGAATTCGAAGAAGTCGTTTTTGACGGGGTGGGCAATGCCAGAGAGGATCTGGCCGTTGAAAACTCGATCTCCACTATTGCCGGTGAGGGTCCAGGTGCTTTCACGGCCATCGGGTGTGCGCATGCGCAGGGAGTCGGTGCGGGAGCTGAAATAGGAGGTGGTTGTTTCACCAGGGGTACGATGGATGGTGTTGCCGATGGTTTCGATTCGTTCCGGGGTGGTGGTAGTAAAGGAGGAGGAACGAACGGTCGTCTCCTTATTGAGCAGGAGGCCCGTAAAAGTTTTGGCGAAATAACGCACGCCGGGCAATTCGATGACTTGCAGCGATTCCGGCAATTGGGGCAAGCCGTCGATTTTCTCCAAAAGCGGAGGTTTGGCGAAACGACTTTTGGTGCCGGAGCGACACATCAGCAGCCAGGGTGCGACGACCATCCCCGCCCAGCTCACAAGGGCCAGGGGCATGGCATACAAGAATAGTTGGTGCCCCGGGGCAGCGGGTGCGCGGTAGATCTGTCCCGGGATCTGAACGTCACCGGATGGTGGCGCGGCATAAGTTGGCGGGGGCGGGCGGGCGATGGGTTGCAACGAGGTGAGCTGGTATTTTTCCAGCACGGATCGCCGGAAAGTGAAGTCATCAATTTTTTTGTCCCTCTGCGCCGCCCAAGCTTTGTAAGCCTGAGATTGAATACCCGCCATCATATGCTGGCCGTCGATGGCGTTGTAAGTCGCCATGTAGGCAGAACTTTTTTGATAATTGGCACTGGACATGGGTTTGGGCGCATCCGCCATTAAGGCGTCGTTCAGGATCGAGAATGCGGCGTAGCGCTGCACATCATCGGGATAATCGGCGTTCACGGTGGCGGGATCGGGAAAGCGTGCGTTGACGTCTTGTGCTTGGCTAGACTCGCAAAGGGCAATCACGAGGAAGAAGCACGACAGGAGGATCACTGAGGCTAAATATCGTCGGAAGAAACAGAAAGAATGGAGATAATTCGGGAGAATGATTAGCTTTTTTTGATGCACTCGTTTGGTCAATGTTCAAGATTCTTCACACCTTAATTCGCCACCAAGCGGAAAAATTGCTGGCCGGCAGCAGGCGTGTTGGTGAATGGACTCGTGGCGTTGGGAACATTGGTGAAGGGGCCCGTTAAAGTCGGCGAAGCCTGAATGGAAAACGACGGATCGGACCAGTGCAGCACCAGATTGCCACCGATGCTTTGACTTGAAAGCGGGATGGACAGGTTCAAGGAGTAAACATTCCCGTCATAACCCCCTCCTTCCAAGGTTGTTCCATAGACCGTGCCGTTCGTAAAAATCAGCCCGCCAAAGGGGCTGGCGCCCCCGGTGTCAAGATAGCCGACGCCGGGAATGTCCACGAATTGATAGACCACTCTGAAGTTTGAACCGTTGGTGTTGATGGCGAACACCGTCCCGTAACCATTCAGTCCGGAATTGGGAGCCGTTCCATAAAGGCTGCTACCGATCAAAAGCAGCTTGCAACCGGGGGAAGCCCCGTCCGCGTTTGTGGAACCGGAGGAAGCGGCAGCGAAAGTATGCAGGTTCGTGAATCCCGTGCCGCTGGTATTAATGGCAAAAAGAACACCATTACCGTTGGTGCCACCGTCAAGTGTGGTGCCATAAAGTCTGTTGCTAATCAGGAGCAGGCTGGCGTAAGGCTGTCCGCCAGTGTTGTTGGTTGAAATTTGTCCCTGTCCGACATGCCCTTGGAAATTAAACAAATTGGTATAGCCCTTTCCCCCGGTGCTCACGGTGAAGACGACGCCTCCTCCCAAGAGGCCACCACTTTCGGCGGTGCCATACAGCGAGCTGCCCGATATCGCCAGGCCGCCGGCCGGGGCAAACGCGTCGTTTGTGAAGGTGGTGAAACTGTGAAGATTCGTAAAATCGGTGCCGTCGGTGTTGATCCTGAACACCGAGCCATAGCCATTACCACCGGAATCGGTTGTGCCATACAGGACATTGCTGGAGAGAATCAATTCGGCCCGGGGAGTGCCCGCGCCATCCGTAAAGTTATGCAAATTAGTAAAACTGGAACCGTCGGTCTTGATCCGAAATAATGTCCCGAAGCCCGCCGTGCCGCCGATCGACGCCGTGCCGTAAAGCATGTTACTGGATAAAAGCAGGGTGTCATACGGCTGGGCGCCGTCGCTATTATCTCCGTAGAAACTAGCGGAAAGGGCGGAAAAGGAGTGCAGGTTGGTAAAGCTTGAGCCATCGGTGCGGACGGAGAAAATCGCTCCCGTGCCGTTAGTGCCCCCTTCGTAAGTGGTCCCATACAGGGTATTGCCAGACAGGGCCAGGGCGCAATATGGCAGGGCACCGTCGCTATTCGCCCCGGGAAAACCGGAGTAGAGTGAAAACCCGTAGATGTCTTGATAGGTCTGTGCCGGGGAAAGGATGGGGAGCAATAAGACGCTCAGCAACAAAACCCGCTGGATAATAAGTTTCATTAACGCATGTTCCTTTTATTAACTTTAATAATAACTTACGTCATTTTGCAATGAAAATGTGGCGGAAGGGGTTGTGCGAAGAGCTTTCTTTAGCTGATGCAAACCGGCGTTGATCGTCACCGGGGTTTCCAGAGCCAATGTTCGGTCACTGCCATTTTATATCGACTCGGACTTGGTTGGACGGCGTCGCAGATTCGATTCGATGTTTTGGAGGGTGGATACACCTTCGCTTTTGAGGTAAACGCGGCCAGTCTTGGCAAAAAGAGGTTCGGCCACAAAACGGACTTGAATGCGCAATGCTTCACGCATCGCCGCCTGCAAATTCTTTTGAACTTGAGTTGCCGCTGCCATGAAAAAGCACTAACTCCGAATCCGTCGATTGTCCAGTTTCCTGCGGGAACGTGCCTGGGGATTCTTTCCGGTTTGGGAACCCGCAGCGGAATAGTCAAAGTTTCCGGGCGACACAGCGGAAATGATAGCCGATGATGGCGAGTTCGATGGCCTGGGGAAATTTACGCGGGCGCCGGAGTAGCGTGCCCCAGAAAAGTCGCCAATAACCCACGCGACCGCGATGCCACATCCCCAGCATCCAGAAGGATTTCAGAAAGGCCATCACCTCGGCACGAGAAAGTCGCCGACGCGGGCCGGTGGTGGTATGGCGTTTTAAAAAGGTTCGGACCCGCTGGTAATAATTGTGTGGCTCGTAAAGTTTCTTCATGAGCTCACGGTAGCCTGTCTGCAGAAACTCGCGGTTCATCTTCGGTTGAAAATTCATTTCCGCATCAAGGTTGTTGCCGGAACTTTCCATTTCCAACCGGCCCTCGCGTTTTAACCGATGCCACAATCGTGTCTGTGGCAATGCCGTTAGCAGTCCCACCATGGCGGTTGCGACTCCGGAGCGTTGGATGAATTCAAATTGCCGCTTGAAGATGTCTTTCTTGTCGCTGTCGAAGCCCACGATAAAGCCTCCCATGACTTCCAAGCCCGCACTTTGCAGGGTTTGCACGGAGGCAACCAGGTCACGGTTGCGATTTTGGACCTTGTGGCACTCGGCCAGCGCTTCGAGGGACGGGGTTTCAATCCCCACGAAGACCTTTTTGAATCCGGCTTGCACCATCAGCTCGTACAACTCCGGGTCGTCGGCCAGGTTCATGGACGCTTCGGCAAGAAACCGGATTTTTGTTCGCGTGCGTGCGCGCCATTCAATCAGACTATGCAGGAGAGCTTTCGTGCGCGGTTTGTTGCCGATGAAATTGTCGTCCACAATAAAAACCATGTCCTCCCATCCCCGCAGTCGCAACACGTCAAGTTCCGCTATGAATTGTTCCGGGGTTTTGAGGCGGGGCAGGCGTCCGTTCATGACGATGATATCGCAAAATTCGCAATCAAAGGGGCACCCGCGCGAGAATTGGGCGGACAGGGTTACGTAATTCTGGAAATCAATCAGATCCCAGCGTGGAATCGGCGTGTGCGTCACATCGGGGCGATGCGGGGCCTGGTAAAGAGGCTGCACGCGAGCCTGACGCATATCTTCCACCACCTGCGGCATAATTTCCTCGGCCTCACCCAAAACAAAATGCTGGATCTGCGGAAACGCCTCGTGACCGGTGGTGAACAACGGCCCCCCGGCGATGACGGTTTTTCCCAAAGCCGCGCAACGAGCGGCGATTTCGTGGACAGAATCCTTCTGAACGATCATGGCGCCCAGGAGCACATAATCCGCCCACTGGAGATCCTCGTCCCGGAGCCGGCTCACGTTGGCATCCACCAATTTAAGATTCCAGTCCCGGGGAAGCATGGCTGCCACGGTCAGGAGGCCCAATGGAGGCATGGATGCCTTGCGGGAAACGAAGTGAACAGCGTGTTTGAAGCTCCAGAACGTGTCAGGCGTCTTCGGGCTAACAAGAAGAATTTTCATAACTCACGTGGCAGTCAACTGTTCCACCATCTTCAGCATACTGCAAAAATGCGGGGTTTAGAAATAAAAATGGGCAATCGCCGGGAAGTTCTTAATTCAAAGACGAATAATAAATGGGCAATGCCGCGCAGATTGTCTGTCACAGTTTTGGCCTGTCTTGGCACTTACACGGTGATATGATTACATCCAGAACCATGCCGGAATTGGAAAACAGCGATACGGAGCTCGTAACGCAGAGTTTAGCCGGAAATCTAAGCGCTTTCGGCCAGATTGTCGTGCGCTATCAGAACTTGATTTGTGCCCTGGCTTACAGTGCCACGGGCAGTTTGACGCAAAGCGAGGATTTATCGCAGGAAACCTTTGTCACTGCGTGGAAGCAACTTCCGGAATTGCGCGAACCGGGAAAGCTGCGCTCCTGGCTTTGCGGCATTGTAAGAAATCTCAGCCACCGCACCCTGAGGAGACAGGAACACGAACCGGTTCACGCAGCAGACCAATTGGAGACCGCGGCAGAAACGGCCACCCTTGAGGCAGAGCCGCTGGCTCAGGTGATTAGCCGCGAGGAGGAAGCAATTCTCTGGCGCTCACTGGAATGCATACCGGAAATCTATCGGGAACCGCTCATCCTGTTTTACCGCGAGCACGAGTCCGTGGAGCGGGTGGCGGAGGTCCTGGAATTGACCGAGGAAGCGGTGCGGCAGCGGCTCTCGCGAGGGCGAAAGCTATTGCACGCGGAAATCGCAAAGTTCGTGGAAGGGGCGTTGCGCCAGACCGCGCCGGGCCAGGCGTTTTCGGGGGCGGTGCTCGCAGCTCTGCCGCTGGCGGCAGGCTCCGCAACGACACTTGGGATGGGCGCGGGGGCCAAAGGCACTGCGGCGGCAAAATCAGGTTTTATGGGCATATGGCTGGCGTCACTCGCGCCGTTCCTTGGCATTGCTGCTGGCGTCGGGGCGCAATGTTTGATCATCCGCGCGGCCACAACCAATCCCCGGTTGCGGGCGATCATGATGGCGCAAGCCATCCTGTTCTGGGTGGTTGTCATCGGGACGGCCTGGGGTGGGGAGGTGGCCGTAAGTTCGATGGGAAACCAGCTGCAATGGAGCAGCCAAACCTGTTTTGTGGCTAAAGCGCTATTCTGGTTTGCCTTTTGCTGCGCCATTACTGCGGCGATGAGCCTGATGGCCGGGCGGAATCTGGCTTTTGGCACGAGACGGCTGGCGACCGGCGAAACAGTGAAATCCTCGGCTGCGCCCATGAATTCGGCCACGCTGGCGACCGTCGTGGCGGGCGTTCATGTTGCGCTCTTTTCACCATTGATTCGAGTGGCGTGGAGGGCGGATGATCTCATGGCCGCGTACACGATCGCGGGAACGGCAGCGGTATTATGTTTATTGGCTTTTATTCGCATCCGGGGCAAGATCGGCGCAGAGGTCGCGCGGGCCAGTAGCTCGCACCTGGGCACCTGCTGCGTGGCGATGTTGCTGGCGCTTAACCTGCGAATCGATGTGTGGGTGGCGGCGGCTTATGGCGTGACAGTGGCCGAGGCACATCAGCTGTATCCCACGTGGTTGGTTCCCGTGCTTTCTTTGGCTTATATTCTCTGGGCTGGAGTGATGCGAGACTTGACAAAACGTCCTCCCCGCTTTCAGTGAAAGCAGCCATAGCCATAAGTGGCTAGGATCAAAAGAGGGACGAACGCCAAGGAGCCTCGTACTGAAAACGGATGGGAAATGGGGGGTAGTATTTTGAGGGTAAAAGGGGCTACCCGACTGACCCCGGCAGCTTCTCGCCCCTCAGGTTGGTTTAATTCCCTGATACCCGTCCCCAGCAAATACTGACAATGTGAGATCCACTAGCGAATAATTACGCTTGGAAATCTAATTGCTTCTACCGCAAACCTTTCCGCCAGTGCAGCAGGCAACGAACAATCTACCCAAACTATACAACCCGAACGAATTCGCTTCGGGAACGGCTATCGTGGAAAACTGAATGTTGTCGAGCGTCATAAAGCCGCCCAAGGATGTTGCAAAAAGTAATTATCCGGTTTGCCCGGCGTACTGGGAAATATCAGCTTGATAAATATCATAATCCGGGGTCGTTGCGATGACGCTGACGGTTAATGGATTTCCGGCAAAAGACACTGTGTTTGGAAAGCTGGAAAAATCACCCCAAAAAGTGATAGATCTGGCTGAGGCAGGGATTTGCCCAGTTTGTCCAACCCCAGTAGTAGTTTGGTTACCTGGGTAAGTTGCACCCATCAGATACAAATAACAATCACCTTGAATTGCTGGCCATCCAGAATCCGGACCAACTAACGTAACGAAACCACGGCTTAAAGAGAAACCATAGTATATAATAGCTGGTTATGGATTGCCGTCTGTATAAGCGGTCCAGCCAGGTATGGCACACGAGGCATAAAAGAAATCGGCAAAACCAAGATCATTTGGATCAGATACAAGGTTTGGATTCTCGAAATCCAAATCGGCAAATGTTTGAGAAAACCCTGAATTGACGGATGCGCTAAAAAGGGAGGAGAGGAGGAATGTGATTTTCAAATTGGCTTTGATATTCATAATTACCCTCCACTTAAAGTCAACTGTGTTATGAGTTTATGCTGACAGATCCATTAATTTTGTCAAGGGCTTTTGTGCCAAACTCTCACGTCGAAAATGTTCCTATTCATCGGAATAATGAACGAGGCACGCTTGTTGTGCCTGAATTCTACCCTGACTCTACGCCGAATCGCATAGTTCGCCCCTGCGCCCTGCTTATTGAGGTTTGACGGCGCACTTAATTACCCAGCGGCTTGGCGAGGGAGTGGATGGGGCTGGCGGGCATCTGAAAATCGGCGACGGGATCGGGGTGGGCCGGATTAAAATCGCCGAAGTCATCGAGGATTAAATCTGCGATCGGCAGTTTAGCGCGCTTGATACCAACGAGGACGCATTTGGCGAGTTCGTAGCTGCCATAATTGTTGTGATGCGTGCCGTCTTGAAAGGCCTGGTTCAAATCGGCCCCGAGCGCGCGGTAAAAGAGTTTGCTCATTGCATTCAGATCAATGAACGCCGTGTGATTTTCCCTGGCTATAGCGCGGACCGTATTGGGATAGCCGGCCAGCGTGTCGCGATCCACGCCCGCTTTGCGTTCCATCGAAGTCACAAGTACCGGAGTGCCGCCGAGAGCGCGTGTGCGCTCAATAACTTGATCCAGGTCCGCCCGGTAAAGGGTCAGTGCGTTGGTGGCTTTGCTTTTCTGATCGTTATGGCCGAACTGCACGAACAAATAATCACCAGTTTGCATCCGGCTGAAGATTTTTTCAAAGCGCTGCTCGCGCAATGAACTGGCGATGGTCTCGCCGGATTCGGCATAGTTGGCCACGGCAATCTCCGGCTTGAAGAAGCGTGGCAACATCTGGCCCCAGCTATTCCAAGGCTCGGCCGGTTGGTCGCAGACAGTGGAATCTCCGGCTAAGAATATGGTGGGCACGCGGGCCGGTTCGATGACCAGGGAACGCACGCTAGGATGGATCCCGTTGAACTCCAACGTGAGCTTATCGTCCCAATCCCACATCTCGGAGGTCCGTTCACGCGATTTAAGATGCACTTGGCTGTGGTCGGAAATATCCGGTATGCGGACATTGACGGTGAAGGTGCGCGAGGTGGATTCTCCGGCGGCGGCCCGGATGTTTTCCAGCATGAGCCGGCGCAGTTCCGCTTTCACCGTGTTGATCGACAAAGTATCACCGCCAAAAGTTGCAGTGATGCGGTAATTTCCTTCCGGCAACCTGGCGGAGAAGTAAAAAGGCTGGTCACTGGCGGCAAAACGAGTGCCGTAAATTGCTGCGCCGGGCTCAGTACCATAGCCGCTGGTATCAGAGTAAACATTTGTGGGTGAAACCAGAGTCCAGCCCGGTTCCGTCTGCCAGCCGAAGTTGAATTTTAAAACAGGCAATGCTGGACTCGCTGCGTTACTGGCGGCCAGCATCAGGCAGAAGAGAAAAACGAAACTAAACTCCCGAAATGATCTCATAGATTACCTGGTTTTATCGGGTGCTTGAGCGGAAACGGTTCGTGCCTGATCGGAGAAATAGGGTTCGAGCGGATTTTGATTCAAGCCTTTGAGAGCCGCAATGACACAAATGGCATTCGTTTGGGCTCCTGCCAGACTAGTGTGTGGCCCCGCGCCAATGATGAAGAGTGGCCGCACTTTTTCCCTGCCGAGCTGGTCGTATTGGCGGGCGATGATTTCGTTGATATCGAGGAAGGGAGCATTTTCAGATTGGGCCACCCGTCCAGCCCACCCGGCATAATCGGTTTTATTCCGCCTAGCATGGCCATTTATCCAGAGGTTGCGTGGAATCATTGAACAAACCATGGGAGTGGCTCCCATGGCTCGCGCCTCGGTGATTATCTGCTTCTCGTACCAGCCAAATGAATGAACGACCTCAAATTTGTGTGTCAGCAGATTGGTTATGGTCTGGGTCTCGTCGCCAATTCCCTTGATCGTGCCGCGGGCGCGGTTGGTGTCATTGATTGCGCTGGAATCATTGTGTCCGAACTGCATGATGACGAAATCGCCGGGCTTGACCATCGCCAGCACGGGCGGCCACTGGTCGCGGTAAAAGGTGCGGCTGCTTCGGCCGCCAAGCGCGCAGTTGAGGACGTTCAAGCGATTGGTGTTGAAAAAGGGCGCGATGAATTCGCCCCAACCCCATTGGCGGTTGGTGCCAAGGCCGAGTCCGTTATGCACTGTGGAGTCGCCAATGATAAATAGAGTGGGCAGGGCAGGGTTGGCTGGTTTAGCGGCCGGATAGCGGGCGTGAACCGTTGGAATGGAAGATTGGGCCGGGACGCAAACCGGCAGGATCACGAGAAACAGGATCGATGTGATGAGGCTAAGCCACAATTCATCATGTTGCCGGTAGCGACTCGTCGTTTTCATTTAGTCAATTGTGGCGACGCGTCGAGAATGATGATGTCGGGCGTCAGTCCGTTGGCGCTAGCGCGGAGAACGATCTGACCAGCCGAAGCAGTAGCCCTCACATATGCCACGCAGTTGCCCTGAAAGGCGTGAATCGTCGATGCTTGGAACCGTTCATGACCCGCATTGTCGCCGTTGTCCACGGCGGCAATCGTGCCCGGCCCGGAAACCTTGAAAGAAATCACGTTTTTAGCGCGCGGTATTTCAACTCCGGCGGCATCGGTGATTTCGGCACGCACGATGGCCACGTCATCCCAGTCCGGCGACAATTTATTGGTCGCGGCAACCAGGACAACCTTTGCCGGGTTGCCGGCGGTTTTTAATTCGTCTGTGGCGACAATTGTGTCGTCGTTTCGCCCATTCGCACGAAGCGTGCCCGGTGCAAACGGTACCTGCCAGTTTCGGGACGACGCGTCAGGGTTGAGACTTTTGGTGCCGAGAGACTGGCCGTTGAGGAATAGTTCGACCTCCTTGCAATTGGAATAAACCTCCACGTTTTCGTAGTGAGGCAGGGGGTTTTGCGGGGTCCAGTCGGCAAATAAAACCTGTGTGTGCCGTTCTTCCGCACCGTAGCCGGGATCTTTCGGCATCGCGTCGGTCGGGGCGAGGCGGCGGGTGATGGCGACCATGGGCGCGGTGGCCCACCAGCTCTGACGTTCCCGAGCGAGTGGACGGATCAGTCCGGTGCGATCGAGTAGTCCCGAGCCGTAGCCAACAGCGGGCCAGCGCCGCGACTCTCCCAGATAATCAACCCCGGTCCACAAAAACTGTCCGGCGTAGGGCGGATTGTCCCGCAGTGCGACCCAGCTTGCGCGGTTGTGGCCGTTTTCGGTGCCGAGGATGATCCGTGACGGCTTTTGCGCGTGGGCGGCGAGGATTTCCGACTCGCGATAATTCTGGCCCACAACATCGAGCAGGTCCGCCAATCCGTCATCATAATCGTGGCTGGCGTTCGGCCTGAATAAAGCCATGGTCACGGGCCGGGTGGGATCCGCCTCATGCGCCACAGCAACCAGTCCGCGCAAAATGTGCTTGGCGAGTTCCTGCCTGGGAGTGTCGTGAATTTCGTTGCCGACGCTGTAGAGAATCACGCTCGGATGATTGCGGTCGCGCCGGATAGTATCGCTTTCGTCCGCTTTGGACCAATCGTCGAAATCAAGGTGATAGTCGTAAGGGTTTTTCCCCACAGTCCAGCAATCAAAAAACTCGTCCATCACCAGGATGCCCAGGCGGTCGCACAAATCGAGAAACTCCTGGCCCGGGGGATTGTGCGCGGTGCGGATGGCATTTACGCCCAGTAATTTCAAGCTTTTCAAACGCGCCTCCCAGATGGAAAGCGGCACTGCTATGCCAAACGCCCCGCCATCGGCGTGCAGACAGACACCTTTGATCTTCAGGTTTTGCCCATTCAGCCAGAAACCGGTGGCGGGATCAAACCTCGCGTCACGGATGCCGAACGCGTTGGTTTGCGAGTCCAAAAGGGTATTCTTATCTCGGATTTGGGTAACGTTTTGATAAATCTGCGGGTCACCGAGTGACCAGAGATGAGGATTGGGAAATTCAATCTGCTGATGGAGCTGGCATGCGGATTGGCCGGCAATGGTGATTGGGGATTCGCTAGTCCCCAGGATGTTTCCGGTGGGGGATAAGAGGCTGTTTTTAAGAGTAACCTCGCGCGGAAAATCGGATTCGTTTGTCAGCGAGGTCTGAATGCTCACCGCGGCCATGGTTGGGGAAACTTGAGGCGTGGAAACGAAAACTCCGTACTCTTCAAGATGGAGCGGCTCCGTCACCACCAGCCTGACCTGCCGGTAAATGCCCGCGCCGGAGTACCAGCGCGAAGAGGGCTGATCGGCGGTGTCGGTACGAACGGCGAGGAGGTTGCTGTCGCCGGGAAGCAGATGGCCGGTGAGTTCGTAGCTGAAACTGACATAGCCATTTGGCCGATGTCCGAGGTGAAAACCATTGATCCAGACATCGCTATTGGCCATGACACCGTCAAATTCAATGAGGACACAAGCGTTCGAACCAGTTGCTGGAAGTGAAAAGTGGCGGCGATACCAACTGATTCCGGAAGGTAGAAATGCGCCCGCGCCACCGGTTCTGTTCGTTGGGGAAAAGGGGCCTTGGATGCTCCAGTCATGCGGTAGCTTCACTTCACGCCAGCTGGAATCGTCGAATTGAATTTGCTCCGCACCCGGCGCATCGGCCTTGAGAAAAAGCCAGCCGGCGTCAAAGCTTTCAGTCAGGCGTGCGGGTGCGACCTGCGGCAGCAGGAAGGTCAAGGCCAGAAAAGCGAAGCGGCGGAGGTGCATGAGGCGTCTTGCTTTAGACGTTTAGAGTCGCGGATAGGTGACTTAAAAACAAGCCATACAAATGTGAAGGGGTCAATTTTCGGTTTGCAGATTGCCAGGTTGACGGGGGCGGGATACTTTTTACCAGTTCCATGTCTCGATAGTGAATTTGAACTTTTGGCGTGCGGTTGAAAGCGGGCAACCAGAATAAAAATCCTCCATGATTAATTTAAATTCGGGTACTGGTTGTCATGGTTTGCAGGTTCGCATGGCACTTACCCGGCATTTTTTCAATGGTCTGTTCGTTGCACTGATTACCATAACCGCGACCTGCACCTATGCCGGGTCGAACGACTTGGGTTGGCCACCGTTGACGGCGCAAGCGCGTCCATGGACTTGGTGGTGGTGGCATGGCAGCGCAGTGGATGAGACAAACATCGCGCGGCAGTTAAAACAATTTCATGATGCCGGCCTTGGCGGTGTGCAGATCACGACCATTTACGGCGTCAACGGCGCGGAGGCGCGTGAGATCCCTTATCTCAGCCCTCGATGGTTGGACCTGATGGGCTACACGGTGGGTGAGGCAGGGCGTCTCGGCATGGGAACTGCCATGTCACTTGGTTCTGGCTGGTGTTTCGGCGGCCCGACGGTCAGCGATTCGGATGCGAATGCGAGCGTGGTTCTGAAAACATATGGGCTTAACGCCGGGGAAAGGCTGGAAGAAAAGTTTAATCTCGCTACCATTCAGGCGCTGGTTGCTTTTGGGCCGGATGGAAAATCGATAGACCTTAAAGATTTGATCACCACGAATGGTGAGGTGCTGTTCTCTCCGGCAGGGGACACGGTCATAAGCTCAGGACCGGACGGAAAGTGGACGATCTATGCCATTTCGCAAAAGCCCTCAGGTCAGAAAGTGAAACGTGCCGCGCCCGGAGGTGAAGGCTGGATGCTAAATCCGCTTTATCCGCAAGCCTTGCAAGACTGGTTGAAATGGTTCGACGCGGCTTTTGCGGGTCATGCCAAGGCCAAACCGCAAGCGGTGTTCCAGGATTCCTACGAATACCATACAGATTGGTCACCGGATTTTCTCAAGCAATTTGAGCGGCTGCGTGGTTACAGGCTGCAGAATGAATTACCCGCGCTCTTTGGCAAAGAGCTGGATGATCGGGCCGCAAGGGTTAAATATGATTATCGCTGCACGGTTTCGGAGATCATGGCTGTTCAATCCGAGCCGGCGTGGATTAATTGGGCGCATCGGAACGATTTTGAAGCGATTTATCAGGCCCACGGCACGCCCGGCAACTGGCTGGATCTTTACGGTGACGCGGACATCCCGGAGACGGAAATGTTTCACAACGACCGGAGCATTCTCCTCTCAAAATTCGCGTCGTCCGCGGCGCACACGCAGGGGAGACGATTGACGGGCGCGGAGACCGGCACCTGGTTGAATGAACATTTTACGGAAACGCTCGCCGACCTGAAATTACTCGCCGATGAAATGTTCCTGGCCGGGGTGAACCACATCTACTACCACGGTGCCTGCTATTCGCCGGAGGACGCGCCGTGGCCGGGCTGGTTGTTTTACGCCTCGACGGAAATGAACCCGCGCAACTCCATCTGGCACGATTTCCCGGCGCTCAATGAATACATCGCGCGGTGCCAGTCGATTTTGCAGGCCGGCAAACCTGACCATGACGTTTTGCTGTATTGGCCAGTCGCGGATTTTTGGAGCAACCCAGCGGGCCGGTTGCAGCCGATGACCGTCAGCGAGGCGGATTGGTTTGAGAAACAACCGATTGGCAAAACCGCACATGAATTGTGGAACCGCGGCTACACTTTCGACTACGTCTCCGACCGGCAGCTGCAAGCGGCAAAAGTTTTGAATGGAAACATCCAGTTGCCCGGGAGTTACTACAAGGTAATTGTCGTGCCGGAATGCAAATACATGCCGCTGGAAACGTTTAAGCAGCTTCTTGTCCTGGCGAAAAACGGAGCAACGGTAATGTTTGAAAAACAATTGCCAGCTGACGTGCCAGGTTGGGGTGATTTGGAAAAAAGAAGGAAAGTGTACAATCAACTTCTAAACTCTATTTTACAAAAGAACACTTTGATGGGCAGCGGGGATGGCATTGATAAAATTGGCGATGGTCGCGTTTTGGTTGGAAATCTTGAGGTTCAATTGCTTATCGCTCAATGCCACGCGGATGAAATTGCCAGCCAGGGATTGTCCTTCGAGCGCCGAACGTTCGACGGTGGTTGGCAATATTTCGTCGCCAATCGCAGATCCAGCGATTTCGACGGCTGGATTAGTCTTGCCCATCCCGCCAAATCCGTGGGCGTGCTTGATCCAATGACGGGCATTTCCGGTGTGGCGCCAGTGCGGGAGAATGTGGGAAATAGAACGGAGGTTCGTCTGCAACTTGCTGCCGGAGCTTCCGTGGTCCTCCGTGCCTTCGCCGACAGAATCGTCGATGGCCCGGCTTGGAAGTATTGGCAAACGAACGGTCAGCCGGTCGAAATCTCCGGTGCATGGAACGTAAAATTCATTGAGGGCGGACCGTCTCAGCCGACAGATTTACAATTCACCAATCTCGCGTCGTGGACCGTTTTGGGCGGCAGCGCGGCACAGGCTTTTGGCGGCACCGCCCGATATGAAGTCACCTTTGATGCTTCGGTGACGAAGGGGGAATCTTATTTCCTCAATCTTGGGGACGTCCGGCAAAGCGCACACTTACGATTGAACGGCAAGGATTACGGCACGTTGATCCTTCCGCCGTTTCGCGTGGTAGTTGATAATCTGAAGCCGACCGGCAACCGGCTGGAAATCGAGGTGACGAGCGTTGACGCCAATCGCATCCGTGACTTGGACCGCCGCGGCGTGAAATGGAAGATTTTCAAGGACATCAATTTTGTGAATGAGGAGTACCGATCGTTCGACGCGTCCGGCTGGCCGGTGACGGCATGCGGGCTGCTTGGGCCGGTCACGTTGACGCAGTTGCGAGATCAATCTTCGCGGGGCGTGACCGGGGAACAAAAATGAAACAAGCTGACATTGGCCTCCGTCTTCCAATTGACGGTGAGGTTGGTTAATCTATGGAACCTCACTAAATCTCTGATGAGCAGGCCGTCATATATGAATAGACATTCACTGAAAAGAGTTTTGGTTGTCGCGTCGCTGGGATTGCTTTGCTGGTCCGCGCCCACCAGGGCTGTCGGATCAGTGGTTCAAAAAATCGTTGTGCCCGAGAATAGTCATCCTGCGCTGCTCTCGGCCGCTCAACTTCTAGCCCGTGATCTTTCCCTGGACGAATCAAACATTGTTTCAGCTTCCTTGCCAAATGAACTCAGCGCCGGCGAGATCCTGCTTACCACCAATTTACCGGGCATTGCAGACGCCGCCTTGTTGGGCCTGACAGGGCCGGCCTTGCCTGCGGATGGCTATGGCATCATTTTTACGAATGGATCCGTTCGGATTTACGGACAGCGTCCGCGCGCCCTGTTGTTTGCCGCCGGTGATTTTGACCTCTGGCGAGACCGGACAAACGGAATGTTTGTGCGACATCCTGCCTTTGCTTTTCGCTCCGCAGCCTTGCATGGCCGGATGTCCATGCCGGAATATGTCGCGACGCTTGGGGTCAATGCAATCATTGGGCCGTCGGATGCGCCCGTGACTTTGAGTGACAGTTTGCCCGAGGTATATGACGGGCTTAGTTCAGCAGACAAGGCGTCATTGGACCGGGAGGCTGCCGACGCAGAGGAGAAGCATCGACGTCTTGCGAAGGCGTGCCACGCGGCGGACGTGGAATATTATCCCTTACTCTACGGAAACGATTTTCGCCTTTGGTCACCAGCACTTTATGCCGCCGCGATCAATGCTTATCCGGCAGCACGAGGAACTGATGAGGAACATTCCTGGGAAAAAGGCTCGCTATGTCCTTCCGCCCCCGAGACGTGGAAATTGATTCAGGCTTATGTGCATGAATTCATACTGCGCTCACATGCCGACGGGCTATATGCGACCTTCTGGGATCATTACGGGATTTATTGCCAGTGCGACCGTTGTGCCAAGGATGGTCTTAACCAGTTTTCAGACGAACTTTGCACCTGCGTGAGTAATTATCAAGCGGTCGCCGAGTCGCTTGGCTGCAAGCTGGTGGTGCGCACCTGGTCTTCGGGAGTGCCGCACTGGCTGGGTGATGAATGGGTGCATGCGCCGGGGAACGGCGGCCCGGGCGGTGAGGGCACACAGCTCTGGGCAAAGGTCATCAGCCAATTGCCGGCGGAGATCGGCATCCAGACCAAGGTTTATCAAGCTGACTGCCAACCTGACCCGCCCTTTTCGGAATTATTGGGTGGGGCCGCGCCGCACCAGGAAATGGCGGAATATCAGATCACAGGCCAGACCACCGGACGCTTTTTTCTACCCGCGTCCACTGTGGATTACACGGCCTGGACGATGAAACGAAGCCATGGGCTGGTTGGGTCTTCAGGCGGCGTCAGCCTGTTTCCCGGCGGAACGAAAAATCCCCACTACGATCTATTCGCGGACATTATCAACGGCATCAATGCCCGCGCCTGGCGCGAATTATCCTGGGACCCGGACGCGAAAGTGGATGACATCTGGCTGGAATGGGCGCGGCCAATATTTGGGTCAAATGCGGCGCCCGCGGTGGTCCGGGCCCTGCGCCGGTCTGAGTCGGTCATCAATCGGCTTTTTTCGGCATTGGGCCTGGGTAATGATACCAACTCCGGTTTCGCAGCAACGATCGCCCGTCGCGAAACTTTGCTGAAATACACCAATCGGTACTATCGGCCGGAAGGCCAGGCGGCGCTAGAACCCACATTGGCGAATGTGGACCGGATAATCGCGGAGAAGGAAGATTGCCTGCGACAGATCGCGGTTATGAAGAAAGATATCGACGAAGCCGCGCCGGATTTGGGGCCGACGCAGCTGGCCGAGTTGCGCACGCGGCTGGACTGGCTCGAGGAGATTGCCCAAGTGGAACGGTATTTGGACGAAAGCCTCTGGCGTTACCGCTATCTTCGGCATGAGGCCGAAATGTTCACAACCGACCCCGGACAGATGGCGTATCTGGCCAAGGCCTACAATGAGGTTCGTGAACATTACCGGCTCCTGTTTCGCTTTGATCCGAATCAGCGTTTCTCCTGTTATGATGTTGAGCTGGGCCGGTTGCCGGCGCGGCCATCGCTCGGCAGCCCATTGCCACTTATGAATGAACTTTATCAATCCTCGCTGGCGCTGGTACAGCAGACGCTTGGTCCTGAAAGCGTCCCTCCCCAATGGCAACGCGGAAATGTGACAAAAATTAGAATGCCGGCAACAGCTGACCAGGTTAAGCCAGACTCCCAATAACAGGCATCGATTCAAGACCTGTTCATATTCAATGAAAATCACGAAACCAAGCTTCCGCCCGAAAAACGTCGACGGCGAAAAATCGTCTTCGCTGCCTGCATTTTATGACTCTGTGCGGGTTGGGCTCTCTATTGCGGGTGCTGTTATGTTTGTCCTTGGTTTGTCATCCGCCCGGGTTTTTGCGGCGCCCTTTGCCAAAGGTGCCGACGTGGGATGGCTCCCGCAAATGGAAGCAACCGGTTATCAGTTTCATGATCGCAACGGAAAGCCGGAGGATTGCCTGAATATCCTGAAAAGTTATGGCATCAACACGATCCGCTTGCGTGTGTGGGTTAATCCGTCACAAAACCCCCGAAGCGGGCATTGCAGCCGCGATGAAGTTTTGGAAATGGCGGAGCGAGCTCAAAAAATGGGTTTTCGTATCCTGATTGATTTTCATTACAGCGACTCCTGGACAGATCCACACCAGCAAAATAAGCCGGTAGCATGGGCCAAAGACGATTTTGCCCAGCTCAAGCAGGATGTCTTTAATCATACCAGCGACGTGCTTAAGAGCCTGCAGGCTCGCGGGGTCACGCCGGAGTGGGTTCAAATTGGCAACGAAATCCATGATGGCATGCTTTGGCCGGATGGCCGGGCATCGACCAACGCGAAAAATCTCGTCGAACTGATCAATCAGGGCTACCTGGCAACCAAAGCCGTTGATCCACGAATCAAAGTAATCGTGCATTTGGACCAGGGAAACAACGGTGCCCTCTATCGCTGGTTTTTCGACAAATTGGAAAAATATAATGCCCAATATGACGTGATCGGCATGTCTTACTATCCTTACTGGCTTAAGAATAAACCGGATTACACCAGGACCATTGATGATCTCGGCAAAAACCTGATTGATATGGCAGCCCGCTACCACAAACAAGTCATGGTTGTTGAGATTGGGGGCGAGGACAGCAAACCCGAAAATACGCGCGACATGATTGCCGCCGTGATCCGGAAAGTTCGTGCCGTACCTGATCGCAAGGGGCTGGGGGTGGTTTACTGGGAGCCGGAGGGAGCCGCGAGTTGGAGCCATTACGGTCTCAGCTGCTGGGGCGCAGACGGGCGCCCAACCACAGCATTGGATGGATTTCTCGAAAAATGAATTAGTAGTTTTGCAGACCGGAAAAGTTTAGGCAATGCAAGATCATGGACGGAACCACACTCCGCGTGCGATGCAATACATAGCCCCAGAGCAAACCCAAGGGGATCATATTGAAGCAAGCGATGGTGGCCGGCGCCCAACTGGTGTAACCGGCGTGAAAATTGGGAAGGTGCATAAAAACCCAGAGGGATGCCGTTAGAAACCAGGCGGCGGCGGTATTGCCTGAAAACGCGCCAAACCGGGTCTGCCAAGTCATGCGGAAAAATTCCTCGGGTACTGCGGCGAGGAAAACCGCAGCCAGAATAGTGCCCCCAATGGACCCCTGCTCGCTTACGGCTTGGCGCAGGGTAAAGCTGGTTTCGGACAAATAGGCAAAGGAGAAAAAGAAAACGAGAATTATCGGGGTAGCCATTACGCTGCGGCGGGTGCAGCGATACCCCAAGTTCCATGGGCGATAACGCAGAACGAGCAGGTCAATCAAGGCAATCGGAACATTGAGCGCCAGCAGACCGCCGGCAAGACGGAATAAAATTACGGCGGGGCTCGTGGAATGTATTGTGGCGGAGCTGAAATGACCAAGGAGGAAGCAAAAAGAGATAACCAGGCAACCAACTGCGATGGCCAGTTCCAGCCCCGGTCGGCGGACCGGCAGCGGAGGAGGGGAACCAGGATCACTTTGACGATAATTGATCAGGTCCAGGACGACTACCGAAAGGGCGACGGCTCCCAAATAAGCCAAGCGCTGAGGCAGTTTTCCAAACCAAAATGCCTCTCCCAGGATAATTGTGAACGCGGTGGCTACCAAGGCTGCCACCACCCAATGGCGTCGAATTAGTTCCCAATACAAGCGCATCAAGGTAAACATGAGCTTGGCTTTCAAAATCCGGGTTTATGCCCTCAAGCGGCACGGACCTTATTTGTGATTTTTATTTGGCTCCGATGGTTTGATTGCTAAATTCCGCCATTCCGTAGCTTTTCCTTCCAAATGCGGAGACAGGCACGGCGGTTTTCAGGCTTCCCTTCGCTGATTGGATTTCTCCTTTATCAAAGATTCGCGCATTGCTCCGAAGGCGTCAACGCGCCCGCATGTGCTTTTCGTCCAACGGTGAGATATTGATAAATTTGGCGACGGCCTGGGCGCGCGAGCGGACATGAAGTTTTTCATAGATCCGGCGAATGTAGGTGTCCACCGTGCGTATGCTGATGCCCATGGAATGCGCGATTTCCTTGTAAAGGAAACCGCGGACCATCATTTCCAGCACGGTGCGCTCGCGGGGGGAAAGCTCGCCTTCGGAATCGGACTGGCCGGTGGGGGTGGGGAAGCATTGCGTGACCAGACGGGCGATGTAACTCGACATCGGTGAACCACCGGCGTGGACATATTTGAGCGCGGCGAGCAATTCGTCGTGCGCGGATTGTTTGAGCAGATAGCCGGTGGCACCCGCTTGGAGAGCCTTAAAAATGTGGTTGGAATCCTCGTACACCGTGTGCATCACGAATTGGGTCTGCGGCATTAGTGGCTTCAGCTGGCAGACGCACTCCACGCCACTCATTCCTGTCAAATTGATGTCCATGAGCACGACGTCCGGTTTTTGGCCGGGCAACTTCAAAAGGCTTTCTTCGGCGTTGCTAAAGGCGCTAATAAAATGAAAACCCTCAGCCTCCTTGATCCAGCCTGCCAGGATTTCCCTGACGGGCTTGTCGTCTTCAACAATGGACACACTAATTTTCACGGCGCAGGATGGAAATGTGTCCAGAGTTTAGCATGGTTGTTTATTTTAGACAAAGTGGCGAACGTTTGCCTGTCACGTGTTTAGCGGACAATATGCGTTGGCAGGGAGTGAGGCGATCATTTTTTTGCGATCCGATGAGCGGGTATGAAAAAGGTCACCTGCGTGCCGCGACCGGGTTCGCTCTGAATTTCGCATCGACCGCCAATTTCACGCAAACGCTGATGCATGTTCGCCACACCGTTGCGGCGCGGAGGCAGCGGGTGTTTGGTTGGAGGTGAATCGATGCGGGAAGCGGCATTGAATCCGCATCCATCGTCGGTGACTTTCAAAGTGAAAGACGATTCTCCCAGCGCGAGCGCGACCTGCACCTCGGACGCGCGGGAATGCTTGAGGGTGTTGTGCAGGGCTTCCTTGAAGGCCAGGAACAGGTTGTGCCGCACTTCAGCGGTAAGGGGCCATGCGGGCAGCGACACGGGGAAGTCCAGCCGGTAACGGATATTGGAGCCGCTGAACACCTCCTGAATCAGTTTGGCGAGGTAGCTGGCGAGGCTGTCCAGGGTGTCATGCTGCGGGTCGATGGCCCAGACGATTTCATCCATCGCCCGGGTGAGTTGCCGGGCGGTGGAGGAGATGTGATCCAGGGTTTTGGTGGCCTGGGATTTATCGTGCATGCTACGCTGGGCGGTCTGGCTTAAAAGATTGATGCGAGTAAGGTTGGCACCGAGGTCGTCATGGATATCCCGGGCAATGCGCATGCGCTCGCGCTCGACATAGCGTTGGCGTTCGAGCAGATCCAATTTTAATTTCATGCCGCTGCGGACCTTATACCAAGTGGCAACGACCACCAGCAGGATGATTCCAGCCACCGCCAGCGCGTCGAACCAGGCGGTCTGCCAAAAGAACGGCAGTACCGTGAAGTCGAGCGAAGCTCCGGTTTCGTTCCACACGCCGTCATTGTTGCAGGCGATGACATGAAAGGTGTAATTCCCGGGCGGCAAAAAATTGTAATTTGCGGTCCGGTTGACCCCAGCGTTGATCCAGCCGGCATTCAATCCATCCAGGCGGTTTTGGAAACGAACTTGTTCCGGCGCCACAAAGCTTAAGGCGGTATAACGAAACTCGAAACGGTGGTTGCCCGGTGCAATTTTCAGCGGCGCTCCAGCGGTCGACGACCGTTTGAGGACCCGATCATCCACCAGAAAATCCTCGATAATCACTGGCGGCGGCAAGGTATTGGTTTTGGTATATTGGGGATCAACTTGAACAATCCCGCGGCTGGTGGGAAACCACAAACGTCCATCGGGCAGCTTGACCCCCGCTGGCTGGAATCCGCCCGAGCACTCCAGCGTGGGCATCCCGTCGCTGATGCCGAAATTAACACAATGAACGGCACCACTCAGGCCATTGGCACAGCGATTTAATTCGGTTTTATTGACCCGAAAAATGCCTCCATAAGAGCTGATCCAGAAGTACCCATGGCCATCGTCCTCAATATCGCAGATCACGTTGTCTGATAAGCCCTGGTTTTGGCCGATCGTGGCAAACTGCCCGTGTTTCAGCCGGCCAAGCCCCCCGCCCAAGGTTCCGATCCAGATCGACCCTTCTTCATCCCGGTGCAAACACTGGATGAAGTTGTTGGGAAGTCCGTCGTTTTTCTGATATTGTTTTATGGCTCCGTGGCTGAGGCAAAACAATCCTTCACCTGCCGTCCCATACCAGATAGTGCCGTCCTCATCCCTGAGCAGCGATCGCACACTGTTGGTTGGGTCGTTGCCAATACCCCGAAGCCAGTTTATTTTGCCGTCGCGGTAATACAGTAGCCCGCTACCGGTTCCGGCATACATGCCTCCCGATTTGTCGGGCAACAAGACCGGCACAGGCAAAAATAAATTATCCTCGCCTGGCGGATGAACAAATTGGTCCCCGTCTTTTATAAAAAATCCACCGCCCCAGGTTCCCGCCCACAGGTTACCCATGGCATCTTCGCTTACCGACCAAACGTAGGTATTGGCCAGGCCGTTGCTGTAGGAATAATTTTGCCAGTTATCCCCTTGATAACGGTAAACGCCCAAACCTTCAGTTCCGATCCAGACCACCCCGTCCCGGCCATTACAAAGAGACAAAACCGCGCGTCCTTGCCAGCCTTCTGGCGGTTTAATGGTCTTGATAATACTTTCGCGAATGAGCACCAATCCGGCGCCCCCCGCTCCGACCCATAGGTCTCCCTCGCGGTCTTCACCCAAAGCGGTTACCCAATTGGAGGGGAGGCCGGATCCCAGATCAATGATTTGGATGTGTTGGTCGGGAAAAATGAGCTCCAATCCTTTGTCCGTCGAGATCATCTCCACAATCCCATTCTTGATTTCCTTCAAAAAGCACGGGGTTTTCTGAAAGGTGCCGAGCGGACGAGATTCGACCCAAATCCCATCCTTCAAACGGCTCACGGCATCACCTGCGGCGATCCATAAGCCGCCTTCAGCACTGAGCCCGATTCCGAGTACGAGCGAGTTGGTATTGCCGCGATCAAAATTCAACGGCTGCAAATTTCCGTTCTGAAGAGAGGATACTTTGCCATTACACATAATCCAGATGTGGCCGCGGTCGGACCTGACCATTGCCGCCAGACTACGCATGCCTCCCGGTTCGGCGTTTAAAACGAGCCCGTCACGCACGCGCGCCAGGCAACCACGCTCATTCAATGCCCAGATGTCCCCCGACTCATCTGATCCAATTGATTCAATTCTCCCCGTCGGCCAATGTCCGGGGACGGGAACGTCTTGAAAAGTGCCGTTTGAGTAACGGGTAACCTCTCCACCTTCGTGGCCGATCCATAAAATGCCATTGGAGTCTTCGAACAGGCTGGTCACCCGACTGCTGCTCATTTCTGGCGTGTTGTCACTATTAAAGCAAACAAACCTCGCCCCGTCGAAACGGGCAAGGCCATTATAGGTGCCAATCCAAATGTAACCGTCGTGGGTCTGGAGAATTGAGGTGACGCTATTTTGCGGTAAGCCCTGCTCCCGAAGCCAGGTGCGCGAGACGATCCAATTTGGTTCCGGTACGCTCTGGCCGGCGCTGCCCGACGCCGGCAGTGAAAGCCATATTATCCAAATCCAGAAAAAAAACCACTCGCTGAGGGGAACAACTCGAACCAGTCTGGGAAGGGGAAGAAAAATGTTGATGGGCCAACTGGATTTCGGTTCGGTCACAAGTTTTTTTTGTTACGTTTGAAATCCCAACATCCGTCCCCGACGGCTATGCGACAATCCTGATTACTGGGCCCCGGCATTGGGCCACTCGCGTTGCGATTGAAGTCACTATATTTGAGGGCACCGTAAATATTCAAGGTGAAATTGGCCAGCCAGGCAATAATCTTGATATTCTTCTGCATTGCCGCCAGTCGTTCTGATCGGTTACGCCACTGTAAAAGTACGGACGATTCATGGAAAAGGGGGACCAATCTTAATGCGATAGAATCGGGCCGGCAAAAGTCCCTCGTTCGTATCTGTCCATGTCCACGGCATTGACGGCGAGTTGGCGATAAACAAATTACTCCAGTCAAAGAGGTTTGTTGAAACCTGCACCTCATAATCAGGCCCGACTTGCCCATTAAGCTGCAAAGTAAATTGGCCATCAATCACTCCAAATGATGAGAACGTCGGTTTCGACAAGGGATTCACGGTGATCAGGAAATTTTGTGTGGCGCTTAATACCGGCAGGCCATTGTCCGAGACTTTCAGCACCACGGTATTGGTGGTGTTAGCGTCCGGCACCTCGGGGCGCCAAGTGAAGGTAGCACTGTTATTGTTGATTTGGCTGAAGGTCGCGGTGGCGGGTGCATTTAACAGGCTGAAGGTAAGAATCGGGGGAGGAGAGTTCGTGTCCGTGGCCTGGGCAGTGAGGGCCACGGCCTGCCCAACATTGACGATTTGATTGCCGACGGGATTCAGCACCGGCGGAGTGTTGGTGGGAAGAAAATCGGCGCTAACGTTGGTAAAAATGGAAGTGTTGAGCGACGCGTTGTTGTGCGCGCAGACGGCCAGACCGACATAAGCGCCAACGGCCATGCTGATGGTGGTTGGCGTTCCGATTTCCGTCCAGGTCTTGCCGTCGGTCGATGAATAAGCGGTGAAAGTGTTGTTGGTGCGTGTCAACCTTACCCAGGCAGGAGGCGCTCCATTGGTGACCGCAGAGTTGGCGCTGGCTCCGGTCCCGTTTCGCCAAATAAATTCAATTCCGGCCCCGGATTGCACATCGGCCATTGCATGACTGGAATTGGCGGCAAGCGATTCGCGGATCATCACGGCTGCCTTGGCGCTGCTGGAGGTGTTTTCCACGCTCAAAACTTGTGCGCGAATGTCGCAATTGGTACTGACGGGGACGTAGACATAATCAAACTGAAAAGCGTCACTATTATTCCAGATGTCGCTGCCGGAACCTGAGATGGTGAATTCTCCATTGCAATAATAGGCGCTGCCAGCAAATCCTACCGTGCCAATATCCGTACTCATGAATTGTGGTGGGGGCGTGCCAGGCAAGTTGGCGGAGACCTCTGTCGAGGGCAAACTCTCATAGTTGCCATTGGTGATGGTAACCACGTAAAAATAACTCTGACAGGTGACCACGTCGGAATCTGTGTAGTTGGTGCTCGAGATGGCGGACGCGAGAGTAATGTAGGGACCACCCGGCACCGTGGAACGCTTCACATTGTATCCGGCTCCGGCTGATCCGTTCCAATTTAATATAATCTGACCATTGGTGACACTTGCTGCCAATCCGGTGACTTGTGCCGACGGGATGCCGCTCACCTCCGCCGAGTAGTCGCTGGTACCGCTGGCATGCGCGCCATTGGCCGTAACGACGTAATAATACGTAATTAGATTTACGACATTGCTATCCAAGTAACCCAGGTTTACTCCTCCGATATTGCCGGCAACCAGTGTGTACGGACCACCTCTGGCGGTGGAGCGCCAGAGGTTATAGGTGGTTGCATCAGGTACGATATCCCAACTGACTGCCAGGTGTGCATCGCTTCCGACGACGGCCACGCCGGTCGGCGGTGCGGGTGGCGGCAGGGACACGGCGGCTGTAATGGTGACGCTGTTGGATGGCAGACCGGCGGCAGCTGCCGTCAGGGTGATCGGGCCAGGTTCGAGCGAGGATTGAACAAGGACTTCGGCCAAACCATTGAAAGCCGAACGCTGGTTACTGGCCTTATCGGCCTGGTGCGAACTGGGGTCGCCGTTGGCAACCCCCAGGATGCTGCCTCCGGTGATATTGAAGTTAACCAGATTGGTGGCAGTGGGCAGCACATTCCCCTGCTGGTCACGAATCTGGACGGTTACCACGGAAACATCGCGGCCATCAGCTAAGATAGTACTGCGGTCGGGTATTAATGCGATAGTTGCGGGGACTTCCGTGGTTGCGACGGTGTTTGTGATGACCGCCACTCCATTATTATAACCAATGGCTTCTAAGGTTCCTGGTGCATATGGCACATTGTCCCATTCCACATGGCCCAGAGCGTGCAACGTCTGGCGCCCCAGGCTGACGCCATTTGTGAAAAGTTCCACCGTTTGGCAATTGCCAAAAGCCCAGACATTGACCGGTTGGCCGGTCGTTGACCAATTCCAATGCGGAAAAACGTGCAGCACGGGTTTGAGCGTCCAATTAGCTTGATAATAGTAAAAGTTGTCCTTGGGAAAGCCGCACATGTCCAATGTCCCAAAATGCGAATTGATGCAGGGCCAACCGTAAGGTGTCGGCTCGCCGCGATAATCAAAACCCGTCCAGGAAAATCCGCCCGATGACCACGGACGGGCAAAGTAGTATTGCCACCAGGCTTCCGCCGTCTCTCCCCAGTTCACTGCGCTATTCTCGATGTCGTAACCCCAGACGTAACCATTCACGGTATCGTTGGTATAAACTCCCCGATCGCTGACCAGGCTGGATGTCTCCGTACCGATGATGGGCCAGCCAGGGTTACCGGAATGAAACGTATCCTGTTGCCCCAGCTGATAATTGAAACCATTGACATCCAAAACGGAACTAAAGCCGCTGCCCTAGGAATTCAGGGCGGCAGTGCAGAGTCGGGTGGAATCCAGTGAGTGAACGAGGTTTTGCATGACCTGAATGATGGAGGCTCCGGTGGAAGTGCCCTGAAGGGGTTCTTCGTTGGCGAGTGACCACATGAAGACCGAAGGATGATTGCGGTCGCGGCGAATTTGACGACTCAACTCACTCAGCAGTTCGGCATTTGTCCCCAGGCGGCGGTTTTCATCCAGCACCAGCATCCCCAACTGATCACAGGCATTGAGCAATTCGGTCGTTGGCTCATTGTGCGACGAGCGATACCCATTTGCCCCCATTTGCTTGAGGCGTTCGATGCGGTAATATTGCAATCGGTCGGGTAATGCTGAGCCCACGCCAGCCATGTCCTGATGGTTGCACATGCCTTGGATCCACACGTGTTGACCGTTGATGGACACTCCATTGGTCGAATCAATCGAAACTGTCCGGATCCCGAAAGGGGTGTTGTAAAGGTCGGCAATCACGCTCTGATTGCTGACGGTGGTTGCGAGGTTATAAAGGCAGGGGCTGTTGAGCGACCATAAATTGGCATTGGCCAGGTTAACGGTTTGCGTTACCATCAAATCCTGGCCAGCCGGCACGTTTATCGAGGAAGTGACAGTCGCCACCGCGTTGCTGTTGGCATCAAGAATTGTCGACGTCAGACTGCCGTTAACTGACTCGGTTCCGCTCTGATTGGTGACGTCTGTCTGCACGGTGATTGTGGCATTCGAACCCACCAGCGACGTGGTGGTCACATAAGTTCCCCATTCCGCCACATGCACGGGATTTTCCGTCGTGAGCCAGACATGTCGGTAAATCCCAGCTCCCTCATAAAACCAGCCCTCAAACCGGCTGGCGTCCACACGCACCACCAGGACATTGGTTCCGCCAGGATTGAGAAAGGGGGTGACGTCAAAAAAGAAACTGGAATAGCCACTAACGTTTCGACCAAGGATGTGTCCGTTCAACCAGACCAGGCAATTGCGATAAACACCGTCAAATTCCAGCCATTGCGACTGGCCCGAATCTTGCGCGGGCAAAGTGAAGGTGTGACGATACCAGGCGATCGTATTTGCGCTCGTGTAGCCTGAAATTCCAGATTTGAAGCCATGCCCGGCATCAGCACTGGAACTGAACGGTAATTCAACGACCCAATCGTGCGGCAAGTTCAACAATCGCCATCCGCTGTCGTTGTAATTTGTCTGGACAAAGGAAACGTTTTCTCCGGCCTGCGTCGCCACGGGATCAATGCGAATGGTTTCCATGTAGGATTCAGAAGCGGTATTCGTCGTGGAACCCACTTCGTTCGCCTCCAGCTTGGCCAAATCAGAGATTTCTGGATACCAAGTCACGTTGGTGGTCACGTCTGCGGGATCACCCAGCTGAAATCTCCAGCCGTTGTCCAGGGAGATCCGGTTGCGGGGGGAGGCGCCAAAAGTGACTTGCGTATTAGTGGCAATCGTATTGGGCGGAACAGACTGATCTCGCACCCCATTGATGATGATCACATAATTGCTGCCAGAAGTTAGCGGGGCGGTTGTGAGCAAAACCGCCGTGCCGGCCGAGGACAGCGAAGCGCCGCTGATGGTGAGCCCATCGGTAAAAGCATAGTTCGCAACATTCATCGCGCTGGCCGGGTCAAGTGGCTTGGAAAAATCCAGTTCCACGTTGGTGCTGTCGACGCTATACCCGTTTAGAACCACTGGCGGATTCACATCAAGCGTCACGAAAAGCGGCACCGGAGCGCTGGTTATTGCGCCATAACTGTTGGTTACGATTAGTTGATAATCTCCAGTGTTGGTAAGGCCGGCGCCAATGCTTAGCAGGTTTGTGTTTGACCCGGGAAGGTTGACGTATCCGCCACCGTTGTTGAACTGCCATTGCAAATAAAGCGGCGTGGCGCCGGTCACGCTGGCGGTAAAGGTTACAACATTTCCGTTGAAAACATTATTTGTCGGGGAAACTCTGAGCTGATTAATGGCGGGGAACAGCGATGGTGTCAGACCCAAATCGAATACGGCGTCGAATTCATGACTCGTTCCAAACGTAATCGGTCCGCCGCCCGGAAGAATCAGGCCGATTTCACCGCCGGTGTAAGGATTTCCGCTGGCGACAGCGAGCGCTTCCCAACCGGTGGTCGAACTTGCTTTGCCGAAGGAGTAGGCATACGTCATGTTTGCCGACAGGGAAGCGGACAACCCGGTCCATTGCAGCCAGTCCCCGTCGTTGAAGGCGACATTCGCTGAAGTATACGTCTGCAGCAGGCTGACGCTACCGCTCGATACAGAGTACAGATGAAGGTAATAAGGTTGCGGTGTGCTTATGCCGTTGAAGGAGCCCAACCCGGCAGTCTTAAGCGAAACAGAGGTCAGGGTGTAGCCGGCGGAATTGGTACCGGTGGTGAAGGTCTGACCTGGCTCACCGGCGGCCCGGGCAGTCTGGTCGTCTGTATAGTAATTCAAACCGTCGGGTGATGTTTGGTTTCCCGAGGCGCTTAATTGGAAAATATCGTTAAGCCCGGGTGTCGGGGCGACGCTTCCCCGGTCTAGTAACGTTTGTCCGTAAGTTACACCGATTGACAGGCAGAGTAAGAGGGTCGATAAGATGGTAGATAAAAATCCCGGGAAAAATCCTCCGGCTAAAGAAGACGAAGTGTCAAAACCAACCGGACAGCTTTTCGATGGCATAGTGAATAAATGGGGGTTTGATCCGTCGAAAGCACCAGAGGTTTTAGCAGGTGAGAACCACTAGCCCTCACGTGCATCAGACTTGGTCGGCGTGGCTCAGTCAATTCAACGTCCATCCGGGCTTTTCTGATTCCAGAAAAGCAGATTTACCCCCGTGATGGAAAGCTCATTTGTGTACGCCGCGGGTGTCGAGTACTGCGCATTACCACCGACGGCCAACAAATTCCCTCCTTTAACATGCAAGTTGCCGAGGCCTTCAAGAGCCGTGCTGCCATAGCGTGGGTCGGGTCCCGGGATGTTTGATCCGTCATTGTAAACATAGGTGTCCAGGCGTTGATCAGGCTCCCACATAAGCCAGCTTAAGGGGTTGACTTGCGAAGCTTTGGCTGTGGCATAGTTATATTGACCATTAGGCTTGGCAAAAAAGCACGCCGAGCCATTCATCACGTAGGTTGACAAGGTGTCTTGACGCAGTGTCCAGTTCCCGGAAAGTGAAGGCGTCAAATCATCGGGACAAATGTAAATATCGGCGTTGGGTATATACTGCCAGAACGCTGATTGGGTAAGATAATGCAGGCGGTTTTGACTCCAACCGTTAACGACAGACTCACTAAGCCCACCCGTTTCACTAATTATAGGAATACCCTGGAAACTTCCTTTGAACTCCCACCCCGCCGGACAGGGTGAGGGGTCGGTGCCCCAGTTTGGCCAGACCAGAGAGTCATTGGCATCCGTGCTATACATATTAGACGCCAGTCCCATCTGTTTTAGATTGTTGAGGCATTTGGTCCGCTTGGCCTTTTCCTTGGCGCTAGACAGGGCTGGCAATAACATTGCTGCCAGAATGGCAATAATTGCAATAACCACCAGTAATTCGATCAGGGTGAAGCCTGAAACTCTGACGCTAAATTGTTTGCTTGATTTCAATTTCATTTGGCGACTCTAATTTATTAATTTAATTCAAATGCTCATCTATTCCGGGGAAACAGTGGCGTACGATCACCCGACCGCACGCCACTGAGACCGCTTCCCCCATATCCCTGGTGTTAAGGATTTAAAACCCGGAAGTACTGTGCCGTGCCGGACGTGGCGCTAAAGACGTAGGGCGACGTGGTTGAATTGGTCGTCCATGGTCCCTTCACGGAGGAGGCTTGTAACAGAAGACCTCCTGTCCATTGCACTTGCACTTGAGTACCAGCGAGCTTCGAAATAGACAATGTGATTGGGGCCGCCGCCGGACTTAAACCCAGATCAAATGTTCCATTCCATCCATTGGCAGTGCTGTCGGTAATCGGGCCAGCAGCCGCTGGCAGTAGGGCGACCTGACCGCCCGTGTAGTATGCGGGAGTGTTAGTGTCGGCCACGAGGTTGATGTAGCCGGCGCCATTCGGAACATTGCCGAAGGCATAAGCGTATACCGCGTTAGGCTGCAAGTGGACGGCCAAGCCAGTCATTTGCAACCAATGTCCTTCGCTAACGCCCAAGGTGATCACAAAGTTTGTTTGTGACGTGATACTGTCGTCCAACTGGGCATATTGTCCGCCTTGACTATTGTAAACATTGTAAATGTTCAGGAGATACGCCTGTCCATTTGCCGGCCAGCTGGCATACGCATCATCGGTGCCCAACTGAATGGCTGCTGATGAGAGGGTATAACCACCCGGATTATTGCCGGTGGTAAATGTCTCGCCGGGGAGTGAAGAGTTATTTACATAATAATTCAGCCCTGGCGGTGTGTCCGCATAGCCTCCGACGAGGCCATTGGTCTGAGCAATATCGAAGGCTCCTGGCGTGGGAGGATTGGCGCCGATATCGGTCAGAATTCCGGTGCCAGAGGTTGATGGTATCACGACTTGGATTGACACCACTCCACTTGTGGCAGTGTTCAGCGCATTCGAGACGATGACATGGTACGCATAAACGCCAGCCGCACTAGGGGTTACAACCAGATTTGACACGTTGATGCCAGGCACATTTGTCAAAGCCCCGCCGCTGCCACCGTCAGTGAACCAATAATAGGTCAAAGGCGAAGAGCCGCTACCATCCTCAGTAAGGGTGAATTGAGTGCCGGGCGCTCCGCTCGAGGGTGAAGCCACAATCGGCACAGCCACTGCATTCGGGACCGGCTGGCCAATCCCTTTCAATGTCAGATAGAATACTGCCGAATTATTCGTCGCCGGATTCGTTCCGTCATAAGTGATGCTGCCGTTCACCGGATCAATCAGGCATAGCTGGCCGCCCTGATAATTATTGGTGGCGCTGGCATAAAGACCGCAATAACTAAACACATTTGGGTCATTGGCGAAGGTGTACGCATAAACGCTATTGGGAGCCATCGGGACATTCAAGCCACTCCACAGCATCCAGTCACCTTTGGTGAATTGAAAAGATCCGTTGGTGTAAGTCTGGACAATTTGAGCCAGCCCGGAATTGGTGTTGATGGAGTAAATATAAAGGTAAAAAGGCTGAGCTGCACCGCTGCCGCCCTGATTAGAAAAGGGATCAGTTTCAATTTGGACAGAAGTGAGAATATAGCCTTGAGAATTGGTACCGGTGGTGAATGTCTGGCCGGAATGGGCAGCATTGTTGTCGTAATAATTTAAACCATCGCCACTGCCTGCCGCGCCGTAGCCGCTGACCTGGCTGATGGTCGGATAGTAAATGTTCGCGCTATAGTTCGTGCCTTCGTCCAACAAGGTAGCTCCGACTGTCGGGTACGCTACATACAATGAAACAACGGCACTGGTGGCCGTCATGCTGCCATTGGCTACCACGACGTCATATTGAAATGTGCCAAGCTTTGACCCCACGTTGATGACGGCGTTTGAGGTGGTGATTCCAGGCAGGTTGGTCAAGGTTCCACCGGAACCGCCGTCGGTTTGCCATTGGAAAGTGTATGGACCAGCGCCCAGCACACTTCCGCTATTAATTGTGACCGAAGTATTGGTCGCAAAAGCGGTTATCTGGTTCGGATAAATGTTGCCAGGAGTCGCAACGTTTGGGGGATTCACGGTGAGGGAGGTGTTCTGGCTCAAGCCAGCATCGAAATCAGCTTGCCAGGCAGGCGCGGCGGACGAAAAACTGACCGTTCCGCCCCCGGCGGGTATCAACACCGCCTGGTCGTTCGTGTTTGCGTTGTTCACATCCTCACCACCGATCAGTTCGTATCCAGCCCCACCGTTTTGAACGGTGTAGGCGTATACGGTGTTGGGCGAAAGCGCGGCACCTAATCCAGTGAACTGCAGCCAATCACCTTCGGAAAACGTGAATGGCTGTGAAGCGTAGGTGGCTACCAGTGTCGCATTTGTACTCGCCGCATTGTATGTATACAGGCGCAAGTACCAGGTTTGGAGCGTTGTGGTGATTCCCCCGCCGCCGCTGCCGGCGGCCAACACCGCCACTGAGTTAAGGATGTATCCACCGGAGAACCCAGCGGTTTGAAAAAGTTCGCCGGCGCAAACCGGCGCACCATTGCCGCCGTTTGAATAATAATTTAGTCCTGGCACTTCCCCGACGGCGCTTTCGTCCGTCATGTAGATGTCGTTGGGTCCAGGCGTAGGGGCCGTGGCACCAATGTCTGTTAGAGTTACGCTCGCACGACTAGCGTTTATGGCGGTGAGACCAAACGCCAAGGCTAAGCTGATTACCAAGGTGTGTTTCATCTGTGTTTTGTGGTTTTGGTTGTTTATCGGAGGTACAAATACACTTTCACATTGAATGAACTTCGCGTCATGTCCCGCAAATCACCTACCGCCGTGGGCCTCGATTAAAAAAGCTTATAGTGCGCGAGCTGCTTGCAAGATAAGAAGTAACACCCCGTGGCTGGTTTTTGGTGCTGGGATCAAATCAAGGCGTGATTGTTTCTCTAACGTTGGCACCCAAAACGTTAGCATATGTTTGCGAGGATTCCGGTTAGCAACGTTGTTAAATCATCGGCGCGCACGATGCAGGCGTCCGCGAGAGTGACTGGAAACGTCATTCACGGCTAAACTCTCCTCACGTTTCAGCATCACCGCAGTCGATTTGAAGAAGAATCCGACCTGCTCCTAATCCTGGGAGGGCGCACCGCCACTCGAAACACTTTCATTTACCTGGACAACAATACCTTGGTACCTTTAATGCAGATGGCCATTACATAAAACGGCCACACTGTCAGGCTGCCAGCGAATCGTTCGGATTTATTTCTACCCGGTTTCCTACGGTCGGCTAAACTGATGTATCGTCCGGTATCTTGTCGGTGACATTTGCAACTCTTTGGAAAAAATCCTGCTGAAATAAAGCGGATCACGGTAGCCAACGGCATCGGCCGTTTCCTTGATGGTCAACCGGGTGCTTGCCAGGAGGTGACGAGCTTGGTTTAACCGCTCGCCCAGAATATATTCAAACGGCGTCACCCCTAGGACTCGCTTGAACCAACGATGAAAATAATTGGGTGCCATGCCCGCCATGCCCGCCATTTTTGCCAGCGAGAGGTTCTCTCGAAAATGCTGATGCATGAAATCCAGCGTCGGCTTAAGGCGAAAGAAATCCGGGTGTAGTCCTCGGAATGCATTTTCGTCCATGTCGTCCAGGCAATGCGCCACCAGGTTCAGCAGCAACGCGGAAAGCCGGCAGACGGTGGCCGCTGATATATCGGCTCGCGGATGGTTCTGCTCGCTGAACGGACGCTCAAACAGGCGGCAGATATTCTCATAGCTTTTTGCCGGCCAGCCACGCTCGGAGCGCGCCCAACTTCGAACGGCCGGCAATTGATCCAGAATATGGCGAAAGTAAAAGGATTCGGGAATAAAATGGAGCCAATATACTTTCATCTCACGCGCGCAAATTTGCCGGTGCAGCTTGAATCCGGAAATGAAATAGACCTGTCCCGCTCTTATTGCGTATTCGCCCGACTCCATCTCCAAAAGCGCTGCGCCGGAAACCGGAAAGTAGACCTTGTAACACCGGTCAAGTGAATTCGCTATTCGCGACCAGGCGGGATCGCAACGAAAGTAACCGCCGGACAGCAGGTTGAGATTTATATTTTCAATCATATGTCGGCCCTTGAATCCGGGGCGATGTTTTTTGCCAGCCGGTCGCTAAACGATCTAGGCACGGTTAAGATTGTCCATCTTTTTGAGAAGAAATTCAATACCCTCGTTCTCGCCAGCTTGTCGTTGAATCCATAGCATAAATCAATCAGCCGAATTGTTTAAGTTCACTGATTCCGTTTTTGCCGCGTATGTTTCTGTCGCCGGTTGTGGCTCCTGACATGAATAGTGATACCGTTTATCGAGGCCAGTCTTGGCCGCTTCCAGCGCGTCCGCGTCCCATTGTCATTATCGGCTCGGGCGATATTGTCCGGGACGCGCACCTGCCGGCGTATCTGAAGGCGGGCTTTCCCGTGGCTGGCGTGTTTGATTTACGTCGGGAAGTGGCCGAAGCCCGGGCGCAGGAATTTGATCTTCCGCGCGTCTACGAGTCCATCGCGGAAGCCGTCGCCGTCCCCGACGCCGTCTTTGACCTCGGGATTCCGCCGAAATCGCAAGAGGCCGTGATGGAACAACTTCCCGACGGCGTCCCGGTATTGTCCCAAAAACCGATGGGAAACTCGCTCGACATGGCCAAGCGCATTGTGGCCATCTGTGAACGTAAAAAATTGCGTGCCGCGGTTAATTTTCAATATCGCTTCTGTCCTTCCATGCTTGCGATTCGAGACTTGCTGCAACGTGGTGAACTCGGCGAGTTGGTCGAGATCGATGTGCGGCTGAACATCCAGACTCCTTGGGAGTCTTTTCCCTTTCTCTATTCTGAGCGGCGCGTGGAGATCCAGATTCATACGATTCACTACCTCGATACAATCCGGATGTTTCTCGGGGAGCCTTCACGTGTATTCGCCCGCACCGTAAAACATCCCCACTTCCCCGGGTTGGCCAGTACCCGCTCCAGTATCATTCTGGACTACGGTGACATGATCCGCTGCTGTCTCTCGATCAATCATTGTCATCCCTTTGGCCTCCGCCACGCCGCCGCCGCAATTCGCGTCGAAGGCACGGAGGGTTGTGCCATCGCCACCATTGGCGGGCTGATTGATTATCCCCGTAATCAGCCCGACCGTTTGGAAATCTTCACGCGTTCGCGCCAAGAGTGGGTCGAGGTCCCTCTGCTGGGAAACTGGTTTCCTGATTCTTTCATGGGAACGATGTCGAATCTGCAGCGCTTTGCTTCCGGCGAAGACGCAACGTTGGTTTCCCCGGTCTCGGACGCGCTCCAAACGATGAAACTCGTCGAGGCGTGCTATGTCTCCGACGCCCGAGGTGGCGTCAATTTGGAATCACTCACATGAACCACGAGCAGAAAGTTGATTACAAGGAGAACTACGGTGACCGCCTGGAAAAATGTTATTCCGGAGCAGTCTATGATACGCTGCGCACGATGGGTTTTCCCGATCAACTCCTGCCTCAAACGATTCATCCACTTGATCCAACTCGCGTCCTGGCTGGCAGGGTTTTCACCGTGAGCGGGCATGTGGACCTGACGCTCGAGGCCCATACCACCTTGCTGGAATGGACGAAACTGCTCTCCCGTGCCCCCGCCGGCAGTGTGGTGGTCTGTCAGCCAAACGATTCCACGCTTGCTCACATGGGCGAGCTTTCCAGCGAGACATTCACCTATCGTGGCGTGCGCGGTTACATCGTGGACGGCGGCTGTCGTGACAGCGGGTTCATTTTGAGGATTGGCTTTCGTGTCTGGTGCCGTTACTTCACTCCGCGCGACGTGGTAGGCCGCTGGGTGGCCGACGGTTTCGGCGAACCGATTGTGATCGGCGGCGTCCGGATTCGCACCGGCGATTACGTCATGGCCGACCGCGACGGAGTGGTGATCATTCCGCAGGAGATTATCGCTGAAGTGACTGACCGGGTGGAAGAAGTGCTGCGCACGGAGAACAAGGTTCGTAGCGCTATTCTCAAGGGAGTGGATCCCGTGGATGCCTACCTGCAATACCGAAAATTCTAGATCATGCACGACCCGAAACTATTGCTGCTCGACCCGGCCGATAACGTGCTCGTCGCCATTCAAACCCTCGACGCCGGCGTTACGGTGATTGTGTCTGGCCACAGTTTGCAGGTGCCAAGTCGGCTGACGCTTGGTCACAAGCTGGCGGCCCGCGCCATCCGGGCGGGCGAAAAGATTTTTAAGTACCGCGTTCCCATCGGCTCGGCCACGCGCGACATTGCCGTCGGTGAGCACGTTCATCTGCACAACATGAAGAGCAATTATCTCCCGACCTACACGCTTGAAACGGGCCAAACCTTTTCCACCAAACATGATCATCACTGACCAGGCTTACCTGCGTGCGGACGGCCGCAAGGGTATCCGCAATCACATCATAGTCGCCTATCTCGTCGAGTGCGCGCATCATGTCGCGCGCGAGATTATGTACCCTTATCGCGAGCGCGGTGTGCATCTTATTGGCTTCGGTGGTTGTTATCCAAACGACTACGCGGCCCAAATGATGCGCACCCTCTGCACCCATCCAAATGTCGGAGGCGTTATCCTGCTTTCGCTTGGATGTGAAAGCTTTAATCGCACCACCCTGCGCGAAGCCGTCGCCGCCTCGGGCCGCCCGGTGGAGACGCTTGTCATCCAGCAGAGCGGCGGCACGCGTAAGACCATTGGGCAGGGGCGTCGACTGATGGAAGACATGTTGGCAGTCGTCGCCGGCGTTCCCCGCGTCCCGCTGGCCATGAGTGAATTCATCGTCGGCACGGTTTGTGGGGGCAGTGACGCCACCAGCGGCATCACAGCCAATCCGGGCATCGGCCGTGCCTTCGACAGTCTGGTCGCACAAAACGCCCGCTGTATCTTTGAGGAAACCGGCGAATTGATCGGCTGCGAGGACATCATGACCGCCCGGGCCGCCACTCCGGACCTGGCGCGCATTTTGCGCGATTCAGTGGAAAAGGCGGCCCGTTATTACACGGTCCTCGGCCACGGCAGCTTCGCTCCGGGTAACGCTGAAGGCGGTCTCACGACCATGGAAGAAAAAAGCATGGGCGCTTACGCCAAGAGTGGCGCTTCCCGCATTTCCGGTCTGCTCAAGCCCGGCGACATTCCGCCGCGCGGGGGATTGTATCTTTTGGATGTCGTGCCCGACGGCGAGGTCCGCTTCGGGTTTCCAAACATCAACGATAACGCCGAGATTGCCGAGCTCATCGCCTGCGGTTCGCACGTTATTCTATTTTCCACCGGCCGCGGCTCAGTCGTCGGTTCGGCCATTTCCCCCGTTATCAAAGTGTGCGCCAACCCTGAGACCTATCGGCGCATGAACGAGGACATGGACGTGGACGCAGGCCGGATTCTCGAAGGCCAAGCTTCATTGGATGAAGTGGGTCGCGAAATTTTCGATCTCTCGCTGGCGGTGGCGCGCGGTGCGACAACAAAATCCGAGGAACTTGGGCATCAGGAATTTGTATTAACCTATAAATCTTTTGAGCCGATCGGCCCGGCCTGCCTTCCCGCCACTTGAATGAAATGCGCCATTCCCATCGTTGATTCGCATGTTCATTTTTGGAATCCCCAGCAATTGGACTACCGCTGGCTTGCCGGCTTGCCCGGACTGAATCGGGAGTTTTTGCCCGAAGACTATTCGAACGCGACAAAAAACTCCGAGGTTGCTAAAATTGTTTTTGTCGAGGCTGGCTGCGCGGCATCGCAAAACGTGGGCGAAGTAGACTGGATTTGCGAGCTTGCCTCCCGCGAGCCCCGGCTGAAAGGAATCGTCGCGCACGCACGGCTTGAATTCGGAGCTCGCGTCAATCCTGAATTGACGGCTCTGGCAAAAAAATCGCTTGTCAAGGGCGTGCGCCGGAACTTGCAAGGTGAGGGCGATCCGAATTTCTGCCTGCAACCGGATTTCATCCGAGGAGTTCATTTGCTGCCACAATTTGGTTTCACATTTGACCTTTGCCTTGGTCACCAACAGTTGTCCGCTGTGACGGAACTCGTTCGCCGCTGCCCGGAAGTTGACTTTGTCCTCGATCACTGTGCCAAACCCGCCATCCGCGACCGGCAGCTTGATCCATGGCGGCAACAACTCCGCGAACTGTCTGAGTCACCGAACGTTCTCTGCAAGCTGTCCGGCCTCGTCACCGAGGCCAATCCGATGCGCTGTCGGGCGGAAGAATTGCAGCCTTACGTCAGGCACGCCCTCGACTGTTTTGGTTTCGATCGCGTGCTCTTTGGCAGTGACTGGCCGGTCTGCCAACTCGCAACTTCATTTGCAAGCTGGCTGGCCGCTTTGAAAACCATTCTGGCGAACGAGACTGAGGCCAATTTGACCAGGCTCTTTCGAACTAATGCTGAAAAAATTTACCGTGTTTAATTTGAATCAGAAAACTGCGTTGGTCACCGGCGGGGCATCGGGTATCGGGGCCGCCATTGCGACCACTTTTTCGACTGCGGGTGCAACCGTCTGGATTGCTGACCGCGACGAAACGGGCGGTAAAGCGATGGCCGAACAAATCGACTGCCATTTTGTGGCGCTGGACGTTGCCAGCGAGGCGGATTGCGCAAGCGCGGCGCAAGCGGTCGGCGCGCTCGACATTCTCGCAAATGTGGCTGGAATCGGCCACGTCGGCACCTTGCTGAACACGACGTTGGCGGACATGGACAGGCTGTTTGCCGTGAATGTTGGCGGCGTTTTCAACTGCTGCAAGGCGTTTGTCCCCGCCATGATTGAGCGCAAATCCGGCAGCGTGATCAACATGGCCTCAATCGCCGGCGTTATTGCCGTGCGCGACCGGCTGGCCTATGCCACGACTAAGTTTGCTGTCGTCGGGCTGACAAAGTCCCTGGCACTTGATCATTCTGCCACGGGTGTCCGTTTTAATTGCATCTGTCCCGGCCGCGTCGAGACACCTTTTGTGCTGGCACGTTTGAAGGAGTATCCCGACCCGCAAAAAGCATATTCCGAGATGGCTTCAACCCAACTCAATGGCCGGATGGCCAAACCTGAGGAGGTTGCCGCTGCCGCATTGTATCTTGCCGCCGACGAGAGTGCCATGGTTACGGGCAGCGTTCTGATGCTCGATGGCGGCTGGAGCGCGGGAAAATAATTTATGAAAATCATTCGGTATCAGGATCGCTCCGGAAACATCCGTCATGCCGCTTTGCAAACCGATGGTACGGCGTTGCAGCTAACCGGCGATATCTGGAATTCGCCCCAAGTCACCGGGCAGAAAGCCGATGTGGCCAGACTGCTCTCGCCCATTGTGCCGAGTTCCATCATTTGCATCGGCTTGAATTATCGGCGCCATGCTTTGGAAACCGGCGCGAAATTACCCGAGCAGCCAGTGGTTTTTTTTAAAGGCATCAACACTCTTCTAAACCCAGGCGGCGCGATCCAAATTCCCCGGCACCTGCCGAGTGATGAAGTGGATTACGAATGCGAACTTGCCGTGGTGATTGGCAAACCATGCAAAAACGTGTCGCGCTTGAAGGCGCTGGATTACGTCCTCGGCTACACCTGCTCCAACGATGTCAGCGCGCGCGACTGGCAGATCAAACGCGGTGGCGGGCAATGGAGTCGAGGCAAGAGTTTTGACACCTTCAGCCCGCTGGGGCCCTGCCTGGTCACCTGTGACGAAATTTCCAATCCGAATTCTTTGAGGATCAGTACGGTGCTGAATGGTCAGTTGATGCAGGATTGGAACACCCACGACATGATTTTCGATGTTCCTGCGCTGATTGAATTTCTGAGTGGCAGCACCACCTTGTTGCCCGGTACCGTCATTCTGACTGGAACGCCGCACGGCGTCGGCATGGCGCAAAAACCGCCGCGCTGGCTGCGCCCGGGCGACAGCGTCACGGTCGAGATTGAAAAAATCGGCCAACTCACCAACCCTGTCGAGAATGAAATCATCTGACTCAAGGAGTGCGAATCACAACGCATCGAGTTTTTATGACCGATGCAGCATCAGACCGGAGCGGCTTGTTAATAGTGAGGCTGATTGTCACGGTTCCAGAGTTGGCAGGCTGCGTCAGCTCCTCCCCCAGGATAAGTATTGTAAGGCAGAGATGGAACAAAAACGGTGCGTTTCAGCATCTCTACGTGGCCATCACAAAATGCAATATTGGCCCTTAAATTGTGGAGATCCAGGGGCCACTGTCTTAGCGCATAGGCGCCGATATAGCCACTCCAATTCGGGTCGCCCCCTTTCGCCAAATTCCAATTGCTGTCTCCGAGTGCAATCATTTGGGTGGGCCTGGCGATCGAATTTTCCCTCACGGGCGGATCGCTGGCGTAAACTCCCAGGCCCCAAACGGGATATTTATCAAAGGCGCCCCAGCAATTGTCGCCATAGCTCAAGAAACTTTTACCTCCGGGTGCCAGCCGGACTTCGTTCGCTAAATAGCCATATTGTGCCGGCAATCCGCTCCCAAACGAAGGTATCCACAAGGAGGCGGTCGGAGCGGAGGGACAGCGAAACACCCCGGTGTCTGACCCCTTGGTGGTGTAGGCTCGCAGCAGCGGCGGCCAGATCCAATAGGTGGCACCCTGGCTTAAGCCGGGAGGAAAGTAACCCTGATTGTCATCCTTATACAGCACCAGGCACAACCCCAACTCTTTCAGGTTATTCACGCAATAAACTCCCTTGGCCTTTTCCTTTGCCTGGCTTAAGGCCGGCAACAACATCGCCGCCAGAATGGCTATGATCGCAATGACCACGAGCAACTCAATCAAGGTAAAAGCCCGGCGGCCTTTCGCCTGGTTACCAATAAAATTGGTCTGTTTCCCAATTGCCAGGGATGAAGCAGAAGGTTTCATAAATTGACTTTTCAACCATGACAGCACAACCAAAGTTAAACCCGGAACAATTAGCAGCTGTGATGATATATATTGTACGCGTCGTTAGTTCGGGACTAGAGTCAAAACCATCTTTTTTGAGTAAAAAACACGCGCGGTCTTCTTGCCGGGAAATTGCTTCAACTGCGTTTGCTGTAATCGTTGGGTTTTCTGCGTGTCATCCTAAGCGCCCCTTTTTGATTTGAGCAACCTATACGCCGCATGCCTTCAGACATTCAAACCCTTTACCAGTTGCCGTTGTCGCCCCCAATTGATGTCTTGTGCTGCCATTTCGCGGTTCTTAAGACGTGGGATTATTCCGACCTGGCCGCGCCATATTGGCGCTGGTACTGGGTGGATGAGTCTGGCGCTTCCATTAATTTTGGTGCAAAACACTTTGAACTGGTTCCTGAACAGATCGTTCTGATTCCGCCCAATACTCATTTTTCAGCCCAAAACCGGAAAGTCGTCGGTTTTCTCTATATCCATTTTTTTGTTGAGGCAACTTATCAGCCAGCCGCGCCTGACCTGGTCGTTCTGCCGATCAACGCCGAACAAATCCGTTTCATCCGGAATTTTGTGACCCAGTTCAAGGACTTGGAACGTGAGGATGTTTCGCCGTTATTATCGCTGCCGCTGGCCTTGGTCAGTCTGGCGTTGAGTCTGACTATTCGGGAAAACTGGACTACTTCACACAAGGATTCGCGGGTCATTGGCGCCATTCAACAAATCGAGTCAAATTACCCGGCGCCGGTGCCCAATAATCTTCTTTCCCGACAGGCTGGCATGAACATGAATGCGTTCATCCGCATGTTCAAGCGGGTGACTGGCCAGACTCCCCGCCAATATTTGCAGAATTTACGACTGAAAGAGGCTTCCTCCCTGTTGCATCACAGCCAGTTGAGCATCGAGTCCATCGCCGAGAAAACCGGATTCAACGACCGCCAGCATCTCAACCTGATGTTTCGGAAACAGTTCCGCATCACCCCCGCGCAATTTCGCAAAAATTCCTTGAAATTATGAACTGCTCCCTGCCGTGGGTGTATTTATTACTCATAAAAGTTGGCTTCTCGTATTGTAAGCCTTGCGTTAGCGGACACAATTACGCCCGCACTCTTTGCCAACCTCATGCGCGCAAGTCATTTTATGCCTGATTCCCATACTGAATGGAAGAATGACGCTGAGTTGTTCCGACTGATCAAGGAGGTGCTTTACACTCCCGTCGTTGGCGACATTCTCGACAGTCTCGGGTGCTTCCATCAATTCCTCCCGCAGCCGGTCCAACCCGCGCTAAACTCCATGAAAATCGCCGGGCGCGCGATGCCCGTTTTGATGATTGATGTGCATGGGCCACAAAAAAAGCCTTTCGGTCTGCTGACCGAGGCGCTGGACCAATTGCAGTCTGGCGAAGTCTATGTCGCTTCTGGCGGCGACATGCGCTGCGCCTATTGGGGAGAAATCCTCACCGCCACCGCCCGCACCCGAGGTGCCGTGGGCGCGGTCATCAACGGGTTCCATCGCGACACTCCGCAGATGTTAGAGCAAAACTGGCCGGTCTTCAGCCGCGGCCGGTTCGCTCAAGACTCGAGCGTGCGCACGAAGGTCGTTGATTTCCGCTGCCCGCTTGAAGTAGGCGGTGTGTGGGTCGAGCCGAACGACCTGGTCTTTGGCGATTTGGATGGCGTCGTCATTGTCCCGCGCAAACACGAAAAGGAAGTCATCGCCCGGGCGCTCGAAAAAGCGCGCGGTGAAAAACTGGTTCGCAAAGAAATTGAAGCGGGTATGTCCAGCACCGCCGCGTTCAAGAAATACGGCATTTTGTAAAAAGCTATGTCCAGCTCAATCCTCCCATTCACCAGAGCCTTTTCACTCGAAGGAGAACACGCGTTGATCACCGGCGGTGGCACCGGACTTGGTCTGGCAATGGCCCGGTGTTTCGTGGCCGCCGGCGCGCGCGTTACGATTGTTGGTCGCCGCTCCGAACCGCTTCAGACTGCTTGCCGGGAACTCGGCGCCAATGCCGCTTTTCTTGCGGCGGACATCACCAACCCGGCGCGTGTCGCCACTCTGGTTTCCGAGGCCGAGGTCGGACACGGACCACTTACCATTCTGGTCAACAACGCGGGTGTGCATTTGAAAAAGCCGGCAGTTGCCACCAGTGACGCGGAATTTCAGGCTGTGATTCAGACGCACCTCTTCGCCTCCTTTTCGTTGAGCCGCGCAGCAGCGACAGGAATGTTGGAACGCGGTCATGGCAGCATTCTTCTCATCGCTTCAATGACGTCCTTCATTGGCATGACGCAAGTCGTCGCTTATTCAGCCGCTAAGTCAGCATATCTCGGAGTCGTCCGGGCTCTCGCCGCCGAATGGTCGGGCAAGGGCGTCCGTGTGAATGCCATTGCGCCCGGTTGGATTCAATCCGAGATGCTGGAAAAGGCACTGGCCGGCGATACCGCGCGCCGCGCCAAAATCATCAGCCGCACCCCAATGGGCCGAATGGGCGAGCCGCATGACATTGGCTGGGCCGCGGTTTATCTCTGTTCGCCGGCGGCAAGATTCGTGACCGGCGTGGTGCTGCCGATTGATGGCGGGGCGAGCATCGGCTTTTGAAATCAAATTGGTATGAAAACATTCCTGATTGATCGGCCGGAAGCATTCAGTTTCGGTGAGGCGACCATGCCCCAATTGCATGCCGGTGAGGTGCTGCTCCGGATTGAGCGCATCGGGCTTTGTGGTTCTGACCTCACCACCTTTCGCGGCCTGAATCCGCTCGTGAACTATCCGCGAATTCCCGGCCACGAAATTGCTGCGACCATTGTCGAAGTTGGCGCCGGTGTGCCGGCGCATTTGAAGCCGGGATGGCTCGTGACCGCGGTGCCATATACCACGTGCGGCCGCTGCCCGTCCTGCCGGGCGGGTCGTCATAATGCGTGCCAATTCAACCAGACGCTAGGCGTCCAGCGCGACGGCGCGCTGACCGATTTCATCGCTGTGCGGTGGCAGAAGATCATTTACTCGCCGAAACTTACCGCCCAGGACTATGCGCTTGTCGAGCCATTGTCCGTGGGTTTCCACGCCGTTGCACGCGCACGCGTGACCGCCGCGGACACCGTCGCGGTGGTCGGCGCTGGAATGATTGGGCTCGGCGCGATTGCCGGTGCGGCCTTGCAGCAAAAGGCACGCGTCATCGCCGTTGATCTCGACGACCAGAAATTGTCGCTTGCCAAAAAAGCCGGTGCGGCGGAAGTCATTAATTCTCAAACCGAAAACCTTCACGACCGGCTGGAACAGTTGACCAACGGGGCGGGCCCAGATGTCGTCATCGAGGCCGTGGGTGCGCCCGAGACATTCGTTGCCGCCATAAACGAAGTTTGCTTTGCCGGCCGCGTTGTTTACATCGGCTATGCGAAGAAGCCGGTCGCTTATGAAACAAAGTTCTTCGTGCTGAAGGAACTCGACATCCTCGGCTCACGCAACGCGCTGCCGGAAGATTTTGAGAATGTGATCCGCGTGCTGGAGTTGGGACTTTATCCGGTCGCCCGGACGATCACGCGCGTCGTGCCGTTCGCCCGGTCCGGCGAGGCGCTTAAGGAATGGTCTCTCAATCCAGCAACCACCACCAAGATTCACGTCATTCTCAATTAGCAGCGTATGCCCGGCAAAATCTTCATCACGCTGGACGGCAAGAATCGCGCCGTCACGTTCGCCCTGGTTTGCACCCTCTTCCTGCTCTCGGCGCTCTGCAATAGCATGATCGACGTGCTGAACAAGCATTTTCAAAACTCTCTCGGCGTCTCCAAGGCCCACTCCACTTTTGTGCAGGCGGTGTGGTATGGCGCTTACTTCTTTATGGCGCTCCCCTCCGGTTGGATTGCCCGCAAATTCGGTTATCGCGCCGGCATCCTTGCCGGCCTTGTGACGGTCATAGCGGGTTCGCTGCTCTTCATTCCCGTAACCAGTCTTCGTGCCTCCGCATCAGTGGTTTTTGCAGCCTTTCTAGGCGCGCTCTTCGTCGTCGGTGCTGGTTTGACCTTTCTGGAAGCGATCGCCAATCCATATTCCACTGTGCTCGGCCCACCGGAATCGGGCGTTGCGCGCATCAACCTTGGCCAGAGTTGCAACGCCGTCGGCTGGATTCTTGGGCCGCTCCTGGCCAGTAGTTTTCTCCTCTCCAAAACCGGCGTGGCCAACACCAGCAATGCCTCGCTCTATTTACCCTACCTTGTTGTTGCCGCCATCGTCGCCGTCTTGGTCTTGGTTTTCAGCCTCGGTCCAATTCCCGAAATCCACGCGCCGGTGGAAATCAAACCCGTCACCTCTGGAGTCCGGCACGAGCGTCCGCTTTACCAGGAATGGCACTTCACGCTGGCCATTCTTTCCCAATTTCTCTATTGCGCCGGCCAGATCGGCATCTTTAGTTTCTTCGTCAACTACATGAAGGACGATCGTTATGTACCGCCATTGCCGCTATGGGCGGCCAACATTTTGCCCGCAACGATGGAGTTTTCGCCGGCTCCAGATGTCTGGCGCATCACGGAATACGGCGCGGGAGTATTTCTGTCGGTGGCGTTTGGGTTTTTCACTCTGGGCCGTTTTTCCGGGAGCGCCATCACCCGTTACTGCACGCCGCATATCACCCTGGGCGTCTACGCGGTGATTAACGTCGTGATGATGATCTTGGTGATTTTGCCATTGGGCTGGTTTTCAGTGGCGGCGTTGTTCCTGAGTTTCTTTTTCATGTCCATCATGTATCCAACCCACTTTGCGCTCGGCATTCTTGGGCTGGGGGAAAAGACCAAACTGGCCGCGTCCTGGATGGTCACCGCGGTGGTCGGCGGTGCCATCCTGCCTTATTTCATGGGCCGGTTGGCGGATAAATATTCCATGCGCGTCGGTTTCCTAATGCCGCTCGGTTGTTTTGCCTTCATCGCCTTTTACGGATTCAGTTGGCGGAGATTTTATCGCCATGACATGGAACTCGAGCCGGCCTCCGCCTCGGTAAAAGTTCATTGATCACCGATTTTCACCTATGAAGAAACTTTACCCAATCATCGCTGTTTCACTATTATTACAGAGCATTGGCTGGACCCAGACCAATCCGCCGACCTTCGAAACCATTTACCAACGCAAAATTCCAGCGTGGTTCAATGAGGCTAAATTCGGCGTGTTTATCGTTTGGGGCGTTTATTCCGTGCCCGGCTGGGCTCCCAAGGGCCAATATGCGGAATGGTACGGCCACAACATTCAGGATCATGGCAGTGCTTGTCAAAAATATCACGATCGCGTTTGGGGCAAGGATTTCACTTACGACCAGTTCGTGCCGCTTTTCACCGGCGAAGCTTTCAATGCTGAAGACTGGACTTCGCTCATCCAGAAAGCCGGCGCCAAATATGTCGTGACTGCCGCGAATTATCATGACGGCTTCGCCATGTATCCAACCAAATACTCTGTCTCAAAATTCGGCGACCACTGGAATGCCTTTGATCGCGGTCCCCGGCGAGACGTGCTCGGCGAACTCGAAGCCGCCGGCAATGCCAGGGGATTGAAGATGGGCATTTATTACTCGCTCTACGAATGGTGGAATCCGTTGTATCTAAGCGGCCAGGTAGAAAAATATGCGCGCGAACACCTGGAGCCGAAATTCAAGGAAGTCGTCACCCGCTACAAACCGCCAGTCATGTTTCTCGACGGGGAATGGGAGCATTCATATAAGGACTGGCATTCCGACGAGCTGGCCAATTGGCTTTACACCGAATCCCCGGTCAAGGACGAGGTGGTCGTGAATGACCGGTGGGGTTGGGTTCGCGGAAGGTATGGTGATTATTTTTCGAGTGAATATGGCGGCGGGGATTATCCGCCAACTCATCCCTGGCAGGAGGATCGCGGAATTGGAAATAGTTACGGTTACAACCGCAACGAAGATGCATGGGATTACAATTCCCGGCAGACCTTGGTGCGCCTGTTGTCCACCGTCTGCGGCAATGGCGGCAACCTCCTGCTCGACATCGGCCCGACCGCTGACGGACACATCCCGCCAATCATGCAGGAACGGCTGTTGCAAATCGGAGATTGGCTGGGCAAAAACGGCGCCGCTGTTTACGGCAGCAGCGCCAGCCCTTTCTGGCCACGTAAATTCGAGTGGGGCGTTTGCACTGCCAAGGGCGATACTCTTTACCTTCACCTGTTTGACCAATCGTTGACCAATCTTGACCTTCAAGGCTTTTCCGCTGACGTGGCCGACGTTAAATATCTGGCCACCGGCGAGAAGTTAAAGTTCTCCTCAGCGAATGACGATCTGCACGTCGAGCTGACTCCGGTGAAGCCAGACAGTGACGACAGTGTGATCGCCGTGGAGTTTCGCGGCAATCTTCAGGTCGATAAACGGCCGCACCAATACGAAAGCGGCAAAGTCCTGATTCCAGCCTGGTCGCTGGCGGTCAGTGGCACCCGGGCGAAAATGCGGTTCGACGGCTTCGAAAAAATCGCCCACCTCTCTGACTGGACGAATCCATCCGAGACTGCGTCCTGCCAATTTGTGGTCGACCATCATGGCCGTTACCGAGTAAGCGTGACCTACTGCAGCGATGCAACCGCCGCCGGTTCGACGACCAGCTTAAATTTCAACGATCAAAAAGTTGGTTTTACTTCCGAGGATACCGGCGGTTGGCGGGGTGAAAATTACCGCGTCAAAGATTGCGGAACCATTTTGATTGCCAGAGCGGGTGAACAGCAGTTCTCCATCGTCCCTAATCCTGGCGGCTGGAAAAATATCGCGATCAAGCAGATTCTTTTAACCCCGGGGGAATAGACTAGTTTTCCCAAGAGGTTTTTGACCTTGAGGGTGTCCATTCACCCATCAAAACTCGCCGGCCGGGAATTGACCGGATGGCAAATGTTCAAGTTGTAGTATGAACCGCCGAAGCTCGCCCGGCTCAAACGCCGAAATGCCGCCGCCCCGCCTTCTGGAACCGCGCCCCTGATTGCTGGCCGATTCGTGGTTCACTAAAAAAGAAACTACCGTGCCGGATGAGAGCCGGCACGGTAGTTCTTTCTTGTTTTGACGGGCGATTCAAACGCCCTCCAAACAACTCTCAGCCTCGATTTTTACGAGACTTGCACGAAGCCAAAAGCAATCCGAAACCGGACGCCAGCATCGTCCAAGTCGCAGGTTCCGGCACGGTTGAGATTTGAAAGTTACTAATGGTGTTGGCTTCTTGGTACGATCCCAGGTTCAAGTAGTTGGCGCCGGCTTCAGCGCTGTTCCATGTAAAGGAATCGCCCGAAATCACGGTTTGACCATTGACCAAAGCCGTCAGGCTGACCGGAGCACCAGCCGCCCAGGAATTAAAACTGTAGGTCAAACTGACCAGCTCTGTTGACCCGCTGGGGGTAAAAGAACCGGAATTAGCGGTGCTGGAGTTGCCATGGAAGGTCGCAACATTACCATTGTTCGCCAGAATGATCCCGGAAGCTGAATTTCCAGACCAGATCGGAACCGAGTAGCCGTAACCAAAGGAATCTGCCGGGTCAACTCCGGCCCCGAAATAAATCCAGTCTGAACTGGTGGTATTCGCGGGTGTCCAAAGGAAGGAAACCGTCATCCCACCGGCGGAAGTAGTGGCCGAGGCACCCGGGCTGGTTGCCCAGTTATATAATGTGCTCGAGCTTCCAATCGTATCAAAACGAATGTATCCGTTATCGCCCGAACCATCGCCGCCGGGGGTTGCTATGTCCAGTTGACCGGAGCCGCTGATGGTGCTTTCGACTGCAGCCGATTGGGGCAACGCACCGCTCGAACCTCCGTCAAGACCGCTGATCCCGGTCGTTGGGGCGGAATCCAGGTTGCCGGCCGTTCCGGGAAAGGTGTCAGAGTATATGAGGGTCTGGGCGCCCGAAGACAAGCAGGACAAGGCAAGACAAGCTGTGACCGTGCAGGGAATGAGACTTAATGAGACTGTTTTCATGGTTTTTGGTGTGAGTGTTTGCTGCTTTAACCGGTAAAGAGACGTTTGGTTAATATTTATTGGTCTTTCCGGTGACGAGATGATCCTAACACACGCCTATCTGGGCGTAAATCGCTGGATAAGGTAGTTCATGGCCCACCTGAATAGGGGATACTTCGCGCCGGTTTTATTATTATTTGGCCACAGTGCTCGGGTCTTTGTTTTTGGAAGTTCTTTATGTTTGTCGCTCTTCTGTTCTTCCCGGACCAAACAGTTTTAAGCCGGGGTTTAAAGATAGACTCGCGCAAGTTAAGCTGATCGGTAAAGGTCCAATCCGGGCGCAAACACTTGCATTCGGGATCGGTGGCAAAGCATCCCCAATTCTGGTGGTTATTGAGTACAGTTTCCGGCTGTAGACGGCCTGGGAGTGATGATATAGCTTGATTCGATCACTGAATCACGTCATGGCGCGCAAGCGGCCGGATAGTACCATGAAATGTAGCATCGGCTTGCCCTGTCACAGTTGTGTGAAAGCGTGTTTTTCGTATTAAGATCGTGAAGTAAATTGAAATGAAAATGGCCGCCGCAAATAGAATATTGTCTTTCTTGATTTTCCTTTTGCTCGCCTCGCTGGCGTTCCCGCCCGCGGCGCAGGCGGCAACCAACACCTTTAATTTCAGCACGACCTCATTGGCTGCCAGCACCGGTCCCTTGGGCCCGGTTAACGGCGTCACGTCCATCAGCGGTTCAACCCTCTCAGCGGGAGATGTCGTGGTTTTGGATTGCCTCGTCGTTAATGTGAATGAAACCGAAAGCGATAATTGGGGCGCCGTGGAATTGAACCAAAATGGCGGTTATCTTGGTATTACCGCGGCCACCTTGGGGATATTGGCCCGGACGGGAACTTCCACACCGTGCGCCCTTTATGTCAATGGTGTGGCAAAAAACTTCACGGGTTCAACCGCGGCCATCACCAATCGCGTTCGCATCGAATTGTATATCTCCGCCACTGGCAGCACGACCAATCTGGGTTATTACGCCCTGATCGACGTGGGAGCTACTGGAAAACCTGCCACCATTTACACGCAAAGCGGCACCAACCTGACCTTTGACGGGAATACTATCACGCTCACCTTTGGCGCTAATGCCGTTGCGGAATCGTTCACCCAAAACCTGCTCCTGACAAATGCAGTGGTCTCCCCCGCGACTATCATGGTGTTGACCAATCTCTCAACCACGCTCACGGCTTCAGTCCCCAATGCCGTTCGCACCACTCAGCAATGGAGAAAAAATGGCGTCTTTATTCCCGACGCCACCAACCTCACCTACACCACGCCGCCGGTTGCCCCGTCGGACAACGGATCTGTTTTTGACTTGGTCATCACCAATAGTTTTGTGCCCTCCAATGTGGTGACCAGTTCGGTGGCGGTCTTGACCGTCCGCACCAACGGACCCAGTCTAATTCCTTTCAATTTCCAACCCACCACGCTTGTCGCCGGGACCGGTCCAAACAATCCGTCTAACGGCGTCGTGTCCATCTCAGGTTCACAACTCGAGGCGGGTGACACCGTAGTTTTCGACGGAACCATTGCCAATACGAGCGGCGCCACCGGCGATGACTGGGGTTCAGTCAACCTAAATCAGGGCGGAACCTATGGTTTGATCGGCGCCACCCTCGCCGTGCTGGCCCGGACCGGCAATGCCGCCGGATTCACTTGCGATCTTTATACCAATTCTGCCGGCCCCTCCCATTTTGCCAACACCACCGAGGTCAACACGAACCGCGTCGTGATCACTCTTTTCATTGGCAACACTGGCTCAACTACCAACCTCGGTTATCTCGTGCAAATTGACCAGGGCTTAACCGGCACCTTTACTTCCTCGCAATCCGGCACCAATTTGAGTTTCGTCGGCAACTCAATTAACCTGACGTTCTCCGCTCACAACGCCAGCGAATCCTTCGTCCAAAACCTGCCTCTGACTGGCATCAATTTGGCGCTTCCGGACACCAACCTGCTCGCGGGTGCGTCCGAGCAATCGGCGGTGACTGTGAACACGGCTGTCTCGTCCAATGCCGTGCCCACGTTCAATCCCGGTTTCACCTACGCTTCCGGCGATAACACCATCGTGACAATTTCAGCCAATGGCCTCTTGTCAGCGGTCGCCAATGGCTCGACGACGGTTTCGGTGATGGCGGGAGGTTTTTCCAGCAGCCAGATCGTCATGGTCACCAACGTATCCGGTGCACTGTTGGATGTGCGGTTGTTGGTGAACAATCAAATGACTCTCTTTGGCTCCCAACAGGCTGCCGTCCGTGGCGACTTTGAGAATGTCACGGACGTTGACCTTTTGAGTATCGCCCAACCCACTGTCACTGCGGCAAATACGAATTTGCTGGCCATCAGCCCATCGGGAGTGATTAATTCCATCGGCGCGGGTGTTACTTCGGTCAATGCCAGTTACGGAGGGTTGACCAGCGCCAGTCAGTCGATCACCATCGCGTTTCCCACGAACCGTTTTGTTTTTGACTCTTTCAGCGACGGTTTCTGGTCCATTACCAATGCGGGAAACGGCCTGCCCCTGACCATCAATTCAGCCGGCGCCAGCCAGGAAACTTACACCAACGGCGCTGCGGACCAGCAGTTCGAGCTGCTTTACAACTACCAGAATGGCTCCTTCCGGATTCGTCAACATTCCAGCTGGCAATGCATCGGACCGCTCTTCGGCAACCCCTCGGTCGGCACCGCCGTGGTCACGCTGGCTGATTACGCCGGCATCGCCGCGCAGCAATGGTATTTTGTCGATGCTGGCGGCGGTCAATTCCGTTTGGAAAATGCGTCCAGCGGCTTGGCGCTCCAGACTGACAATGGCAATCCCGCAAACGTGACCATGGCTCCGTTTTCCACCAACGCGGCACAGCTTTGGAATGTCTCCTACCAGATTCATTTTCCGAAAAAAGGTTGCGCAGGTTACGAGGGCGATTATGCCCAGTTTGGGCTAAGCTGGGCTTATAATTACGACGATCACACCACCGCCAGTCTGCCGGCTTCATTCAATTATGTGCCGATGATTTATGCCGCCCAGTATTACGAGCCATTTAGTGATGCGCAGTCGCGCGCCGCTGGCTGGCACAATAGTCCGCAGCCCGATTATCTACTCGCCTACAACGAGCCTGACAACACCGTTACCAACGGCGGGTCCAATACCAGCACCAACGACGTGATCGCACAGTGGCCACTGATTGAGGCGTTGAATCTTCCCATCGTCAGCCCCGCCTGCGCGAATACCTTTGACGCCTGGCAGGATAATTTTTTCAACCTGATCGCTGCCAATAATTACCGGGTGGATTATACGGCCGTACATGAGTATGTCCCGCCGAGCGCATCCTCGCTCCTCGGAGAATTATACAGTGTTTACACCACCTTCGGCCGGCCGGTCTGGCTGACGGAGTTTTCGCCCGTGGACTGGTCTGGTAATCAGGGTTGGACCGAGGACGACGACTATAATTTTCTGGCTGAATTCATGTGGACCGCCGAGGGCGATGAGTGGCTCAAACGCTATTCCATTTTCCCGTTCAGTGGCACCAACCCCAATCCTCCTTACACCAGCGTCACGGCCGGGTATCGCGGCAATTTTTTCCAAGCTGATGGCATGACGCTGACGCCTTACGGCGAATTGTACGCCACTTGGGATGGCAATACCAATTTGCAAATCCGCACGCCCTACCTCATTCACAATCTGGGCACGAGCTTCCGGTTGACTTCCACCAATGCGGCGGCCCCGTTGCCGGCCACCATCTACACGCGCGACGCGACGGCACAGTGGGCTTTGCTGCCTTCGCCAGCGGGCAACCTTTACTACCTCATCTCCTTGCATGACGGTCGTCGGCTGCGCAACAACGGGGGCACTCCCGACCTGGCGCCATTCGGCACCACCGGCACGGCCGTGGAATGGTTCTTAAACGGACCCAATAGCCTGGGCTATTATTATCTCGATAATCTTCCCGCTTCAAAAAATATCGAGGCCACCGGCACCGCGCCCGCCATTTCATTTGGAATGACCAGTGATTCGGTAGCCACCTCGGCGACCGAGTGGCGGCTCATCAAACCCTATGCGCCGGTCGCAATCGTGACTTCCACCCCGCCCACCGTCTCCATCAGCTACTCAAATCAGTCAGCGACGCTAAGCTGGGTTGGCAATGGCAATTTCTACAATGTCTATCGCAGTACCGTTTCTGGCGGAGGTTTTACCAAAATTGCCAGCCTCGTCACCAACCTGGCTTACCTCGACAGCTCCGTTCAAAACGGCACCGCCTACTATTATGTCGTCACGTCGTTGAATATTCTGGGTGAGGAATCCTATTATTCCACCGAAGTTGTCGCCCGCCCGGCGTCCACCCTAACTCCCACAATTACTGCCAGTCCGCTCAACAATGGCGGCCAAAATGGCATTCAGTTTGATTGGCCTCTCGACCACACCGGCTGGCGCCTGTTGATGAATACCAACGGATTGTTAGATTCCGCCGCGTGGTATCCTGTTTCGAACTCTGCGGCAACCAACCAAATCTGGCTGCCTTTTGACCCAACCCAAACCAGCGTTTTTTTCCAACTCGTTTATCCGTGAATATTCCGCGTCAAAAACCGGTCTTTCGAGGCCATGCTTTGAATCAGTTTGCTGCGACTGGACGCCTGCAATATCTTCTGACGTTTATGGAGAGAAAAAAGGCGGTTTGGCTGGCACCTCGATTCTTACCGACATTTTTCGCCTTGAAGGTTGCGATTTCTCTTGCGGTTTTGTTGGTTGCCCGCTCGATGTTCGCTGGCATTCTTGCCACCAATCTGCAGTGCGGCTACTGGCAAAATCCACTGGGCGTGGACGATCTCAACCCTCGTTTGAGTTGGCAGTTACAGTCAACCTCGCCGGGGCTTCGAGGACAATCGCAGACCGCTTGTCGCATCCTGGTCGCTAGTTCCCGGAATCTCCTTGCCCAAAACCAGGGCGATTTGTGGGACAGTGGCCAAACCAATCTCACAAGCCCATCCATTCCTTACGGCGGCCTGTCGCTTTTGTCCGGCCAGCAGGTTTTTTGGGCGGTGCAGGCGTGGGACCAGAACAACCAGCCCTCCGGCTGGAGCACCCCGGCTACGTGGACCATGGGACTGCTCAGCCCGACAAACTGGCAGGCCCATTGGATCACCGCCACCAATGCTGAGGCTTTGCCAATTTTCCGTCGTGAATTCATGGTCCAACCCGGTTTGCAGCGCGCACTCATCTTCATTTGCGGACTCGGCCAATACGAATTGTCTGCCAATGGCGCGAAAGTGGGCAATGTAGTACTCGCGCCTGGCTGGAGCATGTATCCCAAGACATGTCTATATGACACACTCGACATCACCACTAATCTGTTCGCCGGTGACAACGCCCTCGGCGTCATGCTTGGTAACGGCATGTTCAATGTTCCGGTCAGCTCTCGCTACGCCAAATTCACCGGTTCCTTCGGGCCGCCGGAACTGATCGCTCAAATTGAACTTGTTTATTCCAATGGCACCACCCAAGTCATTGCCACGGATACCAACTGGCTCACCACGCCGGGTCCCATCACTTTCTCCAGCGTTTACGGAGGCGAAGACCATGATGCAAGACTGCTGCCGACCGGCTGGAATCAGCCGGGTTTCAACGCTTCCACTTGGAACTTGTCAGCCATCACCAATGGTCCCGGGGGAATCTTGCGCGGCCAATCGCATGCCGCCCCGCCGATCCAAATCACGCAAACGCTTCAACCAACCCAGACGAACCAGCTTTCCTCCGCCACGATCGTCTATGACCTGGGGCAGAACGCCGCCATCATTCCCACTTTGACTACTCACGGCATGGCTGGTGCCGTCGTGCAAATCACTCCGGCGGAGACTACAAATGCCGACGGCACGGTCAACCGGAACTCCGTCGGTGGTGGCTCGGCTTACTGGCAATATACCCTTGCCGGAAGCGGCAGCGAAACCTGGTTCCCCCGGTTCTTTTATCACGGTTGCCGGTACCTTGAGGTTCAACTTACGGCCGCCTCCGGTTCTTCGCAGCTTCCCGTCGTGGATAACTTGCAGGGCATGGACATTCAAAGCGCGGTTCCGTCGGTCGGCAATTTCTCGTGCTCGGTTCCGTTGTTCAACCAGACGCTGAACCTCGTCCAATGGGCGCAGCGCAATAACCTCATTAGCATTCTCACCGATTGTCCCCACCGCGAGCGCCTTGGATGGCTGGAGGAGGCGCATTTGAACGGCCCATCCTTGCGCTACAACTTTGACCTGGATAAATATGCGCGCTGTTCCATCGATGCCATGGCCGATTCCCAACTCACCAGCGGTCTCGTGCCCGACATTGCCCCGGAAGTCACCGTCTTCAGCGGCGGTTTTCGGGATTCGCCGGAATGGGGCAGTTCGGTCATCCTCGTCCCCTGGCAGCAATACCAGTTTACCGGTGACGACACCTTGTTGCGTCAGAATTACGGTGCGATGACGAACTATCTTGCGTATCTGCAAAGTCAGTCTTCAGGCTACCTTTTAGACTATGGATTGGGTGACTGGTACGATATTGGCCCCGCGCCGGAGGGCTACGGGCAACTGACTCCGCTGGGCGTCACCGCCAGTGCTTACTTTTATCAGGATGCCCAGACCCTGGCCGGCATCGCCTCTGAAACCGGCCACGCCAGTGATGCGACGGCCTTTGGCTTACTGGCTTCAAATATTGCCTCCGCCTTCAACAATTCCTATTACTCGCCCGCCAATGGCTATTACGCCAACGGTTCCCAGACCGCCCAGGCCATGCCGCTCGAACTCGGTCTGGTCGCCCCCACCAACCAGTCTTCCGTGCTGGCTGCGCTGGTTGCTAGTGTTGATTCACAAGGTTCAACCAGCGGCGAGATCGGCCACCGTTATGTCCTGCGCGCGCTCACGGATGCCGGTCGCTCCGATGTCGTGTTCAACATGAATAATCTGACCAACAATGGCCCCAATGCCGGTGGTTATGGCTATATGCTGAGTCAGGGAGCCACCTCGGCCACTGAAGGATGGAATGCCGACCCCGCTGATTCGCTGGATCACTTTATGTGGGGCCATATCGTCGAATGGTTTTATCATGACCTGGCTGGTATTCAACCTGACCCCTCATCTCCTGGCTTCAAAAATATCATCATCAAGCCCTCGTTCGTCGGTAATGTTTCCTGGGTCAACGCCGGTTACAATTCCATTTTGGGGCCAATCGCAAGTGATTGGACCTTCTCCAATAACCAAGCTGTGTTGAACGTGTTGATCCCGCCCGGCGCCACTGGCAGTGTCTGGCTGCCCACCTTGGGTACGCCAACCAATGATTTGGCAATCCAGGAAAGCGGCGTGACCCTCTGGCAAAATGGATCGTTGTCCTCCGCAAGCACAAGCAACGTCACCTTCGTCGGCTTGGAAGAAAGCGGGTCGCAGACCTTTTCCGTCTGGAGTGTTGGATCCGGCAGCTACTCGTTTGGCTGGAATGTTTTTCCCGCCCCCGCCGGGCTGCTTGCTGCCGCTGGTATCGGACAGATTTCTTTAGGCTGGAACCCGGTGCCAAATGCCACCGGATACAATGTCATGCGCTCTACTGTTTCAGGCGGCCCTTACGTGACAATTGTTAGTGGACTGACGGCAACCAATTATGTCGACGGTGCTGTGACAAACGGGACAACTTATTATTATGTGGTTTCCGCCCTCTATGGAAATGTGCCGGGCGCTAATTCGCTTCAGGTCAGTGGCGCACCCGGCTTTGTGGCCAATTACGGTTTCGAAACGCCGGGCGTTGGCACTTTTGCCTACAGCCCTGCCGGCGCATCTTGGATTTTCACGGCGCAATCGGGTGCTAATGGTGCCGGCATCGCTGCCAACGGCAGCGCCTTTACCCTCTCAAATCCAAACGCGCCGCAGGGCGTACAGGTGGCGTTTCTTCAGGGCACCGGTGGCGTTTCCCAGGTCATCAGCGGCTTTGTCCCTGGCGTGGATTACCAGGTCACCTTCGCCGCCGCCCAGCGCAACTATCAGCAAAACGGTGGGCAGACTTGGAATGTCACCGTCAATGGTGCGGTGGCGGGAAGTTTTGCGCCCGGGCGGGCGGCAATCAACTATGTGAATTATTCCGCCACTTTTCTGGCCACCGCTGCCACCATGACCATTGGCTTTGTTGGTACTGACCTGCCTGGCGGGGACAATACTGCGTTCATTGATGATGTTCAGATCATTCCCTCAACGCCTCCCGCACCTTCCGGATTTTCCGCCACCGACGGCAATAGTCAGGTTGGCCTGGTCTGGAATTCAGTCGCCGGTGCAGACAGTTATAATGTGAAGCGTGCAAACTCCATTGGCGGTCCCTTTAACCTCGTTGGTTCTACCGTTCTTACCAACTACACCGATTTCCCTTTAGCCAATCGTCTCACCTATTACTATGTGGTCAGCGCGCTAAACGGCTCGGGGGAAGGCAGTAATTCCAGTCCGGTTGGCGCTTCGCCCGGAAGCACGGTTCTGGCCGGAGCAATCATCGGAACGCCCGGCTCCTGGGACAATTTGGGCAATACCATCTCCAACGTTTTTGATGGCAATTTCAACACCTTTTTTGATGGGCCAGACGTGACCGGTGACTGGGTCGGCCTCGATTTCGGCGTCGGCGTTAGCAACGTCATCACCCAAATCCTGTACTGTCCGCGCATCGCCTTTGACAGCCGCATGACCGGTGGCGTATTTCAAGCTGCCAATGCCGCCGATTTCAGCAGCGAGACGACCCTCTTCACGATCCCCGGCGTGCCGCCGGACGACACTTTTACCACTCAAACGGTAAGCAACACCAACGCCTTTCGGTATGTGCGTTATCTTGGGCCCGCCAATGGGAGTTGTAATGTTGCCGAATTAAGCTTTTACGGATGGAATCCCTCAGTCCCGGCAATCTCTGTTCTGGCGCCCGAATTGGCTTGGCAGCTGGGGAAAGGGCAGATTCAATTTTCCTGGCCCCCGGACCATACAGGCTGGCTGCTTCAGGCGCAAACCAACCAGTTGAATTCCGGCCTGACAACCAATTGGGTGACCCTCTCCGCCTCCTTATTTACCAACCAGATCAGTCTGCCGCTGGCCGCCACCAACGGCAGTGTTTTCTTCAGGCTCCGCTATCCTTGATATGCCTGATGGCAGCTTTTCCTGGTTTAATTGCGATTCTGATTGTCTTTCGGGAATCAAATTCGTTGATTTTGCCTTCAACTTTTGAGCCACTCCGGATGTTTTGTGAAATCCGCTTGCATTGAATATGTTTCCCCGAATATTTAATAATCTGTAATCTGGTCAGCGATGCGGCTCAACCAACAGTATTTGATGGAAAATAATTTCGCCTTTCGGACGGCGGCGAATTCTTGCTCCGTCCTGTTTTGGCTGGTTTGCCTGTTGTTCTTTTTCACTCTGACTCGCGGTGAATCTGCGCCTGCCAGCGGCATCATGGTTTTAGCCGATTCGGTTGATTCCAATTCAATTGCGGGTTTGAATTCCCCGTCGAACGAAGTCACCGAGCTGCGGAATTCACTCTTTAATCGCGGGTCGACTGATCTCAGCGACATGGGTGACTGGATTTGGGGCGAAAAAACCATGGATCGTCAGACCAGCCGCTTTTGGAAAACTTTTGACATTCCGGATTCAACCAAGGTTTTGCGCGCCCGCTTGCGGCTTACGGGAGACAATGAATACATCCTCTATCTTGACGGGCGTGAATTGGGGCGTGATGCCGAGTGGCGCCATATTTACGAATACGATATCACCGCGCTTCTGTCGCCCGGTCACCACATTCTCGCCGTCGAGGTTTACAACAGCTCGCGTGAGGCGGGAATGACGCTCGGAATGCTGGTGTGCCTGTCAGATGGACGGATTCTGTCCATCAAATCGGACAAATCCTGGGTGGTCGGTACGGACTTTGTGCCGGGATGGGAAAATGTGGAAGATTGGCAAAAAATGTCTTCCCCGCCGCCCTCCTGGCCGTACGCGACCGTGATTGCTCCTTTTAATGGGGGTCCTTGGAACAAACTCGAAAAAATGAATTACATCGATGTTGTGCCTCCTTTAAGCCCGATCCTCATTCCCTTCTGGCAAAAGGCTTGGTTTCAAATCACCGTTTTGTCGGTCTCGGTCATGCTTTTTGTTGTCAGTTTGTGGGCCGTGACCCAGGTCGCGCTGCGGGCCAAGGAACAGGCCTTGCTGCAAGGCGAACGCGCTCGCATCGCCCGCGATATTCATGATGATATTGGCATGCGAATGACCCAAATGGTGCTTCAGGGCGAATTGATGCAGAATGAGTTGCCGCCCGGCTCGGAAATGCGCTCCCAATTGGACCAGATGTGCAAGGATACCCGTATGACTTTGTCTGCCATGGATGAGATCCTTTGGGCGATCAACCCGCGCCGCGATACCATGCGGGAATTTGCCAGTTACGCCTGCGGCTATGCCCAGTCATTCGCCAAAACCACCTCCATCCAGTGCATTTTGGATGTGCAACCAGAAATTTCCGACACTAATCTGACGCTTCCTCTCCGCCGAAATATGTTACTCGCGGTCAAGGAGGCTCTCAATAACGTCGCCAAACATTCCCAAGCCACCCAGATGGTCTTGCGGATCGGGTTTCAAAAGCAGGCGCTTAATGTGGTTATCGAGGATAACGGCAGGGGGTTCGATCCCGCGCATGCCAACAAGGATCGCAACGGGTTGATGAATATGAAGCAGCGGATGCGTGCCCTGGGCGGCGATTGCCATCTTGCGAGCCAGCCGGGCAAAGGCTGCCGCGTGGAACTCATCATGCCTCTCGTGAACCGCCGCCATTTATTGCAATTGAATTGGGATGGCTTAGCCAGCATCTTTCGTAATAAAATGCAAAATCGGCCGGCCCCAACTGGCCGCTACGAAGTCGGCAATACCAGATTACTATGACCAAGCCAACCAAGCCCTCACCCAAAGCCCCGCTCAGGATTGCCCTGATCGAAGACCATCCCAAGGCACGTGAAAGCTGGTGCCGCTTGATCAATTTATTTCCTGATCTTTCCTGCATTTGCACCTGCAAATCCGGTGAGGAAGCTTTGCGGGTGATTCCCCAAATTCCCGAAGGGCCGCCGGACGTTGTGCTGATGGACATTTTTTTGCCGCGCATGTCTGGTATCGAGTGCACTGCCCGCCTGAAGGTGCTTTTACCCAAAACCCAGATCATTATTTTGACCGCCATGGATGACGAAGAACTCGTTTTCATGGCCCTCGAGGCCGGTGCGGATGGTTATCTTCTGAAACGCACCAAAGCCGAGGATCTGCGAGCCGCCCTGCTTGAAGTGCTCGGGGGCGGCGCACCCATGTCCAGCGAGATCGCCCGCCGGGTGATCAATTCATTTCGCGACCGTTCGAAAGTCCGGGAAAACTCGCTTCATCTTTCCGTGCGCGAGGAGCAGATTCTCATGCTGATTGCCAAGGGTTTTTCCAACAAAATTATCGCTGATCAATTGCAGTTGAGTGTCGACACGGTGTGCCATCACCTCAAACATGTTTTTGAAAAGATGCACGTGACCTCACGCACGGAGGCCGCCATTCGCTACCTCAATTTGAATAACCCCACCCCTTAAATTCTTTCCCGCCTTTCCCTTTCGTCCTGCGGAATCGTTTCCCCTTCGCGCCTTTGCCTGGCCGAGGCGCCATTTGCAGCTTGGCCAAAGCCTCCCCTATTTGGGGGATGCCGCGGTTACAAGGTCCAGCCATAGACGCGCAGCCTAAGTTGAGTCATACTTTTTTCATGATCCAGCCATTGCCCCTTAGCCTTTTCATCGACGCGGAATGCTGATCGTTTTATCAAGCGCAACCCAGACACAAACACAACCGAAGCAATAACCAACACCCACCATGAAATCGAAGATTAAATCAACTGTAATTCACGCAGCCCTTGTGCTGCTGAGTGGCTGCCTGTTTCCCCTCCAATTCGCCCGGGCACAATCAACCAATTATTTTATTTTCGGAACCACCTCCGTGGCATCAGGCGCGGGGCCCGTCAATCCAGCCAGCGGACCCACCACCGTGAGCGGTAGCAGCCTTACCGCTGGCGGAGTGGTTGTCTTTGATGGCGTCGTTATCAACACGAATCTGACCACCGGCGACAATTGGGGTGGCATCGAATTAAATTCCGGCGGGTATCTGGGGCTTACCGGCGCCCAGCTGGGCGTTCTTGCTCGGACTGGAGATGCAGCTGGCAATGAATGTGCCTTATTCGGCGGCGCAGGCGGCAATTTCGCCGGCACCAGCGAGGTTTTTTCCAACCGCGTCCGCATTGAATTGTACGTCTCCACCACCGGCAGTACCACCAACATGGGCTATCTTGCAGAAATTGATCAGGGGCTTACCGGCACTTGGACTTCTTCGCTTTCCGGCACCAACCTGACTTTTACCGGCAATGCCATTAATCTTCAATTTGGCGCCTCGGATGCCCAATTGGTGTTTTATCAGTCCCCGCTTCCCTTTCTGGTGACCGCGCCGAGCCCCGCCACTGCCACCGTTGCCACGAACCGGTCCGCCACCTTTTCCGTCGCCGTCAGTGCGGGTTTCAATACCATCCAATGCTGGCGGAAAAACGGTGTCTTGATTCCGGGAGCAACCAACCTCTCCTATACCACACCCCCGGCCGTGTCCGCCGACAATGGCGCTGCTTTCGACATCATTGTCACCAACGCGTTTAATACTGCTACCGTCGTTACCAGCGGGCCTCCGGCAATCCTGACCGTCCGGTCAGCCCCCGGAATCGTTCCCTTCAATTTCCCCACCACGTCCGTTGCTGCCGGCGGCGGGTCTGTTACTGATCCGGGAGTATCTATCAGCGGGTCTTCGTTGCTCGCCGGGGACACGGTTGTTTTTGACGGCGTCATCACCCCCAATGGATCGCAGCTTTCTGATGCTTGGACTTCTGTTGATATCGCCGGCAGCGGTTACGGCAATCTGTTTGGCACCTTGGGTACTCTGTGCCGCATGGGTGTGGGAGCTAATCCCAGTCAGTTGTTTATTAACGGTAACGGGGTGACCAACCCTACCACCAGTTCAGCCGCGACCAACCGCGTGCGGATTGAACTCTTTGTCTCTGCCAATGCCAGCACCACCAACATGGGTTGGCTGGTCGAGATTGACCAGAATCTTTCCGGCACTTTCCAACCCGCTGTCAGCGGCACCAACCTGACCTTTGCCAACAATACGTTGCCTTTGACGTTTGGTTCAAGCGGCTCTGCCTCCATCGTTACCCAGGATCCGCAATCACCCGTTTCAATCTTTTCCGGCCCGTCCCCGTCCTCGCAAGTGGTCGCGGTCGGCGCTCCGGCTACGGTTGGCGTGACCGTCTTGGGTTGGAGCCCTGCCTTCCAGTGGCGCAAAAACGGCATCCCCATCGCCAACGCCACCAATGAGGTTTACACGCTTCCCACCGCAACTTTGGCGGACAATGGCGATCAATTTACCGTCGTGGTCAGTAACCGCCTCAACAGCCTTAACGTAATCACAAGTTCTGTGGCCACGGTTGCCGTATTGATTCCGAACAACCTGACTTGGTATCCAATCGTAAGCTTTACTAACTGGGATACCGCAACTGCCAATTGGACCACCAACGGTGGCACCAGCCAGACGTTGTTCTCCCCCGGTCAAAACGTGACGTTTGATAATTTCGGTTATAACGTGCCGGGCAACGTGGTGGCCGCGACAAATTCAATCAATGCCAACGCGGTGACCGTAAACCCCATCAACGGCGAGGTTTATCAATTCACCGGCGCCGGCGCTTACGCTGGTCAGTTGCTGGCGGTAAATGGTGATAACAGTGGTGCTGCCCTCGGCTTGGAGGGTTCCGTCTCTTTCAACACCACCACCGTCGCTAGCGGCGCCATTTTGGACGTCGGCTATGACGGCACGGATGGAGTTTTTTCGGCCAACCTGATCACCAACAACGGCACCATCAATTTCCAGGACGCGGTTGACGTGGATTCTGTACCTGCTGTGATCACGGGTTCGGGAGTGATTAACCAGAATGGTACTGGAACCACCGTGCTTTCTGCGACCAACAGCGCCTACACCATCGGAACAATCAGCAGCGGCACGTTGTCGATCGCCAGCACACCTAACTCTGGCGCGATCGTCAATAATGCGGTGTTGGTGCCGGCGAGTGCGGCACCCGTTTTGTTGATTCCAAACGCTATCAGTGGCTCAGGCTATTTTGATTTCACCGGTTTCCAAACTACTATCGTTACCGGAGAAAGCACCTTCACAGGAGCCAATCTAATCTTCTGGTCCGACGTCATCGTCAACAATCCTCAGGCCTTGGGTGACAACACCGGTTTTGGTTCCACGATTGTTTCCGGTGCCGACCGTTTCGGTGGGCTCTATCTTTCCAATAATATTACCTGGAATCAAAACCTTGAGCTGGATACGCGCTACGCTACTGGTCAGGCGGCTACCGCGCCTGAAATCGCCAATTGGAGTGGCACCAACGACATTACCAGCCCATTAATATTCAATACGGGCACGGCGGCCAGTGTCTCGGGAACGGAACTCAACGTTGAGGCCACGACGGGACAATTGACGATTGATGCCGCCAGCACCTTGGCCAACAATACCTTTAACACTCCTTGTGACCTAAATTTGCAGGGGGCCGGCCTGGGCCTCTGGAATGCCATTCTCGTGGATAGCTCTTTCAGTCCCTTGAACGTGCTTATGCGTGGCACTGGAACTTGGGTTTTGGGCGGAGCCAACACTTATTCCGGAACCACTACGGTTTCCAGCGGCACCTTGCTGGTTAATGGCCAGATCGGTGCCGGCAATGTTTCGGTTCTGACCGGTGGCACCCTCGGCGGCAACGGCACCCTCGGTGGGGCGGTGACCGTGGCTGCGGGAGGTGCAATCGCTCCCGGCAACGGCCTTGGTACCTTTACCATCAACAACACCTTGGCGCTCGCGCCCGGCAGCTTCACAAGTGTCACCATTGACAAGACCACGGCGGCCAGTAGTCAGGTTGCCGGCCTGAGCAGCCTGACCTACGGCGGCACACTCGTCGTAACTAATTTGGCCGGCACATTGACCACTAGCGATGCCTTCAAACTGTTTTCCTCCACCGCCTATGCTGGAACGTTCGCTGCTATTACGCCTGCCGTTCCTGGTCCCGGTTTGGCTTGGAATACGAACACGCTGGCCACTGACGGCACTTTGCGGATAGTCGTTGGCATTGCTAACAACCCCACCAAGTTGAGTGCCTCCGTGGTGGCCGGTAATAACCTGCAAATCTTCTGGCCCTACGATCATTTGGGTTGGACTTTGCAGGTCCAGACCAACGCTCTTAATGTCGGTATCCGCACTAATTGGGTCAACGTTGCTGGTTCGTCAACAACGAACTCCGTTACTGTTCCAATTGGCGCCCGCAATGCCTGCGTGTTTTATCGCCTGATTAATTAATTGGCTCACTCTCACGCGGCCCCACAGGGTTCGCAAGGTGGGTCGGGTGGGAACGCCGCGGCGTTCCCACCCATATCGCAACAAAGAAAAAATGGTTAAGATGAATGTTACAAAGCTGAACCGTAATGAAATACCGTCCTCAATTCGCGGGGGCTTCACCTTGATTGAATTGTTGGTCGTCATCGCGATCATTGCCATTTTGGCGGCGATGCTTTTGCCCGCCCTCGCCCGGGCCAAAGCCCGAGCTTACCAGACTCAATGCGCCAGTAATCTCAAGCAATGGGGCATCGCCACGGTCATGTACGCCGGCGACTTCGGGGACAAATACCCCGACAACATCAGCAGTCCACCCCCCAGTCAAGGCATGTCTTGGATCAGTCCCGCTTTTACGAATTTCTTTAACGGATATCTGTACCGTAACCGGCCTGGCGTCGTTGGCAATGTGCGTGGCGGCAATGATGTTATTTATTGTCCGACGGATACTTGGCATCGTAATTATGAGGCGGCTACCGGCCAGACCGATTTGATCGGCTATCACTGGTTTCCAGCTCGCGCCACCGCCGGACTCAATTTTGCCACGGTTTACGCTCCCTGGTTCACGCGCACCAAGCTTGGCCAGCAATATCGTAATGCCCCTTTCATGTCGGATTCCATCGAGACCAGCGGCACATCGACACCTTGGATTGTCGATGTTCCCGCCATTCCTTACAACGGTCCCGGCGCCAATCATGCCGGCCGCGGCGGGGTGCCAAACGGCGGCAACTTCCTCTACGAGGATGGCCATGTCGCTTGGACCAAATTTGACGGCACGACCACATATATTACCAGAACAGCAATCAACTCCGCGAATGGTCAAACCTATTACGATGCCCCGGTTGAGGTTGGAACAGGTCCATGGTGAAAATCTCGGTCAATCGTGGTAGCCTCGGTTTTGTGAACTCCGTTCGCCAGAAATCAGGTCGTGGTAACTAATTCGTTAAAGTGATTTCAACTCTTTCAAGGGGCGTCGTGCTGGGTCTCGGTCTGGCCTGCCTGCTGTTTGCTCCCCTGCCGCCGGTTTCCGGCGCATTGGTGGCCACCAATCTTCTATGTGATTTTACCGCTAATCCACTGGGGGTCGATGAAGTTTCGCCGCACTTGAGCTGGCAGTTGCAGCCGGATTTAAGCACTCAAATGCCGCCGGATTCTGCTGCGTTCCGGGATCAGTCTCAGACGGCCTATCAAATTTTAGTGGCTAGCTCCCTTGGTGCGCTTGCAGCTGATCGGGGAGACTTGTGGGACAGTAGAAAAGTTTCGTCCGGTTCCTCGGTTGACATTGCTTACGCAGGCCTTCCACTTGCTTCCGCCCAGCCGGTATTCTGGAAATTACGGGTTTGGGACCAGTCCGGCCGCGTTTCAGCCTGGAGCTCTCCAGCCACTTGGACCATGGGGCTGCTCGCCGCCTCTGATTGGCGGGGATCCTGGTTGTGTGCCGAAACCAATGCCCCGTTACCGATATTTCGCCGTGAATTCGTTGTCAAACCGGGGCTCCAACGGGCACTGATCTTCATCTGCGGGTTGGGACAGTATGAATTAACCGCTAACGGCCAAAAGATTGGCAACAATCTCCTGGCTCCCGGTTGGAGTAAATACGACAAGACCTGCCTTTACGATACTTATGAAATCACTGCGAACTTGCGGCCGGGTGCCAACGCTCTCGGTGTCATGCTGGGAAACGGAATGTACAATGTCGAAAAAAGCCGGCGCTATACCAAATTCACCGGCTCTTTCGGCCCGCCCACGCTCATCGCTCAGCTCCATTTGTTTTATTCCAATGGCACCAGCGAGGTCATCGCCACTGATCCGAGTTGGCGTGCTGCGTCTGGGCCGATGACTTTTTCCAGCGTGTTCGGCGGCGAGGATTTTGACGCCCGGTTGGAGCCACTACGTTGGAATCAGCCTGGCTTTGACGACGCCAACTGGTTGCCGGCCGTGGCCGCCAAAGGGCCCGGCGGTAACCTGAAGGGACTTTCCTGCGCCGCCCCCCCGGTTCAGGCTTTTGAAACTTTTTATCCCGGACTGACCAACACCATCCGGCCGGGCCTCACCGTCTATGACCTTGGCCAGAATACCTCTTTTATGATTCGGTTGGAAGCGATCGGTCCGCGTGGCTCCTCCGTGAGAATAGTTCCGGCGGAATTACTCAATCCGGACGGCACCGTGAATCGCGATTCGTGCGGCGGTGGTCGGGCCTGGTGGCAATACACACTCGCTGGTACGGGCGACGAGAATTGGTCTTCGCGGTTTTTCTACCATGGCTGCCGTTATCTCCAGGTCGAATGCCGGGCAGCAACCACCAACGGCGAACTGCCTGTCGTGGAAAGCCTCGCCGGCTTGGTGGTGCATTCTGCCTCCACGCCCGTTGGGGAATTTGCCTGCTCGAATGATTTGTTCAACCGCATCCATACTCTGATCCGCTGGGCGCAGCGAGCCAATATCGTGAGTGTATTGACCGATTGCCCGCACCGTGAGCGGCTCGGCTGGCTCGAGCAGTATCATCTTAACGGCCCTTCGCTGCGCTACGAATTCGATCTGACCCGCCTTTACACCAAAGGCATGAATGACATGGCCGACTCTCAACTCGGCGATGGCCTCGTTCCCGATATTGCCCCTGAGTATCCTGTCTTCCGTGACGGCTTTCGCGATTCCCCGGAATGGGGTAGTTCTTTTGTCATTGTGCCCTGGCAGCAATACCAGTTCACCGGCGACCGCGAATTGCTGCGGCGCTATTACGACGGAATGAAACGCTACGTCCATTACCTCGGCTCCAAATCCAATGGTGGCATTGTTTCTCACGGCTTGGGTGATTGGTACGATATCGGACCCAAACCTCCGGGTTTCTCCCAGCTTACGCCTAATTCACTCACGGCCACTGCATTTTACTATTACGACACTTGGATTCTCGCCCAATCTGCCGCCTTGCTTGAGCGCTCCGACGATGCCAAAAACTTCGCCGATCAGGCTCGCAGTATTCGCGCCGTCTTCAACGCCCGGTTCTTTAACCCCACGAACCATGTCTATGCAACCGGTTCTCAGTGCGCCAATGCCATCCCGCTGGTTATGAATATTTGCGAACCGGAAAATCGCGCCGTCGTCCTTGATGCCATCGTCGCCGATATTCGCCGCCATGGCAACGCCATCACCGCCGGGGATGTAGGCTATCGTTATTTGTTGCGCGCACTCGCCGAAGGCGGCCGGTCCGACGTCATCTTCGATATGAATAACCAGTCAGACAAACCTGGCTACGGTTATCAGTTAAAAATGGGGGCCACCAGCCTGACTGAGGCATGGGATGGCAACCGCGCTGACTCGCAGGATCATTTTATGCTTGGCCAGATTATGGAATGGTTTTACTCCGACCTTGCCGGTATCGCCAGTGATCCGGATGGGCCGGGATTTGAGAAAATCATCATCCATCCGCAAGCGGTTGGTGATTTGACTTGGGTCAAGGCGGCTTATAACTCTGTTCACGGCCGGATTGCCTGCGAATGGCACAAGACGGATTCCACCTTCTCTCTTCACCTGTCGATTCCCGCCAACACGACCGCGACCGTTTATCTGCCGGCAGCGAATGTCAAAAGTGTCACCGAAAGCGGACAGCCGGCCGCAAAATCATTGGGCGTGCATTTCGTGCGGAAGGGAAATGGATGCGCCGTCTATCGCGTCGGTTCGGGTGAATATCAATTTGTCGCCGCCTCGGGTGATTACCAGTTAATGGCGGAATAGCCTTGTCGCGCTGCTTTCACCTCAGGATATTGATCGCATGGTCTCAATGATTCGTTTTGTTCTCTCGTTACTCTGCCTGACTGGACCAGTTGCGCTGTGGACCCTTTCCGGTGCCGCTCCCGTCCTCAATGAATTCCGACCCCTCGATTTGTGGCAGGACACGGATGGCAATCTTATCCAGGCGCATGGAGGCGGTATCCTCCTTCATGATGGGGTTTATTATTGGTATGGCGAAGATCGCACCCCGGGGATTCACTCCGCGGTCTCTTGTTATTTCTCAACCAACCTGCTGGATTGGCAACGCGCGGGTTCAGCCCTTTGGCAATCCAATCTGCCGGTCGTGGACGGCCGCCCAACCTTTGTTGAGCGTCCCAAGGTGATTTATAACGCTTCCACCCGGAAATTCGTGATGTGGATGCACCTGGAGCAACCCGGCTACCTCTACTCACGGGCCGGGATTGCAATCAGCGACCTTCCCACTGGACCGTTTAAGTTTTTGCAGGCAATCCGGCCCATCGCCAACACCAATGCCTTTCCGTCCGGTGACCATGCGGGCCAGGATTTGTATGGCGGCACTTTTCGCGACATGAACCTCTTCATGGATGATGACGGCCGAGCCTATGTTTTTTACTCATCCGAGGGCAATTGGACCATGTATGTCGTGCGCCTTGACTCCAACTTCACCGGTCCCGAAACTCCGGCTGTTGAAAATAAAACCTGGGCCCGCCTGCTGATCCATCAAATGCGGGAAGGCGCGGCTCCCTTCAAGTGGCATGGAAAGTATTTTGTGATTGCCTCGGCCTGCACCGGGTGGCAGCCGAATGCCGCGAATTATTCAGTAGCCGATAACATCCTCGGTCCCTGGCAAACCTTCGGCAATCCCTGTCTCGGGCCGGACGCCGGAACGACCTTTGGTTCGCAGAGCACCTTTGTGCTGCCAATGCCCGGCCGACCGGATGATTTTATTTTCATGGCGGATCAGTGGCGTCCCCGCAACCTTTCCGATTCCCGCTACCTCTGGCTTCCCTTTTCGATGAGAGCTGATGGCAGCTTTAATATCCGCTGGCTCGACCATTGGGATTTTTCTGTTTTTTTAACCAAATTGAATCCTTGAAAACATCTTGAACCCAGCACCGCTCCGTAGGATGGTTTCAAGCCTGATGGATTAACGGTGTAATCGTACCGTAACTGCAGAGGTACTACCACGCCAAATGATAGGTGGAGAAAACAGACCGCGTACTTTTGATCACTATAAATATCGTCAGCGGGTGGCTTGTGATGTGGTTCATGATGGCTTGAAATTAAACGAGGTTAAAATCTGCATCGTAGAAAAAACATGGAAACAATCGATGCAACCCCCCGGAAATGCAGAAGGGCGAAAATAGCCCACTGAATTTTCGCCGCTGCCTGGATGCTTGGCGGAGGCTAGAGCGTTTCCATAAAACATGTAGCGTTTTGGTGGCGACCAGAGTAAAGTACG
>Ga0182016_10000082_pt1 | contig 97936 bp, 71 predicted proteins | sample 712S2MmetaG_FD_120491 | JGI IMG/M metagenome (GOLD analysis project Ga0182016, IMG submission 120491) | Permafrost microbial communities from Stordalen Mire, Sweden - 712S2M metaG | ecosystem: Environmental > Terrestrial > Soil > Wetlands > Permafrost | place: Sweden: Stordalen | collected... | reverse complement strand
GCAATCTTGTAGATTTTTCTCTCAATAATCGGTACGTGGTGCTGGCGATTGGGTTGCTATTGCTCGCTTGGGGCGCGGTGTCGTTTCACAACATGCCGGTCGAGGTCTATCCGGACATCGCCGATAATTACGTACAAATCATAAGCCAGTGGTCGGGGCGTTCCGCCGAAGAAATGGAACAGCAGGTATCGGTTCCCGTCGAAATTCAGATGTTTGGGATTCCGCATCTCACGACGGTGCGCTCGGAATCGATTTTTGGCCTCTCCCTGGTTACGTTGATCTTCGACGACCAATCGGTGAACGAATGGAACCGCCAGAAGGTGCTCGAAAGGCTCACGCAGGTCAATGTCCCGGCGGGCGTGCTGCCTCAAATCGGCACGGACTGGAGCATGACGGGTCAGATCTACTGGTACACGATCCGGAGCACGAATCCGGCATATGACCTGATGAACTTGAGGAGCATCGAAGACTGGACCCTGTACAAGGAATTCAGGAAAGTGGGAAACGTTGTGGACGTGAGCGACTTCGGCGGCACCGCGCGCGAATATCAGGTGCGCGTTGACCCGAACAAGCTCATCACCTATGGCTTGAGCATCAGCCAGGTCGAGCAGCAGTTGGCCATCAACAACGTGAACGCCGGCGGCAGCTTCGTCGAAGAGGGCATGCAGCAACTGAACGTCCGCGCGCTCGGACTTTACCGGAATGTGCAGGATATCGAGAACACCGTGCTGACGACTGCGCATGGGGCTCCCGTTCGCGTAAAGGACGTCGCGATCGTCGAGTGGGGCCCCAGAATTCGGCTGGGGCACATGGCCAGAGCCGATCATCGTCCTGACGGCGTCATTGTCGATGAGCCCGACGTCATCCAGGGCGGCGTGCTGATGCGCAAGGGGGCCGAAGAGGGCCCTACACTCGACGGGATTCACAAGAAGGTGGACGAGCTCAACAATCACATCCTGCCCGAAGGTGTGAAGGTCATTCCCATGCTCGACCGCAGCGATCTGCTTCACTACACGTTGCACACGGTGTTGCACAACCTCGGCGAGGGCATGATCCTGGTTACGATCATTCTGTTTCTTTTTCTCGGTAATGTTCGCGGGGCCATCATTGTTGCGCTTACCATTCCGTTTGCGTTGCTTTTCGCATCCATATTTCTCAACCTGAGCCATATCCCCGCAAACCTGATTTCACTTGGAGCGCTCGACTTCGGAATGGTTGTCGATGGCGCCGTCGTCATGATGGAGAACATCATGCGGCACTTGAGTCACACAAGGAATGGCTCAGCGGAATCGGGCCGCATTACCATGAGCATGAAGTCGCCGGTAGAGATGATCCGCGATGCCTCTCACGAGGTCCAACGGCCGGTCTTCTATGCCATCGCCATCATCATCACCGCCTACATGCCGATCTTCACGCTCCAACGAGTCGAAGGGCGTTTGTTCCGGCCCATGGCCTGGACCGTTGCCTTTGCACTCCTTGGCGCCATCGTATTCTCCATTTTCCTTGTGCCTGTGCTTGCCGCCCTGCTATTCCCGCGTGGTGTCAAGGAATGGCGCAACCCGGTGATGGAGTTCCTGAAGGAGCGGTATCGGGGCGGGGTCAAGTGGGCGATTGAAAATCGATGGATCACCGTTGGCGTTGGCTTGGCTTCGTTGGCCGGCGCTCTCTTCCTGACGTTCAGCGGAGTTATTGGCTCGGAGTTCCTGCCCCATTTGGACGAAGGCGCCATCTGGGCGCGTGGCGCGATGGCGAACAGCGTAGGCGAGACGGAAGGCACGCGCTTCACCCAGCAAAGCCGCTATATCTTCGCTTCATTCCCCGAGGTCACCAAAGTCGTTTCGCAAGCCGGAGCGCCCGACGATGGAACCGACACGGGAGGATTCGGCAATACGGAATATTTCATTGACTTGAAGCCCAAGGACCAATGGCGACCCATCTTTCATCAGAACAAAGAGGAGTTGATCGCCGCGATGGATCGCGAAGTGGAGAAACAGCCAGGGGCCTTCTGGAACTTTTCTCAGCCCATTGAGGACAACGTGGATGAAACCATGACCGGCACGAAAGGCGGATTGTGCGCCAAGCTTTACGGGCCGGAGTTGGACGTTCTGGAGGAAAAGGGCGAAGAGATCAAAGAAGTTATGGCCAAGATTGACGGAGTCAAGGATTTGGGAATTCAACGCGATACGGGCCAGCCGAATATCGACCTCACTGTTGACCGTCTGGCGGCTGCGCGCTTCGGCATCAATGTGGCCGACATCCAGGACGCGATACAAACCGCGGTAGGGGGGAATCCGGTCAGCCAGGTGTTGCAAGGAGAAGCAGTCTACAACGTGGTTGTGCGCTATCAGAAACCGTATCGCGATACCAAGGAGGCCATCCAGAATATTCGACTGCTCTCTCCCTCGGGAGAGCGCGTCTCGCTGGCTCAGTTGACCAAAGTCCAGATTCGCGATGACGCCTACGACATTTACCGGGAGGACGGTTCCCGCTATGTGGCCATCCGCTTCGAGGTTCGCGGGCGCGATCTGGGCACCACGGTCAAGGAGTCCATCGACAAGATCGCCAAGAATGTGCAGTTGCCGCGCGGCTATCACCTCGAATGGTCGGGAGAATACGATAGCGAAAAGCGAGCCGAAGCGAGGCTGCTCTTCATCGTACCCCTGACGATCTTTTTGATCTTCATCATTCTTTACACCATGTTTCGTTCCTTCAAATGGGCGCTGCTGATCATGGCCAATGTGGCCATGGCTCGCGTTGGAGGCTTGCTGGCTCTCCTTGTGACGCACACATTTTTCAGCGTATCTTCTGGAGTCGGCTTCCTGGCGCTCTTCGGAGTTTCGGTTCAAACGGGTGTCATCATGCTTGAATACATCAATCAGCTTCGAGCCCGAGGTTACACTCCGGCAGGCGCTGCGATCGAGGGCGCCGTCCTGCGGCTTCGCCCCATCATGATGACGATGCTGGTGGCGACCCTGGGATTGCTTCCCGCCGCGATGTCGCACGCTATCGGCTCAGACTCGCAGCGTCCGTTCGCCATCGTCATTGTGGGAGGATTGATGTCCGACCTCATTATGAGCATCTTTCTTCTGCCCACGTTGTATGTCTGGATTGCAAGAGAGGGAGACGTGCTCCCGAAGCCGGAGGTGACCTTTGAAGCATAAGCTGGTGTCAGTCTCGACGCTAAGTATCGGCATTTGTGCTTTGGGCGCTGCATTCCTTGCGAGTTCCGTCAGCGCGCAGCAGGCTCTTACATGGGAGCAGGCGAAGGCAAAGTTTGAATCGGCCAATCCGGTGTTGAAAGCGGATGCGGCTAATGTGGATGAGATGAAGGCCGAGGAGATCACGGCATTTCTCCGTCCCAATCCGCAGTTCACTCTAACGGGTGATGGCACGCAGATCGCGCGGCACGACGGGGTCTGGACTCCTTTCAAGGGCACAACCGAACAGCCTAACTTCAGTTACCTGCACGAGCGGGAACACAAGCGGGAACTGCGCCTGAAAAGCGCCCAGGAAGGCACCGCTATTACTGAGTCGCAGCACGTGGACCTCGAGCGCAATTTGATCTTCGGCCTGCGCTCGGCCTTCGTGCAAACTCTCCAGGCCAAGGCGGTGCTCGATCTGGCCAAAGCCGACCTCGAATACTACGACAAGATCATCGACATAAGCCGCGCCCGCTTCAAAGCCGGCGACCTGGCCAAGATCGATCTGGCCCGGATCGAGCTGCAGCGCGTGCAGTACGAGTCTGAAATCGAAACCGCAATCGTCAATTTGCGTACCCAGAAGATCGCGCTTTTGCTACTGCTCGACGACCGCACGCCGGTCGACCAGTTCGACGTGACCGGCCCCTTCGGCCTGGGACCGGAACTCCAGCCGCTTACGGATTATCAGCAAATTGCGCTCGACAACCGGCCGGACCTGCGGGCGGCGATCCAGACCATCGAGCAATCGCAGACCAATCACAAGCTCGCCATTGCCAATGGGTCCACCGATCCGACCTTCGGCGCGTGGTACACGAATAACGCCTCGACCAATAACCCGAATGGCAGCCAGACTCTCGGCCTCAGCGTCAGCATCCCACTGCGGATCTTCGACAAGAATCAGGGCGAGAAGAAGCGCACGCTGATCGATATAGACAGAAGCCAGCAAGCTGCCGAGGCGGCCAAAGCACAAGTCTTCAGTGACGTGGACGACGCCTACGAATTGGTGCGCAGCAATATCGCTTTGATCAAGCCGTACAAAGCACAGTATCTCGATCAGTCGGTTTATGTGCGCGACACTGTTACGTTTTCCTATGAGCATGGAGGGGCATCGTTGATGGACTTTCTCAATGCACAGAGCGATTACCGCGTTGTTCAACTCGCCTATCTACAGTTGATCGGCGCGTATATGACGGCCGCCGGCCAAATGAATCTTGCTGTCGGACATGAAGTAATACAATGACCCGCTGACTACACGGATTCTGTCAACAGATCGAACGGTCTCGAATGTTCAAAAGTTGCTGCGGAAAGGTCGAATCATGAAAAGAAGTCAAGTTTGCGTTTACATCGAAGAGATCGGCATCTTGCCTTCTGTGCGCGTGACAACACAGGAGCTTGCGCGTTTCGCGGCGGAGACCGTGTACTCTGGAGGGATTCCTATCGTAGAGATCACAATGACCACGCCCGGCGCCTTGGCCGTAATCAACGATTTGGCGAATCGCTTTCCGGATATGGCAGTGGGGGCAGGCACTGTGTTGGACGATGAGTCGGCGCGCCGCAGCGTCGATGCAGGCGCGAGCTTTCTGACGAGTCCTGGATTTGTTCCAGAGGTAGTGGCGTATGCAAAGAAAGTGGATGTCTGTGTGCTTCCGGGAGCTTTAACCCCGTCCGAGATTATCGCGGCCTGGAAAGCCGGATCGGACTTTGTCAAAATCTTCCCAACTGGTTTCGTGGGTGGCATTCAGTATGTGCGTGCGCTCAAGGTTCCGCTGCCTCAGATTCCGTTGATTGCCACAGGCGGAGTCAATCAACTGACGGCGTCTGACTTTATTCTCGCAGGCGCAACTGCGATTGGATTGGGTGGAGCCTTGCTTCCCAAGGAGGCATTGCACTTTCGCCAGGACGATCGCATTCATGAACTAGCGGGAAGGTTTCTCGCCATGGTGAGAGATGCGCGGGCTTTACGGGAAACTTATTATTAACGTGTAAGCCGCGACCTTAGCCTTCAACGCTAAGCAGATTCTCGCAATAAATAATATCTTATTCCTATTGTTCTCTTCATGCTTCCCTCACGTGATCGCCTCAATACTCAATCATGGGAGGTATTACACACATGACTAGCAACCGATTCACAACATGGATTCTCTCACTCGCATTTGCGGGTGTTGGAAGTACGCAGGTAGCGGCCTCTTCTGCGGAGACGAGCGACCATTACACGCAGGCACAGTTAAAGCAGCTAGCGCGTGATGCTCACGCTCCGGAGCAATACAAGTTGCTGGCAAACTACTACGGCGAACGGCAGAAGGACTATCTGCAAAAAGCCGTGGACGAGAAAATCGAGTGGGCGCGGAGAAGTCAAAACGTTACGGGCATCATGGCTAAGTACCCAAGGCCTGTGGACTCGGCGCGTAATCTTTACGAGTACTACATGACAAGGGCATCAGAAGCAGGGATGCTCGAAGCGAAGTACACCCGGATGGCAGCGCCAGATTCCCTTGTCAACGCGCAATGACGCATCGCACATCGGCAACGCGGCTTTGAAGAAGCCCCGAGGACAATGGAGGGGGGATTTGTTAACGAATCCCCCCTCCCTCTTTTTCTTTTATTTCGCGTATGCAATCTAAATGGATCCCTTATGTTTTCTTCATATTTGCCCAGCTAGGATTGAGTTAAATCGAAAAATGCACGGGTCGAGCACGGCATAATCCACATGACAAATTCAGTTGTTTTCGTATGGGCGCATCTGCCAAAAGGAATTCGGATATTGACACAGTGTTTGCTCGCGAGCGCTGTTCTTGGTCTGCTGACTTATAGCGGGTTCGTCTTCCAAATAAATCTTTTGACGATTAGTCTTCTTTATCTGCTGATTGTTGTCGCGGTAGCCTCAGGTTTCGGCTTCTGGCAGGCATCCTTCGCGTCGTTTTTGGCAGTACTTTTGCTTGACTATTACTTTGAGCCGCCTGTCCTCAGTTTTGAAGTCGAAAACCCCGGGATTTTTGTGGCGCTCGCAACATTTGAGGTGACGGCGCTGGCGATAAGTCGGCTGCACGGACGCGAACTGCGGAGAGCAAGAGAGGCCGCCATCCATCTCAAAGGGATGGAGCACTTATATGAATTGAGCCGCTGTACATTGCTTCTGGATTTGCGGCAGCCGCCGGGGCCTCAACTCGCGGCTCTGATTCAGCGGATATTTGAAGTGCGTGCGGTTGCCTTGTTCGACATGAGCCTGGGGCGTCAGGACAGATTGGGTGAGTGGGGAGCGGACGAAGAGGATCTCGCGAAAGAATGCTATATGCACCATTCGGGAAACGATGATCTGCAAACCCAAACCTTGCAGCGATTGTTGCAAACCGGGGCAGGAACAGGGCCTGTAGGTGCATTGGTCGTGCGGGGGCCGCTGAATTCCCTGGTGGTCGATGCGCTTGCAGCGCTTGCTGCAATTGCGATAGATCGTCACCAATCGTTTGAAAAAGAGGACAGGGCGGAGGAGGCAAAACGGAGCGAGGTGTTACGTGCGGCGGTTATGGACGGCCTGGCGCATAAATTGAAAACACCATTGACTGCCGTTCAGACTGCCAGTTCGGGACTGCTTGAGCTGGGAGGACTAACGGAGTCCCAGGCCGAACTGGTGGGGCTTATTGACGATGAGGCCGTTCGCATGAATGACCTTTGCACGCGCATGCTGGTAACTGCGAAGCTCGATGGGAGCCAGGTCGGTCTAAATATGGACGAAGTGAATGTTAGGGACTTGGTACTAACGGCGCTGGACGACCGGTCAACGCCATTGGGAAAGGAAAGAATCAAGATTGTTATAGACGACCCTAACCTCACCGCAAATGTGGATAAAAAGCTGGTTGTTATGATCCTCACTCAATATATTGACAACGCGCAAAAGTACTCGATGCCTGACACGCCGATTGAGGTCCAGGCGCGAAAGAGTCATACCGAAGTGCTCTTTTCCGTGCATAATTTTGGATCCACGATTCGAATTGAAGATCGGGAGCGTGTATTTGACCGCTTTTTCCGGTCTGCCGATCAGAAGGACGTCGCTCCTGGTACTGGAATTGGTCTTTCTGTCGTGAAGAAGGCTGCACAGGCTCATCAAGGACATGTGTGGGTGGTTAGCGACGACCGGGAGGGAACGACGTTCTTTCTTTCCCTTCCTGTGGGAGTAAGGAGGCAGTAATGAATAGCGATCCGGCTAGCGCCAGGCAGGGCACGATCCTTGTGGTGGACGACGATGCTTCTACGCGACGAGCATTGCGTGTTACGTTGTCCGGTATGGGTTTTACTGTCGTTGAAGCAGCGCGCGGCGAAGAGGCTTTGTCGCTGGCACGGGTATCGTGGTTCGATGCGGTACTAATGGACGTGGATATGCCGGGGATGGGCGGAGTAGAAGCCTGCCGGTGTATCCGGCATGCAATAGCCAGATTGCCTATCTTGATGTTGACGGTGATGGACAGCGAGGATGACAAGGTTCTTGCGCTGGATGCAGGCGCCGACGATTACATTACAAAACCGTTTCAGGTTAGGGAACTGACAGCGCGATTGCGTTCCGCGGTGAGAAGAAGAAGCGCTCAGGATTCAAACCGCGACGCCCCGATTCGTCATGGCCAGCTCGAATTGGACCCGGTGAAATACCGCGTGTCAAAGAGCGGACGCCAGATTCATCTGACACCCAAGGAATTCGAGGTGCTCCATTATCTGATGATGCACGCCGGGGAGCCGATTCCTCACGCCCGCCTGCTGAAGTCAGTTTGGGGGCCCGAGTATGGAAACGAGCTCGAATACCTTCGAACGTTTATTCGTCAGTTACGCAAGAAGATTGAAGACGACCCGGCAAATCCGCGGTATCTATTGACGGATGCTTACGTCGGGTACAGGTTCAATGAACAGCAATCAGAGACGTAGAAATGCGCAGGCTGAGACGGCGGTGCACGGCTTAACCGGATAGAGGGATGGGCCATTGGAGGCTGGGAAGCGGCCCGCAGCGCCTCTCGAGTACGCGCAACGGCTGGTTAGGAGCTTGCTCACCTTCTTAGTATCCTCCTGCGTTTCCGTACGTGGGAAGATTCAGCGTGCCGCGTATCCGGCCCCTCACCCAGGACGGCTCATGAATTTCGCGCTCTTCCGGAAGCAAGAGAAAAAGCTGCCGTTGGAATTGCCCACAACCGTTGAATGAGATTGCTCCCTTGATGCTGCAATTGGGACTACCCACCCGGGAGACCCCTCGCGTGGAATGGGCCGACTTTGCACTGCGCCGGTCGATGGCGCTCGATTCGGCTTTCTCCGGATCCGGGACAGAAAAAGCGCTACTTGGCAACTTCGATCAATCACCTGCACCGGGTCATCTTGGTTCCCAAAAGCGAAGAGCAGCGGCGGTCGATCTTCCTGTGCCATACAATGGTTATCAGGTTTGGGAAATCGGGAATGGACGCTTTCATCATTATGCGAAATGCCTTTCGTAGCAGCATCGTTGTTTCGCAGCAGTATATCCACCCAACCCCGGAGGCAGTGGAGCGGGCTTTCGAGCGGCCGCAACTGTCCGGCGATTTATGCTGTGATCGAGCCAAAACGACTGCCTTCCGCTGAAGTATCCGCTACACTCACCGGAAGGGCAGCGGTAAGTTATTGAAGGGCCTGTAGCTCAACGGTTAGAGCAGGGGACTCATAATCCCTTGGTTCGGGGTTCGAATCCCTGCAGGCCCACCAATCTCCTTCGGCCCTTAATGTCTATCGTCGATTAAGGCTTGCTGAATTTCGCCGAGGCTGCCCCGTCCCGCCTCGTCATATGCGGCGCGATAGCTCGCGTGCTATGTGGTCTCGTAGTTGACCAGCACATGGATGCGGTGCTCCCGCGCTACCTTGCGGATGGCCAGCACGTCCTCGAGAGAGATGGTTAGCGGCTTCTCCACCATCTCAGAAACGCCGAATTTTGCGGCGGTCTCAATGACCTTGCGGTGGTCGCTTATCGAGGTATAAACCAGGACGGCCTCCGGGTGGCGCGATTCAATCATCTGTTCCATATCCAGAAAGAACATCCCAGGGTCGAGCCCATACTTTTTCTCGTATTTCTCCGCCAAGGCCGGTTCCGGCTCCGCAATACCAACCAGTTCCACGTTGCGGTATTGCGTCAGCGCCGAAAAGAAACCCTCTGCGTGACCATGCACAAGGCCTACGACGGCTACCCGTAGCGGCGCCGGATTGACTTGTTCGGTTTGCGCCGGCAAAGCGCCCGGCAAAGCGAAAAGCAATCCAGACAGCAGGAAAATCCAGCGGAAATTGGAGGAACGAATGGAACGCGGCATGTTTGTCAACGGTCTCCTGGACCGGAATTCTACGCCGCGCGTCTGTCGAGCAGCATTCGAATCTGTTCATCGTGTACTGTCCAGGGAAGCTTCGATTCACGCGACAGGGACTTTCGCCGATGAGCTTCGCAAAAGAACGGCGGCTGAATTTTGGGAAATCGAACGCGATCTGGACCAATCTGGCCCCGGAGTCGCCTCCGTCGTCTGTCCTGTAATCCACAAGGCCGAAGTTCTCGTCTATCAACCGTGGAGACTCACGTGGCGCTTCGCTTTCGATGTCCATGTTGCGGATATAAGACGCTGGATACCGCTGGCGCGCTGGCGTTGTGCCCAGTCTGCTGGTGGGAGGACGATGGCCAGGAGGACGACGACGCTCAAGAGGTTCGTCTCACCGTGAATGGCGCCCTCAGCCTGAATGAGGCCCGTGAGCACTTCGCTCTTTGCGGCGCGGCCCATCCGCGCTTCCTTCCTTACGTTCGTAAGCCTCAGGTCGCTGAGCAGTAACGTATCTTTCGCGGTGCGTTATGGGACGGAACAAAGCTTGCCGGTTTGACCCTTCCGGCAAACCCTCTTACCATGGGATGAGACTTTACACCGGCCACGCGACGCCAATCGTGCGGGGAGCGGCCGACCCCGGTAGCATTTGTGGCGGAAATCGGCGGCCGGCACCCGGTATTTGTGAGCCTTTGCCGGCAATCAGCTGCAAGTGGCAGCCGGATTTACTGCACAAAGGGGAAAGCCGCATTGGCGGCTTGTAGTGCAATTCGATCTGCGCGCAGCGCGCTTGGAAGGCAAAACATTGAGTTCAACCGACACACTCGAAAACAACCCCACCCTGACAGCGGCTGAGGCTCCACAGGAGCACACCCACGAAGGGGACGATCACACCGGCCACGATCATGACCACGACGGCCATAATCACCAGCACGGCCCGGTCTTGAACCCGGACTGCACCCGCGAGCTGGCGCTCGACATTCCCGCGGAAGAGGTTTCTAAGGCTTATCGCACCGTACTGGGCAACTATCGTAAATATGCCAAGATTCCGGGCTTCCGCAACGGCAAGGTACCTGAAACCGTCATCAAGCGGCGTTTTTCCGCGGAGATTCGCAAGGAAGTGATTGACGGGTTGCTGCCCGAGCGGTTCAATAAAGCTGTGCTCGACATGGGCGTCAAGCCCGTTGGGCAGCCTCAGGTGACCGAACTGACTGTAGAGGACGGCGCGCCGCTGCACGTCAAGGCAGTCTTCGAGTTTGTGCCCGAGTTCTCTATCGATGGTTACCAGTCGGTCGTAGTCGAAAAGCCGCCGGTCGAGATCGCCGAAGAAGAGTTCCAGCACGAAATCGAGCAACTGCGCGAATCGCGCGCCACCATTGAGCCGGTCGAGGAAGATCGCTCCCTAGTGGACGGCGACTGGGCCCAGATCACCTACACCGGGCAGATTGCAGGCGATGCCGAGGCAGCCCCGGTGGCAGGCGAAGACACGCTGGTCGAGATAGGCGGTAAAGACACGATGGAGGCGTTCAACGCCGCTCTGCGCGGCGCCAGGCCCGGCCAGGAACTGAAAGCCGAGGTCATTTACCCCGCCGACTACGCCGAGGCCAAGCTAGCCGGCCAGACCGTGGCCTACAACGTTGAAGTGAAGGCTATCAAGAAGCGCACCTTGCCGGATTTGGACGACAACTTTGCCCAGGAAATTGGCTCCTACGAGAGCTTCGCCGAGTTGGAAGCCAGCATGCGCAAGCACTTGGCCAACCGTAAACGCCGCAGCGTGGAAGGCGAGACCAAAAACCGGCTGCTCGCGGCGCTCACCGAACGCTTCCCGTTTCCGGTTCCCGAGTCGCTGGTGCAGGAGCAGATTGACACACGCCTGGATCGCGGTCTTCGCGCCCTTGCGGCTCAGGGTATGAACACCGAGCAGATGCGCAAGCTGGACTTTGCCCGGCTGCGCGCCGCACAGCGCGACGGCGCATCGGCTGAGGTGAAGGCAGGCATCCTGCTGGACCGAATCGCTCATGAAGAAAACATTTCAGTCAGCGACGAGGAATTGGACCATGAATTGCACGTGGCCGCTTTGCAGTCTGGTGAACCTGTAGATGCCCTGAAAGTGCGATTGACTGAGGACGGTGGGCTAGCTAGAATCCGGGAACAATTGCGGCGTGAGAAGACCGCGAGCTTGCTGTATGATCGGCTGCCTGCTACGGGCAGGTAGTCCGGCAAACGAGCAATAGGCGTCGCGCGGCCCACTGAGCACGCGGCAATCCAAAAAACGGGTCGAATGACCCCCCAACGGAAGTGCGGGAAGAACACTCAATGGCATTAGTTCCCATGGTGGTTGAGCAGACGAGCCGGGGCGAGCGCGCCTACGATATTTATTCCCGTCTGCTACGCGACAACATCATCTTTCTTGGCACGCCGATCGACGACCAGGTGGCCAACCTCATCGTAGCCCAGTTGCTCTTCCTCTCTGGCGAAGATCCGGAGAAGGACGTGCAACTCTATATCAATTCACCCGGCGGCTCCATCACCGCCGGCTTGGCCATTTATGACACCATGCAGTTCATCAAGAACAATGTGGTCACCTACTGCATCGGCCAGGCGGCCAGCATGGGCGCGTTCTTGCTGTTGGCCGGAACCAAGGGCAAGCGTTTCGCCCTGCCCAACTCCAGGATTCTCATCCATCAACCGTCCATGGGCGGGCTGAGCGGGCAAGCCACCGACATCGATATTCATGCGCGCGAGATTCTCCGCATCCGCGAAATCACCAACAACCTGATTGCCAAACACACCGGGCAGCCTTTGGACCGCATTGAACGGGACGTTGAGCGGGACTTTATCATGAACTCGCAACAAGCCAAGGAATACGGCATCGTCGACGAAATCATCGACCGGCCGCGCACGTAACGGGCTAACCCGAGCTGGCGGGGCTTACCCTGCAAACTCGGCTGACAACGCAAACATCGCTAACATCGTCCAAGAGGGAGCTCTTCAATGAAAACGCGCACGGGCCCGGAAGAAGCACTACGCTGCTCGTTCTGTCATAAGTCGCAGGACGCCGTGGCCAAGCTGATCTCGTCGCCTAGCGACTACCCGCGCGCCTATATCTGCGACGAGTGTGTAGCCGTCTGCAACTCGATCCTTGAGGACGATCATGGCGACGCCACTCCAACTTCCACCGCCGGCCACTTGCCCAAGCCGCTGGAAGTGAAGGGCTTCCTCGACGACTACGTGATTGGTCAGGAGCAGACCAAGAAGAAACTCGCGGTCGCCGTTTACAACCACTACAAGCGCATCCAGATGAACCGCATGCGCGGCAACGAAGTGGAGCTGACCAAGAGCAATATTCTGCTCATCGGGCCGACGGGATCGGGCAAGACGCTGCTGGCTCACACCCTGGCAAAGATGCTCGACGTTCCCTTCGCGATCGTGGACGCCACTACACTCACAGAAGCCGGATATGTGGGCGAGGATGTCGAAAACATCATCCTCAAGCTGCTTCAGGCTGCCGACGGCGACGTAACGCGTGCTCAGCAGGGCATCATCTACATCGACGAGATCGACAAGATCGGCCGCAAGGACGAGAACCCCTCCATTACGCGCGATGTCTCGGGAGAAGGCGTGCAGCAGGCCTTGCTCAAGATTCTTGAGGGCACCGTGGCCAATGTGCCGCCGCAAGGCGGGCGCAAGCACCCCCACCAGGAGTTCACCGCCGTCGACACAACCAACATCCTCTTCATCTGCGGCGGAGCGTTTGTGGGCCTGGAGCGCGTAGTGGGCCGCCGCGTGGGTAAAAAGGCCCTGGGTTTCAAGGCCACGGAAACCGAAGCCGAGGCCTCGGCCCGCTCCCATCGCGACACTGAGTTGTTGCGCAAGACGGAGCCGCAAGACCTGATCAAGTACGGCCTTATTCCCGAGTTTGTCGGCCGCCTGCCGGTCATGGGCGTACTCGACGAGCTAGACGAGCCGGCGCTGATCGAGATCCTCACCAAGCCCCGCAACGCCATCCTCAAGCAATACCAGCGCCTCTTCGAGTACGAAAACGTCCGCCTGCACTTCACCCAGGAAGCCTGCTGCGCCGTGGCTCGCGAGGCCCTGGCGCGCAAGGTGGGCGCACGCGGTTTGCGCATGATCCTGGAAGAGCTGATGCTGGACCTGATGTACCATCTGCCCAGCAACAAGCGGGTCCGCGACCTCGAAATCACCAAGGATATGGTCGAGCGCCGCGATCTGTCGCTCTGTCTGCTGGAAAAAGCGGGCTGATTTCGCTCACTTTCGCGTGCAGCGGCCGGGTTCTCGTCGGAGATCATGGAATGAAGAGCTTGTACTCGGCACACCCAGGGGAGTTTGTCGTTGGAGATTACATTCAGAGGGCATTCGAGAACGTACATTTGTGGATTCCCTCTAAAGATGACGGCATCGATTTCCTTGTAACCGATGCCAACAATAAGAGAACGGTTTCTCTGCAAGTTAAGTATTCGCGAGATTACTCGGAAACGAATGATTCCGAGTTCAAGTCCCAACTGAAAGCCACTGGCTGGTGGAAGCTGAGTCGGGACAAGATCGCCAAATCAAGAGCTGACTATTGGGTATTTGTTCTGAAGGGCTTTGAGATGAAGGCCGCAGATTTCATTCTTATCAGCCCGCTGGAGCTCTTGCAGCGACTTGAGAGGATACACGCAGCGGGGAATACGATACAAAGCTATCTTTGGGTTACAAGAAAAAGGCGCTGCTGGGAATCTAGAGGATTGACGCGTCAGGACCGATTGGAAATTGCTGAAGATCGATATTCAGACGTAGACCGAGATTTTTCTCAGTACCTGAATAACTGGGGTTGTGTTAAAGCAATCAACGAAGAGTGAAGGCTTCTTCACAAAACTTCTGACGCTGGACGCCAGTCTTCGCATAGGCTGCGCACCAGTCAGAGGCTCAATCCCGAGTCTGACCGGGTGCGCCATTACATGATTTTTAACCGCCGACTGCTGTTCTCCTACGGACGCCCCGCGCCGCTGTTGATGTAGTCCCACATGGAGTTCTGGACGGAAGCGATTGCATTGCTCTAGAGAATAAAATTGGCCGCGAAGCTCTTGTCGCGTGCGTCAGCCGCCTGGAACTGAGCTTGTACCGCAGAGATTCTGGCGGTGATTAAAGGCAGTGCAATTGGCGGGCGCCGAACCATGGCGCAGTTGCCAAAAGTGACCTTGTCCGCTTCAAACGACGATATTCCCCATGTCTCGTTCGCCGGATAGGAGATGGTTTGCGATCCAAGCGGGCCGTAGTAAGCCACTGGGTAGCCGCCGCTCCGCGTCAGGCAGATCAACGGGGGCGCTCCGGCCTGGGGATAGAGCGACCAACTGCCCCAGTAGGCGAAGCTGCCATCGGCAAGCATATAACTGAAGCTGCTGTTGTCCATTGCCAGCTCCACCTGACGGCCATCGGCGAGCAGGATATCCCAGATGCCCGGTAGCGAAAGCTGAGCTGGGGCTGGATGCGGAGCGGGAGCGGCGATTGCTTGCGGCGCAATGCTGGAAACGGCGGCGGCCGCCGGCGAGTTACCGTCAGGGCGGGTATGCAGCACATATTGAATCAGCGCACTGGTCGTCTGCGCGTCGTGCATCCAGGCCTGCAAGGTCTGGGATAACTGCGGGCGCCCCCTTGCTTTCCAAATCCTGCGCGTCAGCCTGGAACCCGGCGAGCTGCTGCAGGAACTGCCGATTGAAGTTCAGCAGCCCGGCAAGAACTGCTGGATTCATGGTGGCATCGATCCCTGCGTTGATGGGTTCCACTGAGGCGGCATGCGCGTTGCAGAGGGCGGTCAACTCGGCTGTCTTCTTGCGTTCCTGCTCGTCCAGACCAGAAGCCGCGAAGATGGTATCCATGAGACTCCGGCTCAGTTGATCCCGCTCGGCTTTGTTCTTTTCCGCGTCCCGCAAAATGCTCGCATAAATGGCGCGCGCCTTCTCGGCATCCTCTGTCGAAGAAGGATTTCCCTGTTCATCCATTGCGGTTCTCCTCGATTCCCATGAAATCTGTAACCGTCGCGCCCTTGGCAGTCGCCGGTGGGCGGCCGCCAAGAACGCGAAATATCAACAGCTCAGAGCCGCTCAACAAACTTCAATTTCCGTCATCGACTGGGTCGGGAGACGGATCGGGCGCCGGGTCGGGAGACGGGTCCGGGTTGGGATCGATGGGCGGATTGGGAGTTGGCGTGGGAGTCGGCGTGGGAGGCGGAGGTGGCGGAGCAGGTGGATTCTGCGCCGGATTGTGGACGCATTGGGGGCAAGGTCCGGGGGCGTTTGGCCGGCCGCTGTTTGGGTCGCAATTGCAACCTAGAGGCGTGGTTTGTCCGCAAGTGCAGGCCGGCGTATTCGGCGGAATATCGCAGTATTGACACATAGTCCCTCCTTCAGGGTTACTTCGTGTAAGTTGGTGTTACGTTTTGTCGCGGATGCAGGGAAGTGAAGCCTCAGGGGTTCAGAGTTGTTCGATAGGATGAAATTGCTTCAATCGCTTGGGTCGATAACTGCCGAGTCCGGAGATGCAACTCGGTTAGATCCGTCTAGGGCCGCTATCGGGCGCGGAGGCCGAATCGTTTGGCAGCCTATCATGGCAACAGACGGCGCAAAATGTTGGATAGGGTTGCGCTGAGCATGTGCATTCATCGCCGGTATCCCCGCAGTGGCATACCGGCTCGTCAGAACCAACATCGCAGTAGGTACACATAAAGCTCCCCCTGATGTTCGGGTGCGAATTACGGTGGAAGAAGGGATCGGCAAGCGGCCGATTCCTGAGGATAGAGAACGCAAGTAGAAATCAGGTTCCGCTTCGCTGTCAATCGAAAAACAAGTCGTATTTACTAAATATCCAACTCCGAAATGCGGCTTGCCAGCCACCCAGTCCGGTGATGAAGACTCTTGCTCATGCCCCCCGCTATTCGCGACGGGCGGCAAGAGCCAGCCATATACAGGATGAATATTTGCGGCTCTGAAACCTGGACGAATTCCCTTCCAATGACACGTACACGCCCCATTTCGCTGTACAATCCGATCATGAGCAGTCGAATCGGCTCCGCAACTTTAGCTTGTTCCGCGCATCTCAGCCAGGTGGTGGCCCAATGACCGCATCCAGAGAAAAGACCGAAGCGCGCAAGCTGCCCATGATGCCCATTCGGGACATGGTGATTTTTCCTTACATGATGACGCCCTTTGTGGTGGGCCGCGAGTCCAGCGTGCGCGCCCTTGAAGAGGCGCTCTCGGGAGACCGCAAGATATTTCTTGCGACTCAGCACGATGCGTCGGTGGACGAGCCCAAGGCCAAGGAAATCTACCAAGTGGGGTCCATCTGCAACATCGTGCAAAGCGTCAAGATGCCGGACGGCAATATCAAGGTGCTGGTAGAGGGCGTGGAGCGCGCCAAGTCCACGGAAGTGAATGATCGCGACGGTTTCTTTGTAGCAACTGTGCGCACCGGCAAGACCGACTTTGAAATGACCCCGGCTGTAGGGCAACTGATGACACGTGTGACCGGGCTCTTCGAGCAGTACGTCAAGCTCCAGCAGTCGCTCAACTACGAGACCATCATCGCCACCGTGCGCATGGACGAGCCGGCCAAGTTGAGCGACATCATTGCCGCCAACCTGCAACTCGGCATCGAGGAAAAGCAGGAACTTCTGGCCATCTTCGACCCGGCTGCGCGTTTGGCGCGCATTGCCGACGTGCTCGACGTGGAGATCGAAAAACTGGACCTCGATCGAAACATTCAATCGCGTGTGAAGCGGCAGATGGAGCGCGCCCAAAAAGAGTACTACCTGAACGAAAAGATCAAGGCTATACAAAAGGAATTGGGCCGTGGCGAAAAGAGCGAGTTCGATGAGCTGCGCAAGAAGATCGAAGCCGCCGGCATGCCCAAGGAAGTGCTGGACAAGGCCATCCAGGAGTTAAAAAAGCTGGAAGCGATGCCGCCCATGTCGGCTGAGTCCACCGTGAGCCGGAATTACATTGACTGGCTACTGGCAGTGCCCTGGAAGAAGCGATCGAAAGAAACCCGCTCCATCGACTACGCGGAAAAGGTGCTTAACACAGACCACTATGGCCTTGAAAAGATCAAGGAACGCATTCTTGAGTTTCTAGCGGTGCGCCAGTTGGTCAAGAATCCCAAGGGTTCGATCCTGTGTTTTGCCGGGCCTCCGGGCGTAGGCAAGACTTCGCTCGGCATGTCCATCGCCAAGGCCACCGGCCGCAAGTTTGTGCGGCTCTCGCTGGGCGGGGTGAGGGACGAGGCCGAGATTCGCGGCCACCGCCGGACCTACATTGGCGCCCTGCCCGGCCAGATCATCCAGCACATGAAGCGTGCCGGCACCAAGAACCCTGTCTTCCTGCTCGACGAAGTGGACAAGATGGCCTCGGACTTCCGCGGCGACCCGGCCTCGGCACTGCTTGAGGTGCTTGATCCGGAGCAGAACACAACCTTCCAGGACCACTATCTCGATGTGGATTACGACCTTTCGCAGGTGCTGTTTGTGGCCACGGCCAACGTGCTGCATACAGTTCCGGCCGCGCTCCAGGACCGCATGGAGGTTCTGCGCCTGCAAGGCTATACAGAGCAAGAGAAGCTGGAAATTGCCCGCCAATACCTGGTGAAGAAGCAGCGCGAGCAGACTGGCCTGAGCGAGAAGAACATCGTCTTCAGCGACGAAGCGATCCTCGAAATCATTCGCTACTACACGCGTGAGGCGGGCGTCCGCAATCTGGAGCGCGAGATCGGCAACGTCTGCCGCAAGGTAGCTCGCAAAGTGGTCAAGAGCGGCGCCAAGCACAAAGAAGAGCTGACGGCAGCCAATATCCACGAGTTCCTGGGCGTGGCCAAATATCGAGACTCCGAAGTGCATGAGAAGAGCGAGATTGGCTTGGTGACGGGCCTGGCCTGGACCGAAGTGGGCGGCAGCATTCTCACCACTGAAGTGCAAGTGCTGGACGGCAAGGGCAAGCTCACCATCACCGGCCAACTCGGCGATGTAATGCAGGAGTCTGCGCAGGCCGCGCTCAGTTACATTCGCGGCAAGGCGCAGGCGCTTGGGCTCACTCGCGAGTTCTATCGCAATGTGGATCTGCATCTGCATGTTCCCGAAGGCGCGATCCCCAAGGACGGCCCCTCGGCCGGTATCACCATGGCCACAGCTCTGGCCAGCGCGCTGGCCAAGATTCCCGTCCGCCGCGACATCGCCATGACCGGCGAAATCACGCTGCGCGGCAAGGTGCTGGCCATCGGCGGATTGAAGGAGAAGCTGCTGGCTGCCCTGCGCGCTGGCATCTTCGAGGTTATCCTGCCCCGCGCCAACGAAAAGGACATCGAGGAGCTGCCGGACAACATCAAGAAGTCCATCAAGCTCCACTTCGTTGACCAGATGGACGAGGTGCTGGCGCTGGCTCTGGAGAGCCCACTCGCTTCGGCTCTGCCTGCCGAGAGCGAAGTTATGACCGCCGTTTCTCCGCCGGAGTTGGGTGCCAATCTGCCTGCAAGGCAGTAAAGCTGAATGCGTGCCTGTCGCGAGGGAGACGTGAGGGGCAGCGCTGCCGTGGGATGATTCTGTGCACACGGAGGAACCATGGAACGGCGTCAGTTTCTTACCGCTTCGATTGCGGCCTCAGCGATTGCGGCTGCGGGCGACGCTGCGGGACAGGCTCCGCCCGCCGGTTTGCGCGAGTTCTATCTGATTCGTCGCTACGCCTTGCAAACCGGACCGCAGACAAAACTCACCGAGAGCTACTTCGGCGATGCGCTCATTCCGGCGTTGACACGCATGGGGATGGGACCGACCGGCGCGTTCAAACTCGATATTGGGCCGGAGACTCCTGCCTCCTACCTGCTGATTCCTGGTTCTTCTGCAGAAATACTGGCGCAACTGGATCTGCGTCTTGCCGCGGACGCTGAATTCATGAAGGCCGCGGAGCCGTTCTGGAATGCGACCGCGGCGGCGCCTGTCTTTCAACGGGTGGAAGCTTCTTTGCTGGCGGCCTTTGAAGGCTGGCCTCGCGTGACTCCGCCGCCTGCATCTGCAACCAAAGGAAAGCGCATCTTCCAACTCAGGACGTATGAAAGCCCCAGCAATGCGGACCACGTTCGTAAAGTGGAGATGTTTCACTCGGGCGAGTTCGAGATATTCAAGAGCGCAGGCTTTCACCCGGTGTTTTTCGGCGACACGCTGATCGGCTCGCGCATGCCCAGCCTGACTTACATGCTGAGCTTCGCAGATACAGCCGAGCTGGAAGCGAAATGGGACATCTTCCGCAACGACCCGGCGTGGAAGAAGCTCTCCACCAGCCCCCGCTACAGCTCCGATCAGCTTGTCACCAATATCGCCAACCTGATTCTCAGCCCGTTGGCCTGTTCACAGATTTGACGCCAACAGAACCCGCACAGTCTACTTCGAAATAAGCATCACAGCAGCCAGGCCCCTCCAGCTCCCGATCCCTCCAAACTCAGTAAAAAAGCTCTCCGGCGGTCAAAATCTTCTTGTTGACAAAAATATCTAATAGCCATATGACTATTAGTCATATGGCGAAACGTTCAAGTTCAAGCATGGAAGTCCTTCTCGGCCTGCTCACGATCGAATCCATGTCGGGCTACGACCTGGGGCAGACTATCCGCGGATCGGTCGGCTTCTTTTGGAATGAGAGCTATGGGCAGATCTATCCAAATCTGAAAAAGCTTGCGGCTGATGGTCTCGTGACTTCAAAGAAAGAGCGGCAAAAAGGCAAGCCGGACCGGCACATCTACTCGATTACGAAAAAGGGAAAGAAACGGCTTGCCGCGTGGCTGGCAGTGCCGCCGCAACCGGAGATTCCGCGCAACGAATTGCTGCTGAAGCTGTTCTTTGGCGCACAGGCTCCAGCGGAAATCCTGATTGGCTACATGGAGCGGATGCAGTTGGCGGAGCGCAACGCCATCGAGCGGATCGCGCAGGTGGAAGCTGAGATAGCCAAGAACCAGCAGTATCCCGATGCGCCCTACTGGAGGATGGCGGCGCGTTTTGGAGAGTTGGAATTGGAATCGCATCTGCGCTGGGCGGAAGAAACCCAGGCGGAGCTGCGCAAGATTGCGAAAAAGCAGCGAAATCCGGAAGAAACAAAGAAGGAGAAAAGTCATGCGGGAAAATGAGATTCAGACAGCCGAGAATTCAGTTGCGGTGCAAAAACCGCCGCAGATCGCCTCGTGGGGGTGGCTCATTGGCTTTCTTCTGATCGGAGCGGGGGTGGTGGCGATGGGATTCCTTGCTCAACACGCTCCCACAGCGAACGGCGCGCCAGCGGGCCAGCTAGCGAGTCACACGCAGACGATTCCAATCTACTTGAGCATCATCGCTATGGACTGGGCTCTGCTCTACTACTGCTGGGCCGGGGTGCATCGCTTTGGCGGGAATCTTGAGACGCTTTCAGGCGGGCGATGGACGTCTTGGAGGAGCGTAGCTGCAGACGTTGGGATCGCACTGCCGTTTTGGGTGCTTTGGGAGGGTGTGGCGTATGGGGTCCATTGGCTGCTAGCTATCAGGCAGACGGGGACGGACAGCGCGAAATCCGTTGAGAGTTTGCTGCCGCAAACCCTGTTGGAAATCCTGATTTGGATTGGCGCCTCGATCACCGCTGGAGTATGCGAGGAACTGGCCTTTCGCGGCTTTTTGCAGCGCCAGCTTCATGCGTTGAGCGGCAACATTGGAGTAGCCGTGCTGGGTCAGGGGCTGGTGTTTGGCCTCTTTCACGCTTATCAGGGTTGGACAAATACGATCGTGATCTGCGTTCTTGGTGTTCTGTTTGGAGTGCTGGCCGCGTGGCGCGGGAATCTGCGCGCGAATGTGATTGCTCATGCTTGGTCCGATATCTGGGGTGGCTGGCTACAGATGGTGGTTTGGAGGTAAGGCTGCTGGGGACTTAGTTTCTCAAGTCCCCAGCTTTGTATTCGATCTTTCCTTCCGGCGTTGCGCGGTCCGCACTATAATCGCGGCATGTCGTTTCTTGCCGATCCACGGCGGCGGTCCATTGCCCTGCTTGCGACGGGATTCTTTCTGGTGGTGGCTCTGTTTGTCGCGTTGAATGCATTCAACACCGAGAACATCGGCTTCCTCAATCCGGAGACCTCCGGAGAGACGCTGGTCTTTACAGGCGCCATTGTGCTGATCTTCCTGATCCTGATGGCGGCCTTGATGCTGCTGGCCAGGAACATCCTGAGGCTGTATGCAAGCCAAAGCAGCAGCGCCCTAGGCGCGCGCCTGCGCACGCGCATGGTCATGGGAGCGGCGCTGATTGCGCTGATTCCAGCGGTGTGCATGTTTCTGTTCAGCTTGACCATGATGAACCGCTCGATCGACCGCTGGTTCTCGCAGCCTACATCGGAGATTAGAGAGGACTCGACCCGCGTCGTGCTTGAACTGGCGCATTACGTCACCAACAATGCGCGCGTGGAAGCAGGGTCCATCGCGGCCTCTGGCGCGCCTGACCGCGACTTGTCCGGGTTAAAGGATGTGCTGGGATCGCACCGCATTACCTTGTCGGGCGGGTTCGCGGTGGTCTATGGGAGGAATTTTCAGGTTCTCGCCAGTTTTCAAGAGCCGGCGGAGAACAGCCAGGCTACATTGGTTCCCTGGCTGGAAAGCGACCATGGAGCCGCCGTTCCGCTGCGAGGACCGCTCTCGGCGAACCTGCTTTCGGCAGCGCAGCGTAGCGATGAGCCAGTCATCCGTGTGGGAGACACGGAATACGCGCTTGGCATGTCGGAAACTGCCGCGGGCAATGTGGTTGTGGTCGGGCTGCCCATGCCGCAAGGGCTTAGCCAGACAGCGGTGCGCATACGCTCCGGCGCAAACGAATATTGGCGGCTCTTCCGCGCGCGCAACCAGATCCGCACTATATTCTTCATGGCGCTCCTGGTTATTACGGTGATTGTCTTCTTTTGCAGCGTTTGGTTCGCCCACTTTCTATCGAGACAGATCACGCAGTCCGTAGAGGCCTTGGCTGACGCGATGCATGAGATTGCGGCGGGAAAGTACGACCACCGCGTTGCATTGATTGCCACCGGGGAGATGGGCGACCTGGTGCGCGCCTTCAACCGCATGGCGGCCGATCTGGATGCGAGCCGGCAGTTGGTCGACAGCTCCTCGGCGCAATTGACGGTCGCCAATCTGGCTATCGAGGAACGGCGCCGGGAGTGGGAGACGATCGTTGAGACGATTCCCAGCGGAGTGGTGACGCTGGATGGCGCGGGATTCGTTCTCAAATCCAATCGTGCTTTTGCAGCGCTGATCGGACGGCGCGCGGACGTAAGCCTTGCCGGTGAGCGCATCGATGACCTGCTGCCTCCCGATTGCGCTGAAGATCTGGCGGGCGTGATCCGGCGCGGACTGCGCATGGGAGCGGCGTCCACTGAGATCGACCTCCATTCTCGGGGCCGAACCGTCCATCTCGCCGTGACCAGCGCGCGACTCGAGCTGGCGAAGGGGCAAGCGGGAACTGTCCTGGTGGTGGAGGATACGACGGAGCTTTTGCGAGCGCAGCGGCAACTGGCCTGGAAGGAAGTGGCGCAGCGGGTGGCGCACGAGATCAAGAACCCGCTCACCCCGATTGCCCTCTCCGCAGAGCGGATCGCCAAGCATCTGGATCGCGGTCAGGCGGATTCGTCCAGCGTGATCCGCAAGTGCAGCGAAGTGATTCTGACGTGCGTTGGCACGCTGCGAACGCTGGTGGATCAGTTCTCGGCGCTGGCGCAATTTCCCGCTCCGCAGCCACGGGCATGCGATTTGAACCGTGTGGCGGAGGAAGCCCTGGCGCTGTTCGCGGGCCGCCTCGGCGGCATCACTGTGCAATTGGACCTGGAGCCTAATTTGCCCACTGTACTGGCCGATCCGGACGCAATTCGCCGCGCGGTGGCCAACCTGATCGACAACGCCGCCGAGGCGATGCAGGGCAGCCTGCTGAGCGTTCTCCTCATTCGTAGCTCACTCAGCGAGGACGGAGGGGCTGTGGAACTGGCCGTTGCCGACACCGGCCACGGACTGACAGATGAGATTCGCGAGCGGCTGTTCCTGCCGTTCTATTCGACCAAGCATCGAGGCACGGGACTGGGCTTGTCTATCGCAGCCAAGATCGTGCAGGAGCATGGCGGCAGCTTGCGTGCTGAGGCCAACAGCCCCAAGGGCGCGCGATTCCTGCTGCGGCTGCCGCTTATGGAGCCGCAACCTGAGCCGGGCGCACTGACCGCACAGCCCGCGACTGAGGCGATTTCCGCCACACCATTCAAAGGATTGTCGGCATGAATCACATTCTGGTGGTGGACGACGAAGCGGAGATTCGCAACTCGCTGGAAGAAATTCTGCGTGAAGAGAGCTATGGCGTTGCCAGCGCGGCTACGGCTTCCGAAGCCATGGTGCTGATTCAGGACACGCCCTATGACGTGGTGCTGCTCGACATCTGGCTGCCGGACCGGGACGGGCTAGATGTGCTGGCGGATATACACCAATTGCCTATGGAAATGCGGCCGGAGGTCGTGATCATTAGCGGTCACGGTACCATTGAAACTGCTGTAAAAGCCACGAAACTTGGCGCATACGATTTCCTGGAAAAGCCGCTCTCGCTGGACCGGACGCTCATCCTGGTCAAGAATGCCGTTGAAGCGCGGCGTCTGCGCGCGGAAAACCTCGAGTTCAAGCGCCAGTTCAATGTGGGATCGGTGCTCACCGGCACAAGTGTGCCTGTAAAGGCCCTGCGTCAGCAGATTCGCCTGATGGCGCCCACCAATGGACGCGTGCTGATCTACGGAGAATCAGGTACAGGCAAGGAACTGATTGCGCGCGCCATTCATGCTGAGAGCCTCAGGCGGGATCGTGTTTTTGTCGAGCTGAACTGTGCGGCGATTCCCGAGGCATTTATCGAAGCCGAGCTTTTCGGCTATCGGTACAGCGCCCAGCCGGGTGGTCCGTCTGAGCAGCGCGGGACCCTGGAACGCGCTGACGGGGGTACGCTTTACCTGGACGAAGTGGGCGATATGAGTCTGAAGACGCAAGCCAAGGTACTGAGCGCGCTGGACGACCAACTGTTCACGCCAGTGGGTGGCAACCAGCCCCTGCGAGTGGACGTGCGCCTGATCGCCTCAACCAACAAGGATCTGGAAGAAGAGATTGCCAAGGGCAACTTCCGCGAGGATCTCTTCTACCGGCTCAATGTGGTCCCGTTTTTTGTGCCGCCGCTCAGGGAGCGCAAGCAAGATATACCCCTGTTGGCGAAGGAGTTTCTGAGCGAATTCGGCCGCCAGTACGGACGGCCACGCATGGAGATTGGCGACGAGGCGCTAGAGATTCTGGCTCAGTACAACTGGCCGGGCAATGTGCGCGAACTCAAGAATCTGATCGAGCGGGTGCTCATCCTCAATCCCCGCACACTGCGCATCGAACGCAAGCACCTGCCTCCGCTCATTCACAAGACGGGTACGCACTCGACCGAAGAGTTCTCGACGCTGCAACAGGCCCGCGACGCCTATGAGCGGGAGTACATTCTCAAGAAGATCGAAGAAGCTCGAAATAATATCAGCCGCGCCGCGGAGTTGCTGGGGCTGGAGCGCAGCCACCTTTATCGCAAGATGAAAGCCCTGGGAATCAGTGTGCGGGAGTAGGCGTGCGGCAATCCATTTGAGCCTGCGTGGAGCGTGAAAGCAACCGCGTAGCATTCCCGAGGGCACATGGGAGCTAGTCACGCATCCCGGCTACTGCGATGACGATTTGAATCGGGTGAAGACGCGCCTCAAAGCCTCGCGGGAAACGGAGCGGGAGGCTCTTCTCGCGCTCCAACAGGGGGATGAGAGGAAGCTCATCAGCTTTGCTGAACTCGCGGCGGGTTGAACTTTCCGTTAACAGATCGCGTAATGAATTAGCATCAAGAACAATCGTTTCCATGTCAAAAAACCACAAGGCGGAATAACGTGATTCCGCGGAAATGCGGAGACCGTTTGACCCTCTCACTGATCTGGAAAATCCTATTGTACGGCTGGCCGGTATCTGAGCTTTTGTTGGCCATAGCCACGCACACCCGCAAGAGCGGCGGAAGCCTCCGGGACCGCGGATCGCTGATCTTGCTATGGGGGACAATCTCCTGTTCGATGACGGCGGCGGGGTGGATGCCCGTCTGGGCGCCGTGGGCGGCATTTGTTGCACCGCATTGGCTCGGCTACGCGGCGATGGCGCTGATGATCGCTGGCCTTGTTGTGCGCTGGACCGCGATCCTCTCGCTGGGAAAGGCATTCAGCGTCAACGTGGCGATTCGCAACGCACAGACGCTCTATCGTTCGGGCTTGTATCGCCTTGTTCGCCATCCGTCTTATTCGGGAATGCTGATTTGCTTTGCGGCCATCGCGGTTGTCGAGCAGAATTGGATTTCGGTTGCGGTGGTGTTGCTCTTCCCGGCTGCGGCCCTGCTCTATAGAATTCATGTGGAAGAGAGAGCATTGCATGAAGCATTCGGCGCGCAATATGCGGAATACTCCAAGGCTACAATGCGCCTGATTCCAGGAATCTATTAGGGAGCCTCGAATGCGCATAGGCATCACCTGTTATCCCACCTACGGCGGCTCAGGCGTGGTGGCCACGGAACTGGGCATCGAGCTGGCGGCGCTGGGCCACGAGGTGCATTTCATCTCCTATTCGCAACCTTTCCGGCTGAGCGGGCGCGATGAAGGCATTTGTTATCACGAGGTTCCGGTATCGAGCTATCCGCTTTTCGAGTTTCCTCCCTACGACCTGGCGCTGGCCTCGCGCATGGCCGAAGTTGCTGAATTTAATGAGCTTGATCTGCTCCATGTGCACTATGCAATACCCCACTCGGTGAGCGCGCTGCTGGCCCGGCAGATGCTGGCGGCGCGAGGGTGCCGGCTGCCGTTTGTCACCACGCTGCATGGCACCGACATCACCCTCGTCGGCCTCGACCGCAGCTACCTGCCGATCACGCGCTACGCCATCCAGGAGAGCGACGGAGTTACCTCTATTTCAAATTATCTAAAGGAGAAAACCGTCGAGTATTTCGGCGTGACGCGGGGCATTGAGGTCATAGAGAACTTCGTCAACTGCAATGTTTACGTCCCCATCAAGGACGAGGCCCGCAGAGCGGAGGCGCGCAAACGGCTGGCGGCTCCAGACGAGTCGATCCTGATGCATCTCTCGAATTTCAGGCCGGTCAAGCGCGTGGTGGACGTGGTGAAGATCTTTGCCCAGGTGGTCCGGCAGGTGCCTGCTCAGTTGATTCTGGTGGGCGACGGCCCAGAACGTTCGGCAGCGGAGTGGCTGGCGCACGATCTGGGCATTCAGGCAAAGGTTCACTTCATGGGCAAACTGGAGCGGGTCAACGAGGTGCTGCCGCTGGCCGATCTCCTGCTGATGCCAAGCGAGCTGGAGTCCTTCGGGCTGGCAGCGCTGGAGGCCATGGCTTGCAAGGTGCCGTCGGTCGCCACACGGGTGGGCGGGGTGCCGGAGCTGATCGACGATGGCGTGACCGGGCTGCTCTACGAGGTGGGCGATATTGATGGCATGGCCCTGGGGGCGTTGAGCTTGCTGAAGGATCGAGAGCGGCTCGACGCGATGCGGGAGGCAGGCCGCAAGACGGCGCAGAATCGATTCTGCTCCACCCTGGTGGTGCCCCACTATGTGCGCTACTACGAGCAGGTGCTGGGGTGAAACAGGGACTAGGGACCAGGGGTTAGTTGTTCGGCTGGGTCGGGGGCGAAGGCGGGGTTGAAGCCTAGCTTGCGGCAGAAGTCGTCGACCAGAGCGATGGTGCCGGGGGTGGTGCGGCTGGTGGTGCGGAGAAGAATCTCCGCAGCTGCTCCGGCGGTCAGGCTGGAGGCTTCGGCGGCGATGGCGATGCACTTGTCCGGGCGGTAGGTGCAGTTGGCCAGATCGGCGATGGAGAGGCGTATGGTGGGCGTGGCCAGCACGGTGCGGGGCGGGGCCATGCGGTCCAGCAGCCACAGGATTTCGAGCTTGGATTCGAGCTCGTCCGGGACGCAGTCGATGGCCAGGTCGGCGTCGCGCACGGCGTCCTCAATGGTGGAGACGAAGCGGAGGTTGGGCAGGGCCTCGGGACCGAGGATGGCCCGAAGGGCTTCCTGGGCGTGATGGAGGCTGGCGGGCATCACGTCTTCCAGCAGAACACTGTAGCCCGCGCGGGCCGCGCTCATAGCGAGCCAGCGGCCCAGCGGGCCGGCTCCGATAATGGCGACGGTGGGCAACGGCGCGGCTTACTTGGACGACAGGGCTTCGACCACATCCTCGGCGCTGGGCTTGGCGTTGAGCAGATGCTCGGCCACGCGGGCGCGCTCTTCGTAGGAGAGCGTGGGGACAGTGGCCAGTACCCGGCGCAGGGTCACGGCAACGTCGTCAATGTAGTTCATCAGGCGAATAGCTTCTCCGGAGAGCGGCATGGTTTTCCTCGGGTTTCAAGTTCTCACCTCATTGTAGGCGGTGCGGCCGGACAGGGGAAAGCGAGAGGGCGGCCGAGGCGGCGGCCCTTTGGCGATCCCGGCAATCCGCCAGCACTTCTGAAACTGGAATCCCCTCCACAAGGGCTTGCCGAAGGCAGCCTTTTCATTCACAAAGATAGGTATTTCCGGCTTGCCAGGGGCCAAAACCTGCCGGTATTGATTACCGATCAGTTAACATATTCAATTCTTAGGTTATTCATAAATATATATTTACGAGAGAATCTGAAACGAAATGATACCCCCGGGGGGTTAGGGGGGAGGGGTGTCAATTGGGGGGTACGGACCGGGCGGACCTCCGACAGATTGGACCGGGGAGATCTCCGATTCCGCATCCTTCGATTGTGCGCCGGCGGAGCGCTATTTTCTGCAAAGTGCAGCAGAGCGCAGTTTCCGAGGGGCTGACGATTCTGAGTTTGGTTCGATTGTGAGCCAGAAGGGGGTTTGCAAGGACCAATCTGTTCTGATTTGAATTCCAAGCGACCGAACATATCGACTGAATTGGAGTAAAACAGAGATAAATCCTCAACAGACCTCGCCAGTCCGCACCATGATGATGTAAAGTGGTGCAGATGCAAGAAAAGACCAAATCGGCCACTACGCCCAAAAGCGAACAGTCCTTTCGATTGTCTGTCACGCTGCCCTCTGAGACGTACGTCTCCCTTGAGAGAATTGCGAGGAAGAAGAAAGTTTCCCTTGCGTGGGTCGTGCGCGATGCGACAGAAAAATACGTTTCAGATGAGCTTCCGCTTTTCCGGGGGGCAAGGAATGATTGAACATTGCCCGCTCTCTCATACTTTCTACGAATTTTTTGCAGGCAGCGGTATGGTGCGAGCCGGGCTCGGAGACTCATGGAAGTGCTTATTTTCCAACGACTTAGATGATAAGAAAGCTGCGGCCTACCAGGAGAATTGGGGCGACGGTGAGATTCTGGTCGAAGATGTAGCCAGATTGGATTCTCACCAACTACCAGGCCAAGCCGATCTTGCCTGGGCCTCTTTTCCGTGCCAAGACTTATCTTTGGCGGGTTCAGGAGCAGGCCTGAAAGGCAATCGGTCCGGAACCTTTTGGCCTTTCTGGAATCTCGTTCGGGAATTGCACCATGAGGGGCGCCGGCCTAAGATCGTTGTGCTTGAAAACGTCTGCGGCGCCTTGACCTCTCACAACGGCGCTGACTTCCGGTCTCTCATCAAGGCCTTTAACTCCGAGGGTTATCGCGCTGGTGCGCTGGTCATCGACGCCGCTCTCTTTGTTCCACAGTCACGCCCACGTCTCTTTATCGTCGGCGTGCGAAACGATATCGAAATCGATTCACACTTAGTCACGGAGCGGCCGCAAATGCCATTCCATAATGCCGGGGTTATCACAGCGTACAGAGCATTACCGAGCGCGAATCGGGCCTCTTGGATATGGTGGAATCTCCCCGTTCCGCCAGCGAGAACCTTAAAATTCTCTAGCGTGGTCGAAAATGATGTACCTTGGCATACTGACGAACAAACCAGATCGATCCTTGCTCTGATGTCGCCCCTTCACCTAGCGAAGCTTGCAGTGGCAAAAAGAGAGAAGAAGATGGTGGTTGGCACCATCTACAAGCGCACCCGGCCAGACCACCAAGGAAGGAGAACCCAGCGTGCTGAAGTGCGGTTTGACGATATAGCTGGATGCCTCAGAACGCCTGGTGGTGGCTCCAGCCGGCAGACAATTGTCGTAGTGCAGGGCAGCAAGGTCCGCACCCGGCTGCTTACGCCACGAGAGGCAGCCCGCCTAATGGGACTCCCAGACGAGTACGTACTGCCAAAAAACTACAACGACGCCTATCGCCTAATGGGAGACGGCGTTGTCGTGCCAGTCGTGCGGCATCTTTCCCGTTATCTTCTTGAGTCCCTAGTTCAGATCAAAAAATCGGCAATTGAACAGGCAGCGTAAACTCCTCTCAGCAAGCAAGCGGGGCTGGGAGGCTATCTGGCCACAGATTTCAAGTTTCGGCGAAACGCTGTCAAATCTTTGACGAATTTCATCGGCGTTTATGCATTATGTGATTTGGACGGCGTTCCCATTTACGTCGGGCAGTCGTCCGACGGAATTCGCAGCCGAGTCGCCCGACATCTTACATCGGCGCGATCTGACATTATCGCCAATCGTCAGATCGATGTTTGGGAGATCGCGTGGGTGTGGGCTTACCCGGTGGCAACCAAGGAAGAGCTAGACCCGCTAGAGGCCCAGTTGTACCACTTCTTCAACCCTAAGTCGCAACTGATAAACGGCACGGTGCCCCCTAAACCAAAATCTATCGAGAATATCCCCCAGCCCTCCCAGAAGATTCAGGTTATGAGTGAGACCGAAATCCTGGCAAAACGCGATCCCGTCCAACGTCTGCCGAGACAAGCGGCTCACTATGCTCAAATTGTGGGCCACTTCCTCGAGGTAAAAGAATCAAAGGAAATCGCTAAAGCGATGGCGGCACATTTTCAGCGACTCGCCAGATACCACAAGACCCTTCTTGGAATTGGCGCTACAGCCGAATCAGATGAAGACCAAGAAAACTGAAATGACTCGTAGCGCCATTATGCGCTCAGTCAAATCAAGAGACACCAAGCCTGAAATGGCGGTGCGCCAATTTTTGCACCGCTTAGGCTACCGGTTCCGTCTCCATCGCAAAGACCTTCCAGGAACTCCAGATCTCGTATTCCCCCGATTGAAAAAGGTAGTGTTCGTTCACGGTTGCTTTTGGCATGGACACAACTGCGCAAGGGGGAACCGAATTCCAAAGAGTAACCGCGACTATTGGTTGGCGAAAATTAGCCGGAATCGAGAACGCGACAAACTCAATCGAGCTCTGCTCCAAGCGCAAGGCTGGGGGATATATATTGCCTGGGAATGCCAGATTAAAAGCTTACAGGCGATACGTGAACTAGGGGCGTTTTTAGAATCACCGGAGAAATGAGCCGAGTGCCTCAGGTCCCTTGCTTTTGAGGACCGGGGATTGAAACTCCCGATCTTCCTCGGCAACAACATCAGCAGTTGCCAACAGGCGGGTAGCCGGTTCCCCCACGGAATCCGCTCAACCCCAGTCTTGCTTCAGATCCCCTTCGGCAAGCTTAGGGCGGGCATTCGACTTCGGTCGCCGCGACGAAATTCACTCCGGACGACAACTCGGTTGAGGGCTTGCGCGGACCGGGTACAATGTCGGCATGAGGTCAATGGCGGAGAATGTAACGCTATCGTTTGTGCGGGCGATCAACCAGCACGATGTAGAGGCTTTGGTGGCGTTGATGACGCCGGGACACCAGTTTATCGACGCGCTGGGCAAGGTTGTGGAGGGGCGGGAGAATTTGAAGCTGGCCTGGGGCGGATACTTTCAGATGGTCCCGGATTACTCCATCATCCCGCTGGAGACCCTGAGCGACGGTCCGTTGGTGGTGCTGCTGGGCTTGGCGCGGGGAACTTACACTGCCGACGGCTGGCTGAAGGAGGAGAACCGCTGGGAGACGCCTGCGGCCTTTCGGGCCTTGATCAAGGACTGGAAGGTGGCGGAGTGGCGGGTGTATGCCGACAATGAGCCGATACGGGAGCGGATGCGGCTGAGTAAATAAGGCCGCAAGATGACCAGGCGCTGAACGATTTTCGAGGTTTTCCCAATGAGGATTCTCAGCCGATTCATTGTGCTGGCCGCCTTGGCGCAGCCGGTTCTTGGCGGGCTGTCTGCGCCAGCGCAATCGCCGGCGCGCGCGATTGTCGATTTCAACGCCGGGTGGAGGTTTTTTCAGGGGGAGCAGGCTCATGGGGAAGATGCGGCGCTGGATGATTCGGGCTGGAACGCCGTCACCGTGCCGCATGACTGGAGCATAGTTGGCCCGGTTGACGAGAAGAATCCGAGCGGCGCCGCCGGCGCCTTTTTCCCGACGGGAATTGCCTGGTACCGCAAGAGTTTTTCTCTGCCGGAGAGCGACGCCCGACGCGGCGTTTATGTGGCTTTCGACGGCGTGATGGCCAACAGCGACGTGTGGATCAACGGCTATCATCTGGGGCACAGGCCGAACGGATATGTGAGCTTCTTTTACGACCTTACCGGCCAGGTGCGATTCGGTCGGGGCGCGCGCAATGTGATTGCGGTGCGCTGCGATACGTCGCAGCAGCCTGCCTCGCGCTGGTACGAGGGCGGGGGGATCTACCGCCCGGTCCGGCTGGTACTCATGCAGGATGTACATTTGGAACCGTGGAGCACGTTTGTCACCACACCTGTGGTTGTCGCGGACAAAGCGACATTGCACGTTGAGAGTACGGCGGTCAATGAGTCTGGCGCGGCTCGGCAGGCTGCGCTCGAAGTCGATCTGATTGCGCCGGATGGTACCGCGGCGGGCAAGTTTGTGACGCAGGGGCAGACCATCGCACCTGGAGCACAAGGCAGGTTCAGCGGCGAGTGGCCTGTTCCAAACCCGCAGCTCTGGGATTTGGATCACCCATTGCTTTATCGGGTTGTGGTGCGGCTCCGGTCCGGCGGCCGCCGCGCGAAATCGGGCGCGATCGCGGACGACGAAGAGATTCCTCTTGGCATCCGCGAGTTTCACTTCGACCCGGCCACAGGTTTTTGGCTCAACGGGCGCAACTTCAAGATCAAGGGAGTCGGAGTTCATTCCGACGGAGGCGCGTTCGGGATTGCCGTTCCCGACGCAATATGGGAGCGGCGCCTCGCCGCGCTGCGCGCACTGGGCGTGAATGCCATCCGCACCGCGCACAATCCGCCCTCGCCCGAGTTTCTGGACCTGTGCGACCGCATGGGCTTTCTGGTGATGGAAGAGCTGTTCGACTGCTGGACGGTGGGCAAGAACCCATACGACTACCACCTCGAATTCGATCGGTGGTCGTCGATGGATACGCGCGATACCGTTCGCCGCGACCGCAATCACCCCAGCGTCATCCTGTGGAGCGCCGGCAACGAAATCCACGATACGCCCAACGCCGAGCTGGCGCACGGCATTCTTGCGCGGCTGCTCAAGGTCTTTCATGAAAACGATTCATCGCGCCCGGTGACGCAGGCCCTGTTTCGTCCCAACGTGAGCCACGACTACGACAATGGACTGGCTGACATGCTGGACGTTGTGGGCCAGAATTATCGTGAAAACGAGTTACTGGCCGCACACGCGCAAAAAGCCGCGCGGGCCATCCTAGGAACGGAAAACCATCATGATCGGGAGGTATGGCTGGCTCTTCGGGATCATGCACCGTACTCCGGCCAGTTCTTGTGGTCGGGCATCGACTACCTGGGCGAAGCCGGCAAGTGGCCGAACATCAGCCGGCCGACGGGACTGCTGGACCGTATGGCGCTGCCTCACCCGCGCGCCTGGGAACGGCAGAGCTGGTGGGCCGCGGCGCCCAGTGTGCATATCGCCAGGCGGATTCCAGTCCCCGAGCGGTCCGCCGCAAATCCCGCCGGCGTGCCTGCTCAGCCGGCGCTGCAGGAGCCATTGCTGCTGGACTGGACGCCGAGCAACACCGCCCCGCATTCTGAATCGGTCGAGGTCTACACCAACTGCGAAGAGGCCGAGCTGTTTTTGAACGGCCAATCCCTGGGACGCCAGAAGCTGCACGCGGATGCTTCGCCGCTCACATGGAGTGTGCCCTATTCGCCCGGTTCCTTGAAAGCTGTGGCTTATAACCGGGGGAGCCAGGCAGCCGAAGATGAACTTCGTACCGCTGGAAAAGCGGCGCGTCTCGTGCTGTCTTCGGAACGGACCACGGTGTCTTCCAGCGGCGAGGATGCACTTACCATCGTGGTAACTGCGGTGGACGAAGCAGGCGTGCCGGCGCCGGATGAGTTAGCCGATGTTCAATTCACCGTCTCGGGTCCGGCCCAGATTCTCGGTACCGATAATGGAAGCGATACGGACCACGAGCCGTTTCTGTCGCCTCACCACCATTTGCACGATGGCCGCGCGATTGCAATCCTTCACGCGACCGCCTCGTCGGGCGCAATCGTCCTTCGCGCATCGGCGGCGGGTCTGGCAGACGGCGAGATAAGGCTCTCCGCGGTTCCCGGCGGTTCCTCGCAATCCAGGCGCGCGTTCTAGGGTCTGTCGAGGCCAGGGAATGCGCTACCCAGCTTCTTTAATCTCCGAAGCGCATAAACCGGCTTTCCCGTGTTCGCTAGCGAGTCGAAGACCGATTTACTACTAATAGTAAACGTATACTAAAGGTGTATATATGAGAATCCTGTGCGGGAACGTTGCGAGAGCCACTTACTGCTTCAAGTTTCAGAGACAGGGGCGGCGAGCTCTCCGATTCCCGTTTGTTTGGCTGCGAGTGAAAGTGCACAGAGAAGGTTCGCGGATCGAGGCTGTAAACGTATACTACAAGGGAAACAATATTTCTATTGACATTCGTTCACTCGGTAGCTTAACTTCTTGCCGACGTCAGTATAAGGCGCCAAGACTCGTTCAAAAACCATTTTATGGAGGCTCCTCAAGCAGGACATATGACAACAAATTGTTCTTCGAGCAGGGTAGATGTCCCGCGCAAGCGCAGCTTTAGCTGGGCAAACGCAGTCGCAATCTTACTCGGGTTGATGATTTGCCTGGGATGGGCGGCCACGCAGGCCGCGGCGCAAACCGCCGGTGAAGGCGCGATCGAGGGCACGGTCAAGGATTCGACCGGGGCCGTCATACCAAATGCCACCGTCATTGCAACCAACACCGGAACGAACATCGCCACGACGCGCATTTCGTCCTCCGCGGGCTTCTACACCATCACGCCGTTGCCGCCTGGCACCTACAGCGTTGAGGTTTCGGCCAAGGGATTCAGGACGCTCAATCAGGAAAACCTGGTTTTGGACGCCCTCCAGACACTCTCGTTCAATCCCATCTTGATCGTCGGCGCGGCGACGGAAACCATGACCGTAACCGCTGCTCCGCCCGTGCTCCAGACAGAAGATGCCACTCTGGGCCTCACCATGGAGAACGAGAACTATGCGAATCTTCCGCTTCAGATGAATGGCGTCCAGCGCGACCCAACGGCATTCGGAGTTCTCACGCCTGGATCGCAGGCGGCCAACAACGGCGGGCGTCTGCCCATCATCGGCGGAACGGGAAGCTATCTCGGCCAGCTCTATCTTGACGGCATGCCCGCGGAGACTTCCAGCCAGCAGGGCGACAACCGGCTGGTCTCCTTGACCATGAGCGTGGAAGCCGTCGATCAGTTCCAGTTGATGACCAGCTCGCCTCCGGCCGAGTACATGGGCGCCGGCGCGGAAAACTTCACCATGAAGTCCGGCACCGCGAAGTATCACGGGCAGTTCTCGGATTTTGCCCGCAATACGGCCTTCGATACATGGGCCTTCACGGCCAAGGCCGCCACCACCCGCAACGCGTTGGGTGCGGTGATTCAGGCTCCCAAGCCGATCGAGCATCAGAATGAAATGTCCATGTCCGCCGGCGGCTTTGTTCCCCACACCGGCAAGAAGCTCTTCTTCTTTGTCGCCTACGACAAGTTCCATTATCGGAAGGGCGCCAACTATGCTCTCTACACCATTCCGACCTCGCTGATGACGCAGGGCGACTTTACCGAACTAGCCATCAGTACGGCTTACCCGAACGGCAATCCGGTTACCGGCCAAACCGGGACGGGATCCAACAATGCTGCTTTCCTCTTCGACCCAACCACGAACAGTTGCACCGGCACCGCCTGCACCCGGACTGCCTTTACGAGCACGAAGAATGGACAGGCGACCAACAACATTATTCCCGCGAACGAGATTTCTCCCATTGCAAAGGCCATGGAGTCGTTCCTGCCGGCGCCAACTAACCCCGCTACACTTGTCAACAACTACCTCGGCGGCTACCCCGGCGGGTTTGACAATCATGCGACCGACTGGCGCGTCGATTTCGATATCAGCTCCAAGCAGCGGCTCTCGTCGGTCGGCGTAATCGGCGTTGAGAACTACCTCAACAACTACGGAGCTCCATTCCTGCCCTTGCCGTACATCGGCGGCGATCTGGCCAATATCTATCCCAAGGACTATGTGGTTGGCGATACGTATACCTTCTCGCCGAATCTGGTCAATCAGGTGAAGTACTCGTTTACCAGATTCTTCCAGAACATCCACGACGCCACGCAGGGCACAACGGCTTTCGAGCCGGCAACCTTGGGAATGACCAATATTCCACTAGGTCAGGCGGGGCAGGAGTTCCCCGGCGCGTCGTTTGCCACAACAGCGACCTTTGGCACAGCTCTGCAAACCTGGACCGGCAACGGCGCTTCGATCTCGACTCAGCTCACCACGCCCAACAACTATGCCCTCACGGATAACCTGCAATGGCTCCACGGGAAACATGCGTTTACCTTCGGCTTTACGGTCCAGTGGCAGGAGGACAACAACGCCAACCCGGCGACGTATAGCAGCGTTATGGACTTCGCCTACAACACCAACTCGACGGCCAACTTCGTAAAAGGCTCGAACGCGTTCAACACGAGTACGGGCTATTCCTACGCCAGCTATCTGCTGGGCGCAGTTGGAGGCTCGCCATCTCTGGCCCTGCAACCGGTCAGCGAACTGGGCGGACGGTTCAGGCCCTTTGCGCCCTATGCCGAGGACACCTACAAACTTACGCCCAAGCTGACCCTCGATATCGGGCTTCGCTGGGACTACCTGCCCCCCTACCACGAAGTCCATAATCGCTGGACTTTCCTGAATCCGTTTCTCAACAACCCGCTTACCAATACTCCCGGATTGTTGCAATTTGCAGGCAACTATGGCGGCGCGGGGGTCAGCTGCGGCTGCTCGACGCCGGTCATGACCTACTGGAATAACTGGGGACCGCGCGTCTCCTTCGCCTATGAATTGAACCCCAAAACAGTCATTCGGGCCGGCTTTGCGCAGGTCTTTACCCAGGCCGGCGGCGTGGGCGGACGCGGCGGCGCGGCCACCGGCACCGGGCAAACCGGCTTTAACATGAGCGCCCTCGGGCCTACCGAGGTCACAACGGGCGCGGCAGCCGGACCGTCTTTCTTTCTGAACAACAGCCCCGTATTTACATCGGCGGGGTTTGCAAACACCTCACTCTTCGGCGCGGGCTATTCCTATCCCGCGGCTCCCACGCCGGGCGTCGCGGCCCAGGAGTTGAACACGGGTTTCTATGTGAACAGCTCCAATAAAGTCCAGCCCGCGGCCTCTGTTTCCTTCGCCGACCCTTATCTCTCCGGGCGCGCTCCGGAGATGGAGATGTACAACTTCGGCTTTGAACGCGGAATCACCGCGGACATGACGCTGGCCATCAACTATATGGGCAACGAAAGCCATTTCATTATCAACTCCGGCAGCACCGGCGGCAACGCTCGCGGATACTGGGCCGGACAGCTTGATCCCAAATATCTGCTGGGACTCGGCGGGGTTCTGGACAGCACCGGCAAGAAGCCGCTGCTGAATGCGGCGGCGACGCCGGCCAATGTGGCCATCCTCGAAAGCAACATGCCCGGTTCTCCCAATCCCGCGTTCTTTCAATCCGCGGCGGCCGTGAGTACCACGGCCACCATTACCCAGATGCTGCTGGCGTTTCCGCAATACAGCAGCACGAGCGATACCTGGGGCAACGTGGGCAACTTCAGCTACAACTCGCTCCAGGTTACCCTCAACCAGCGCATGAGCCACGGGTTGACCTTCAACGTGAACTACACATACGCCAAGAACATCGGCGACGACGGCAGCTTCCGCAGCGGCTACAACATTCCGGCCGGCGCGGTCTCCCGCACCACCAAAGCATGGACTCAGGATCGGATCGAACGCTCCTTGACGGTGATCTCGATTCCCAACAGCCTTCATGCCTTCGGCGTCTATCAACTGCCGTTCGGCAAGGGGCATATCGGCAACGATTCGCGGCTGGTGCGCTGGGCGGCCGGCGGATGGCAGATTTCGAGCATCTATACCTTCAGTCAGGGGACGCCGATGGCGGTCACCTATTCGGGATGCACTGGGACGACCTATCCCGGCCAGGGCCAGTGCATGCCGGACCTGAGTCCCACCTACACGAACAAGTCAAACCGCGTCGGCGGAAAGTGGGGCAGCGGGCCCAACGGCTTTAACACCTGCAATCTGGGCATCAATGCGGCGGGTCAAACCGGCTGCGTGCCACTTCCGTACGTTGATAACGCTTCCTTCACGGCGCCCCAGGATCTCGCTCCCGCGTCGATTAATACAACTCAGCACCAATACCTGCTCGGGAACGCGCCTCGCACACTGCCGTACGGGACGCGCAATCCGTATACCTGGGACGTCGACGGCGGGCTGCGCCGCACCTTCCCCATCCACGAGAACATCAATTTCGTGTTTGAGGCCGATGCCCTCAACCTCACCAACCATGTAACCTTCGGAAGTCCTGGCGGTAGCTACGGATCTGCCTCCTTCGGCACCATCACCGGCGCCAACAGCAACAGCCGCGACTGGCAGTTCGCCGGCCACATCAACTTCTAACCAGCCCCAGCTTTCCGGTTCGCATCCGCCGCAGTGCATCGCGGCGGATGCGCCCGGAGGCAAATCCCCCTCCCAAGTGAATCTATCCACGCACAGGTCGCTGCCCAGCAGCGTCCATTCCGAAGACTGACCGGATCGTGTTAATTTCAGCAACGAACGCAGCTGGCCTCCTACCACTTTTGAGTCAGAATTGGGCCGGTTCGAAATGCGGGAATCGTTTACGAAAAAGATAGACTGGGTAGTCCGTACTCACGGTAAAATCTTAGGAAGTACCAATACAATGTTGCTTTTATGTGCAACTCTTCATTGATAACGTTTACTGAACTATGCGATTTTGGCGCGCAATTTCAAAAATGCTTACCTATTGACATTTTCACAACGCATACCCTAGTGTGGTCGAGTGGTCTGTTGATAGGATTGCGCCCTGATCGAGAGGTTTTGGCCGTCCATTTTCAGTCCACAGTCACTTATGGAGGCTTTCCAAGCGGACATATGAATTCATACAAATCAGCCGACAGAATGAATGTCAGGCGCAGGCGTGGCGGCATGTGGGCCAGCGCAGCGACGATCTTACTTGGGCTAGGAGTTTGCCTGGGATGGGCGGCTTTGCAAGCCGCGGCACAAACCGGTGGCGACGGCGCCATCGAGGGCACGGTGACAGACGCCACAGGAGCGGTGGTTCCCGATGCTACCGTAACCGCGACCAACGTTGGCACAAACATCTCGACAACACGAGACACGACCGGCGCCGGATATTACGACATTGCGCCGCTGATTCCCGGCAAATATACGGTTACGGTAACCGCCAAGGGATTTGAGAATTTCAAGCAGGAAAACCTGGTGGTTGACGCCATGCACGTAAGCGGCCTCAATATATCCCTCAAGGCTGGCGCGGAGTCGCAGACGATCATTGTGACCGCTGCTCCGCCGCCGCTGGAGACGACCAACCCGACCCTCGGCGGGACGATGGAGAACGACGTCTACATGGAACTGCCGCTTCTGGTGAGCGGCAATCAGCAGCGCGATATTACGCAGTTTTCCAACCTGCTGCCAGGCGCGCAGCTCAATCCTGGCGGCCGGTCTTCGGTTGTCAGCGGCACGGAGCAGCGTCTGGGCGAGGAGTACCTCAATGGTATTCCGCTGACCACCATCAGCCAGCAGGGCGACAATCGTCCCATCTTCAATCTGGTTCCCATGGAGTCCATCGATCAGATCCAGGTTATAACCAGCAGCGCGCCAGCAGAATATCAAGGCGCCGGACTGGAAAACTACACGCTCAAGTCGGGCACTAACAAATATCACGGCACAGCTGCCGACTTCATTCGCAATACGGCATTCGATACATGGGGATTTTCACCCCCGTGGGCTGTGGTGACGAACCTCAGGACCGGCCAAAAAGGCTACCAGAACGCCGTTGGATCAAAGCCAGCCGACCACCAGAACGAGCTGTCGGTCAGCTTTGGCGGCCCCATCACCATTCCGCATATCTTCAACGGCCACGACAAGCTCTTCTTCTATGGGACGTATGACCGATCCACCTCCCTGTCCGCTCCTTCCTACGCGACGCTGAACGAACCTACTACGCTCATGCAGCAGGGCAACTTTCAGGAACTGCTTTCGGCCGCCAACGGCGGGCTAGGCAATACTTCAGGCGTCAACTTTCCGATCTACGATCCAACGTCGCTGGCCGCCTGCACGGCAAACGACACCGCGGGAGCGCCCTGCCGCTATCAGTATGGCTACGGCCCAGGCGTTGGCGTGGGGGCCAACGGCAATCCGGTCAAGACTGGCGCGCCCATCAACGTAATTCCCTCCTCGCAGATTTCACCCATTTCCCAGAAGATGGAATCGTTCCTACCGCCGCTGACTAACTCCACCACCGGCGTCATTCAAGCCAACTTTATCGGCGGCGTCCCCGCTGGGTACAACAACTGGCTTTATGCCGGTCACATCGATGACAACATCTCACCCAAGCAGAGACTGTCGATGAGCCTGACCGGGGGAAACCGCCACGCCGTGCCTTATACGTCGGGATCCGGCTACCCGGTGCCATATCTGGCCTCAACGATTTCCACGGTTGCCGGGCACTGGGCCGACATCGAGCACACCTATACCTTCACCCCCAATCTGATCAACCAGTTCAAATACGGCTACTCGAACTTTGGCGGACCTCCGGTGCAGAACAATACCGAGGGAATCACGCAGTATGAAGCTACGACTTTCGGCATCACGGGTCTGCCTCCTGGACAAGCCTCCACGGAATTCCCGGGCGTCAGCTTCGCCGGCACAAACAACCAGACAAACTGGCAGCAGCCCGATGTTACCTCGACCACCGTGAGCAATACGCTGACCCTGGTCGACAACCTGCAATGGATCAAGGGCAAGCATGCCATTACCATAGGTTTCCAGTATCAATGGCTTGAAGAACAAGCCAGCACAGCCGACGGTCCATCGACCCCGATTACCCTGGCCTATGGCCTGAACGAAACAGCCCAGGTGACAGGCACCACTTACGCGGCAGGCACCGGCTACTCGTATGCAAGCTACATGATGGGCGCGGTAGCAAGCAGCGGCGATACGCTGCAAACAGTTGCGGAGTACGGGGGCCGCTATCACCCCTACGCTCCTTACTTCCAAGACGACTACAAGATCACCCGCAAGCTGACCTTGAATCTGGGCCTGCGCTGGGATTATCTTCCTTCCTACCGTGAAGTGAAGGATCGCTGGGGCTTCCTGGATCCGAACGTAACCAACCCCTACACCGGCAATATGGGCGTGTTCATGTACGCAGGCAGCACCGGCGGCTCGGGAATCAGCATCGGCAGCCGTTCACCGGTTCAACCTTACTACAAGGATTATGGTCCGCGCGTCGGTTTCGCTTATTCGCTCAACGACAAGACAGTAGTTCGTGGCGGCTTCGGCACCCTTTACACACATGCCGGCGGAACGGGCGGCGCGGGCGGCACGGCGGTGGGTACCAGCAACAGCGGCTTTACCACACCGGTTACATTGCCGAGCGCAGGCACGGGAGCAACCGCCGGTCCCAGCTTCTGGCTCAATAACAATCCTGCTTTTAGCCAGCAGAACGTCAACTTCGGCGGTCCTGGTTTTGTGCTGCCCACTCCCACTGGCCCAACCGCAGCGGTCCAGGGGTTGAATGTTGGTAATTACATGGGTAGCGCAGGTTTTGTGACAGCAGGCGGAGCGCCCGGCTACCCCGATCCGTATCTTGCGGATCGCGCGCCGGAATTCAACTTCTTCAACTTTGGCATCCAGCGCGAGTTGACCAAGAACATGACAATCACAGTGAACTACGGAGGTTCGCAGAGCCACTTTATCTCTGGAGCAGGCACTATGCGCGGATTGCAGTCGGGTGGAATCAATCCGATCTACGAACTTGCACTGGGCCAAGGTATTTATGGGCCTGGTGGAACGAGTAAAGGTTATCTAGCGTTGCCTGCAACCGCCGCCAACGTCGCGGCTGCGCAAGCTTTGATGCCGGGCTGCTGCGCCGCGCCATATCCTGGATTCACGGCTGCGGCAAGCGACACCACCAAGGGCTCCAAAGGGCCTTCGAGCGCAACCATCGCTCAGGGGCTGAAATGGATGCCGCAATACTCGGGCACAACCGACACCTGGGGCAATGTCGCGAACGCGAATTACAACGCATTGCAGGTCACTCTTAGCCAGCGCTTCTCCCATGGTTTGTCCTTCACTGTCAATTACACCTACTCGAAGGAAATGGACGATGCAGGCACGAACCGCAGCGGGTTTGCAATTCCGGCCGCTGCCGTTCTGAGCGGAAAGGCTTGGAATCAGAACCGCATCGACTATAGCTTGAGCACGCTCGATGAGCCACAGCAGTTGGCGGCGTTCGGCGTCTACAAGCTGCCCTTCGGCAAGGGTGGAATTGGCGCAAGCAACCTGCTTGTGCGCGCCATTCTGGGCGGATGGGAGACCTCCCACATCATGCAGTATATTTCCGGGCCGCCGCTGACCCTGAGCGATGGCGACTGCCAAACCACGGGCCAAGGCACTTGCATGCCCGATATCAATCCGAATTATGCAGGTGGAAAGAACGGAATCCGTCAAAGCGGGAAGTGGGGCGCAGGCGTCACGGCGCTCACACTGGGCACTGTCTCCTATGTCAATGGGTACATCAACAGCGCCAGCCCAGGTGTGGGCGTCGGCGGTGTTGCCTGCGCTAGCAGCACCGGGCCATTCTGCAACGCACAGGCCTTGATGATCGGCGATGCGCCGCGCACCGGGGCATTTGGACTGCGGGCTCCCAACACATTCCGCCTCACCAGCGGTCTGCGCCGGAGCTTCGACATTACCGAAAGGGCAAAGTTCATCTTCGCGGTGGACTGCCAGAACGTAACCAACGCGGTCACATTTGGAATGAACGTGGGCAACCTGCAGGTTCCAACGGTGGTCACTTCTTCCAACTTTGGAGCTGTCAACTTTGCCAGCGGCGACAGCCGCGACTTCCAGTTCTCTGGAAGACTTAGCTTCTAGGCTGTCGTTTTTTCACTAACTCCGGCTCCGGATATCGCGGAATTCCCGCATCTCCGGAGCCGGCGTCATTTAGAATCCTTGTTGAGGGAATAGTATGACGATTCCGCGCAAGGTGCTTATGCTCGCCGCTGGGGCGAGCATTTTTGTTTTTGCCCAACAGAATTTGGCGATCGCACAGCGCCAGCCTACGGCAAGGGATCTGGCGAACATTGCCAACAACGAGAAACGCCACTTTGGCGACGCTCCTGACAACCCAGGCCCGATCGCCACGGATCTATCGTATTCAACCAAGCCCGCTGCCGTGGCCAAGGCGATGCGCAAAGTGGCCGACTGGCAGCTCGCAGTGGCCCAGCCTTACTTCGACCGCATCTGGACCTGGAGCGCGCTGTACAGCGGGTTCATGGCTGCTTCAGACTCGCTAGGCGACCCCAAATATCGCGATGCCATGCTGGCTATGAGCCAGAAGTTCAACTGGGAGCCGCGCGGCCATCTGCCTAATGCCGACGATCAAAGCATCGCGCAAACCTATCTGGAGTTATACCTGCTCAAGAAGGATCCCGCGATGATGCAGCCTACGCAGAAGGCGCTGGATTCGATCCTCGCAGCGCCGCGGACCTCTTCGATTCCGGGCAAGGAGATTGCGTGGTGGTGGTGCGATGCGCTTTTCATGGCGCCACCGGTGTGGGCGCGCATGTATGCCGCCACCGGCGACCGGAAATATATCGACTATCTCGATGAGGAATGGGCCAAGACCTCCAGCCGTCTCTACGACACTCAAGAGCATCTCTATGCGCGCGATTCAAGCTATCTTACGCGAACCGAGGCCAATGGAAAGAAGATGTTCTGGTCGCGTGGCAATGGATGGGTTATGGCCGGGATCGTCAGAACCATCCAGTACCTTCCCAACGACGATCCGGCCCGGACGAAATACATATCCCAGTTAAAGGAAATGGCCGCGCGCGTTGTACAGCTTCAAGGGCCGGACGGCCTTTGGAGAGCCGGTCTGCTTGACCCCGGCGACTACGATCTGCCGGAGATGTCTGGATCCGCCTTCATCGTCTATGCGCTTGCAGCAGGAGTTAATGAAGGAATACTGGACAAGAAGATATACCAGCCCGTTATAAAGAAAGCCTGGGCTGGAATGCTCCATCATGTATATGCAGACGGCCGGCTGGGTTGCATTCAACAGACGGGAGCGGAACCGGCACCCTTCAAGGCATCGGCGAGTTATACCTACGGCGTGGGAGCATTTCTTCTGGCGGGGAGCGAGATCCGGCGGATGCATGGCCAACCCGCGGGACGATGAGAGCCGATCTGAAAAACTCCGGTCAAGCTTTTTTATCTGCCCGCATCGGGCTTCACGGCTTGGCCTTTGGCAGAGAGGTAACGCCCGAGCGGGTTTCCATCCAGCGCCTTTAGGCCCGCGACCACGCACTCCGCGTTCAATTCCGCCCCGGCCCGGCTGGTGTGTGTATGCGGGTCGGCAAACAGCGGTTCCACCTGCGCTTCGCCCAGAGCATCGTAGCGGCGCGCAATGATCTCGTTGAGGTCTACGAAAGCGACCTTTTTATCGGCCGCCACCTGCCGCGCCCAGCCCCCATAGTTGTCCGCATTGCGCACAACCTTGCCGTCCTGCCAGATCTTGCGTGGGATGGGCGAACACACGATGGGAGTCGCGCCCTTGGCCAGAGTGTCTGCCACATACTTGCGCATGTACCAGCCATAGGTATGCACCACCTCATGCTTCTTCGTGATGGGGTTGTCGACCTCCTTGATTTCGTCGCCCACGCCCGGCAGAGTGCCGCGAGCGCGGCTCGTGTCGTCGAGCGGTCCGGGATCGTTGTGCCCAAACTGCAGGATGACAAAATCCCCAGGCTTGAGAAGCGCGAGTAGTTCATCCCAGCGCCCCTCAGTGATATAAGTGCGGCTGCTGCGCCCGCCAATGGCGCGATTGACGACGTTGATTTTAGAGGCGTCGAAGTAGTCGACTAATGGCTCACCCCACCCCCACTGGCCGCCCGCGCCGTCTGCCCTTCCGTTGCGCACCGTCGAGTCGCCCACCAGATAAATGACCGGCAGGCTGGGATCCTTTGCCGTTGGCAGAGGAGGCCGCACAGCCACGCCGGGATCGGTTGTGGGTCTGGAGTTTCCTATAACTGCGCTTGCTGGTGTCTGGGGCTGTGCTTGCACTGCCGGCACGGGAGGCGCGGGCGACGCTGCGCTCTGTGCTTCGGCGCTCACGCTGAAAAGAGAAACTGAGACAAGACTGACTATTGGAACCAACATCTTCATTGACCGGAATCTCCCTTCGTCATCCAAGAAATCCTGAGTGGCTATTTCGGCTCACCGTGAGCGGCATCGTTCCCATTCTTACCGGTAGAGTCTGTGAAGACTGGCTGGGTTCCATCGCTAGTCTTGATATTGCTGTCGGTGATGGTCCAGTTCTTGGAATTTGCAATGGTGCCTGCCGTTGCGGCCTCAATGTCGAGATGATCGAAGTGAAAATCGTCGAGTGTGGCGTTTGGATAGGCAGCGACGCTGAATGCACTCTTGGCGCCAGTGGCTTTGATATTCCAGATATGGACATTGCTGAAATGCGGAAGCCCCTGCTCTTCAGGAACCTTTGTGGTAAGAGTCACCCAGTAGGAAGGAATATCCTTCACGCCATCGGGCAGGGTTGCATAACTGAAACTCGGATTCCAATTCATGGTGATGTGAATTGGAATGGCGACTCCTTCGAGTGTTAGGTCGTGGATGCGGATATCCTTGCCAAAACCGCCGCGCGTGTGCGCGGACTTGATGAGCACGCCAGATGGAACGCCGCCGAGAGCGGTGATGTCATAGACCTCGATGTTGCGGAAGCCCCCCGATGTTTCACTGCCGAAGGTGATGGCTGCGGCCCCGCGTCGCACCGTGCAGTCGCGGACCACGACTTCCTCAGTCGGCCGGTTGACGCGCAAACCGTCCGAGTCGCGCCCGGCCTTCAGCACCAGTGCGTCGTCGTTCGCGTCGATGTCGGCGTGTTCCACCAGAACCTTTCGCGAAGAGTCGATATCGATCCCGTCGGTGCTGGGACCCTTGCCACCCTCATTGTTGCGAATGGTTACGCCATCCACGTGAACATCGTGCGAGTAGAGGATCTGGACGGTCCAGAAGCCGGAACGTTTGAGCAGAATGCCGCCGCCCAGTTGAATGTCGGACGAATTTTGAAATAGAATCAGGCGGGGCCGGCGGGCGTCGTAGTCCGAGGCCCAGCGCAGACCCTTGGGCTCGTAGATGGCGCGAAGATCCCAATAAGACTTCCACCAGATGGGGCCGTCGCCGTCGATGGTGCCCTTGCCGGTGATGATAACGTTGTGCTGGTCGCGGACGTTGATGAGCGCCGCGGGCCAGGTCATTTCAATACCGGCGATGCGGGTCGGCAGCATCGGGTAGTCATCCAACTTCTCGGAACCTACGAGCGTCACGCTCTCAGGGACTTCGAAGGTAACACCCGACTTGAGGAACAGCGAGCCAGTTAGATAAGTACCGGGCTTCATGGTAACTGTCCCGCCGACGGCCGCTGCCGCATCGATGGCCTTCTGAATGGAAACAGTTTCCAGAGTTAGGCCGTCTCCCTTGGCGCCGTAGTCATTGGCCGCAAAAGTCTTCTGTGACGCGCTGGCAGCGCTAGCGGTCACCAGGCCAATGAGAGCGCTCGCCGTGATCCATCGAGTTATTAGCTTCATTTGCTCCTCTGTTCTTCAAGGTGGATGGGGCCGAATAGGCCCGACGGAATGGGTTGCAAGTGGTCCATATCCTGCGGATCGAAGCGCCTGCCATACTTGGCTCTTAGCGCGGTGTAATCGCGCGGCGGCTGCCCGGCCAGCAGGTTGATCGCGGTGTTATAAACGCGAACTTCAATTTTATTGTCGCCGCTGTGAACCAGCATTGAGACGTCGATTCGGTATGGCGGATGCCAGAGCGATCCAGCCCGCTGTCCGTTGACAAAAACGATGGCAGCTTCCCGAACCGGCGGATCGAGAAGAGCGCTCATGCCGGAAGCATTGGGCCGCCTATTGTCGGCGATCGGGTTTCCAACGCCAAAATCGAGGAAGATTTTCCCGCCTGCCTTGGGAGCACTGTCGATGGAGACGCTGCGCGTGTATACAGCTTCGCCGGAGTAGTACTGCCTGCCCGGAAGCTCGGTCCACGAAGTCAGGTTGGTGAGATCCTGGGCCTGCGGGCTGTCGGCAAAGCGTATCTGCCAGCCGCTGCTCAAATCGGCAAATTGCTCATTGCCGGGATTCGGAGATTGCTGGGCGAGCTGCCCCAGCCCTTTGGACCCTACCTCAAGATTGCTCGTCAAGACAAAGACTCTGGATTCATACGGAGCAAGCGCGAGGGGAATGCCTGTGCCGGCTGAACGCGAAGCGGACAGGAGAATTTCGCCGCTATCGGGGTTCCACGCTTCTACGGCGGCCCGAGTCGAGCGGAATTGGATGCTGCCATCGATGGGCTGATTGCTAGTGTTAACAACGAAATAAATATCGCCATCGGCAAGCTTGCGATGAATGAAGCCGAGGCCAGCTGTCTGGCCCGTTGCGTCCACATCGGGCGGCAGTGCGTGGCGCAGCGCATCCGGAAGATCGGCAAGCGAGTTGACGAATACGCCATGGTGGCCATCCGCGCGGAAGAGACGTTCCGAAATGCCGGCGATCTCCGCGGAAGTGTTCTGATCCATGAGGCCCGGGCCTAGCGATGGGAGCTTTTCAACCGCAATCACCCTGCCGGATGCGGACGCGTAGCTCACTATCTTCTTGTAAGTTCCCAGCGGTATCCTGTCCGTCGGCGGAAGGATTAGAACAGGGTATGGAATAGCTCCAAGTTTGTCGATTGTCGCCGCGTCAATGTAATCGATGTTATAGCCTGCATCGAGGATTGCCGCCATCAGGGCGGGTGCGATCCTCCTCCTCATCTCGTCGGTAACGGAGACGTGGCCTAGAGTAAAAGCGGCCTGGGCGTCATCTTCGGGAAGAAGAATTGCTATTTCGTTTGCAGGCTTGCCTTGGCGCAATAGCCAGCTGACCCGTTGTAAATACTTAGTAACATCGGGCATAACCGGGAACCAGGGATTGTGCGAATTAAACACCGCTGCGGCGTAAAGCGACCAGCCCGGCTCGCCGGCCGCGGGAGCCGAATAAGGATAGCCGTGCCCGATGAACTGATTGATGCCGAGAAGGAACATGCGGTCGGCCTCGGCCTTCATGTCAAGTGGTGTGGCGCGGAACGCGGGCGAGTGTAGCCACGTCCATGTTTCCGCGGAAGTGACGTTGCGCCCATAAAGGTGGCTGGCGGAGCTTGCCCAACGTGTGAAGGAAAACGCGCGCCATTGTGGGCCTTCGCCCTCCGGCAGATTAGGGACCGCTTCGTCGGCCAGTGTAACTGCCGGTTCGCCGTAAGTCTGTGAACGGAACAGGGTGTGGTGAGCTTCCGCGAACCTCGTAATCGGCGCGAGGTAGTTATCGCGGATAAGATCGGAAAGCGTCTGGCCCCAATCGTGGCGGATAGCTTCTGCTTGAGGCGTGCCTCCGGCGATCAGCTCGGGGAGGTGAGGAATAAGGTCATAACCGCGGCGCTTTTGAAACTCCGCGGGCAAGTTCGAGGTCCAATCGGAGCCATACACCTCGAGCGAATCTGAAAAGACGGAATAGGGAGGATGATCGCCGAATGCATTGAGCAGGGGCGTAGCCACATCGGCCAGATGTTCGTCGATAGCCGCGCGAGAAAAGTGGTCAAGCACATAGCCTTCAGCCCCAGCAGCCGGGCGCTTGACGGTTTGTAACGTGTGACTCGCTATAAAGAAAAGAGCGGTACGAGGGTCAGTGCCCGAGGGGATGGAACCGGAAGCCGGGTCGATGCGCACCGCCGTGGCGGGGTCAAAGGATTTCTCAGTACCGGTGACCGCAAATGCGGCGATCATGCTATCTCCCGCTGCCAGCGTGGGGGGAGTAATAGTTGAAGAAGCTATAGGAACGGAAACAACTTTAAGGCGTCCGGCAGCAAGGTCGATTGTAGTCTTCGGGCCGCCGTATGGCCAGCCGCTGCCAAGCGTAATATCGGCGCGCAAGCCGAGCGATTGAGCGGTGCGGTTAGCAAAAGTTACATCGTCGAGAAACTCCGGCGACAAATATTGCAGATTCTTGATACCTTTCGATTCATCGTCAAGCATGAGAGGATAGACGGGCTGTATCTCGACGCCGCCAATGCCCACACTGCGCATGGTCTCCAGTTCCTTCCGGAGTTCCGGCTTAGTCACAGCGGGGCCGAACCACCACCAGCGCATCATGGGCCGGGCATTATCTGGCGGGTTCAGAAAGCCTTGCCGCAAACTCTGGCTGGAACCTTGCGCAGAGGAGAGCGTGGAGAGTGAGAGCAAAAGCGCCAGGCCGCAGAAGCAGCGCGAAGCGGAGAGCTGGCTGGAATGTTTTGAAATGCTAAACCGACGAGTCATCGAGTTACTCCTGTTTGCCGTCTCAAATACTGTAGCAGTTACGGAGCAAGCGGCAAGAAGCGAATGAATTGCCCTTGCTAAACCTGCGGAACTTTCATGACGTTAGCGGTCTTGGGTGGAATGGGAGTCGCAGGCAAATCGAAGGTTGCCTGCGGATCCGGCTTGGTTGGGTCGAAGTCGGGGATGTCTTTCGACAGAAACTTACGAAGTGGGAGTTTTGCGATGCGAATGCCGTGCGCAACGCACCGCGCCAGTTCATAGGCACCATACTTATTGAAGTGCGTGTCATCGCTGATGGCCTGGGCCTGATTGGGGAAGGCGTTGGCTGGGTAGTGCATGAATGCCTTCGTCGACCCATCGGGACCCATGGCTTCAAAGAGAATCTTGCTCATGGCGTTGAGGTCGATGAGCGCAACATGCTCTGCCGCCGCGACCTCCCGGACAGCATTGGGATACCCGGCGAGAGAGTTTGTGATCTTGCCGTTGTCGTCAAAGGTCCGGCGGTTCATGCTGGTGACCAGGACCGGGATTGCCCCTTTTGCGCGCGTTTGCGCGATATATACGGCCAGCAGTTTCTTATAGTCGTCAATGGAAACGGCGTTGGGTTTTTGGTCGTTGTGGCCGAACTGCACAAAGAGATAATCGCCAGGCTGGATGAGAGACATGACTTTGGCAAAGCGCCGCTCGCCCTCAAAGCTCTTGATGGTTTCGCCCGACTCGGCGTGATTGGCAATGACAACGCCGGGGCGAAAGAAGCGGGGAAGCATCTGGCCCCATGCGGCCCATGGTTCCACATCCTGATCCACGACGGTGGAATCTCCCGTTAGATAGGCAGTTGTCTCTTTGACGGGTGTTATCGAGATCGACCGAAAACTCGGGTGATCGCCATTGAATTCGAGAGTTAGTTTATTGTCCCAGTCCAGATTGCCGATTTCTCGGGGCTTGAGCCTGACGCGATGAGCTGCGTCGGCGGCGATCTCCGGCAGGCGGATATTTACGTCAAATTTGCGCTTGACGGATGCACCGGCCTTGACGGCGACCTTCTCAAGCATAAGCCGGCGGGCTTCCGCCCACACTATTGTCGTGGAGGGCCGATCCCCGCCGAGAACGATTGTGACTCGATAACTTCCTTCAGGCAGCGCGATGGAGAAGAAAAAAGGCTTGTCGCTGGAGCAGGACTTATCGCCTATCGCCGGCGCCGTATTCAGATCGAAGCCTGGAGATGTTGTTGTGTAAAGAGAGTTAGCAGTGAGCTGCACGGAATCGGAATGGGCCTTGCCGCAGGTGAATGTTTGGGCATGAGCGGCAAGCGCGCCGGCAATTGTGCATATTAGGAAAATGCGTTTCAAGACAGCTCCAAACGAGTGATGAGATAAATTCATGCCGAAGTTGAGGAGGCCATTCAGAAGCACCTTGGCCGCCTATTCTGGTTGTTCCGCGCCATCTAATGTGTGGGTGTTGGGTTGTCAGGCTGAAACTGTCTCGCCAGATCCGGCGTGGACTGGATCTCCGAGACAGGCGGGTTGTCGGCCTTTGCAACCTCGACCCCGAAGACATAACTCGCGCCGAACATGTTACTCGTGAAGATGACGAGTTTCTTGTCGGGCGAGAAGCGTACGTTTGGTTCGAGACGGTAATTGTGGTGCGACATGTTGACTAGATGCTCGGAATGGAAGACTCCGGGCTGCCAGAAACCGGGGTCATTGAGGGTTCCAGACCCGGCTTTGAGCAACTCGGGATAGAAAAGTTCGATCCATTCGCCGTCAGGCGCCTTGGCCACCTGGCCGGGATCGCCGCCGTCGCCGGTGAAGAGAGTTTCTCCCTGCGTCAGGTTGAAGTGTATGGACCAATCATTGCGTTGCATGTGGTAGGCAACGCGCGTGTGGGTTTCCAGGTTATAGCCGGCGAGAAAGAAATCCTCGCCTTTGGGATATTGCCAGTCATACCAGATGGTTTTTCCGTCGAGGCCCCAAAACTCATGGCCGGCAATCTCCATCGCCATGGTGCGCTTGTGGATGAGCCTGTTATGAGTGCCATCGGTATGGATCATCCAGATACGATCGACCTTGTGCCACGGGCCTTCATGGCAATACATGAGCAGGGTCGGATCGACCGGCGAGAAAAGCATGTGCCCGATCCAATCGGTGGAGTGGAGCAGGATAGTTACCTTCCCGGTTTTCAAGTCGATGGTGTAGAGAACCACGGGTATGCGGGCTGCAAGGCGGCGCTCCATCATCTCACCCTTGCCCTCGGGCTGGACGAGGTTTCCGGCCTGCGGCGGAGTTTTGCCTGAGGCATTCGCTGCCGGCGCGGGGCGGTACTGCGAATATTCGCGGGTTGCGTCAGTCTCCTTTTCGTCATACGTGCCGACGCCGAGAGTTTCATCGGCGTTGATGGTGGCTACGCTGGCGCGTGGAGGAAGAGTTACCAGCTTTGTTACTTCTCCGGTGTAGACGTCGGCCTTATAGATTGTGCTAAGACGAGTAGCCGGGTCCATCTTCGAAAAGAAGACAGAATTGGTTTTTCTTCCTACGACAATGGCGCGTATCCCTCCGCGGAAGAAGGGACGTGCGCCATTCGCCGCGTCGGCCGGAGGCGGCGGGTTAGGCACCACGAGCCGGGTTTTGTAACTGGCCAGGTCCAGGGCGTGGATGCCGTCAGGCGCCGTATAGACCATTTGCTTGCCGTCGGGCGTGAAGGCGTTCACATTGAAATAGAAGCCAGACGAGCCGGGTTCCTCGGACCGGCGGATGACGCGGTGGCCGGTGTCTTTGTCTACCCATGAGGCGGGCAGGCTCTGCGCAGGGGCCAACGGCGACAGCGCTGCGGAAAGGGCGAGAATCGACAAAACCGGACGGGACAGAGACATGGAGAGTTCCTTTTGAGCGAAGATCGAAGCGGCGGTCCCGGCCAAATTGGGGCATGTTTCGCCACAAACCACTGCGCAACGATTTATACATCCTGCTATGTCGAAGTGGCAACTTCTTTCCTATTGGAAGCGCCGAGGGCAAACAAACCCTCCCGCAAGTGCCTATGCTTCACGGCTATGTGACGACTGCGACGTCTGGAAAGACGCGAGTCAGGATTGAACGCCGAAACAGGAATATGGGACTTCGACTTTGCGCGGCGCATGGGCGTGCCGCACGCTCCCTTTATACTGAGGTGTTTGCCAAAGGCAGGCGCGCGGGCCGGGAATTGGCTTGTCGCAGAAGGAGCGAGCATTGTCTCAGGCGGAGATCGGGATTATTGGCGGCAGCGGGCTTTACTCGATGCCAGGATTCACCAACATGCGCGAAGAGCGCGTGGAGACGCCCTTTGGCGCGCCGTCGGAGGCTTTTGTGCTCGGCGAACTGGAGGGCCGCAAGGTGGCCTTTCTGGCGCGGCATGGGCGCGGGCACCGCATTCTGCCCTCGGATCTGAACTTCCGGGCGAACATCTACGCTTTTAAGAAGCTCGGCGTGGAGCGCATTGTCTCCGTCTCGGCCGTGGGCTCGCTCAAGGAAGAGCACAAGCCCACCGACTTTGTTGTACCCGACCAGTTCATCGACCGGACCTTTCATCGCATCTCGACCTTCTTTGGCGAGGGGATTGTGGGCCATGTGGCCTTTGGCGATCCGGTGTGCGCCACGGTGGCCAAGGCCGCGGCTGAGGCGTGCGCCGCGGTGGGCGTCGTGGGCAAGCTGGGCGGCACCTACGTTTGCATGGAGGGTCCGCAGTTCTCAACCAAAGCGGAGTCGAAGCTCTATCGCAGTTGGGGCGCGGACGTGATCGGCATGACCAATCTGCAAGAAGCCAAACTAGCGCGCGAGGCGGAGATCTGCTACGCCACCGTGGCCATGGTCACCGACTACGACTGCTGGCGCGAAGGCCACGACTCGGTGACTGTCGAGGAGATTGTGGCCGTGCTGCACAAGAATGCCGACAACGCGGCGCGTGTGGTGAAGGCGGCTGTGGCAGCGATGCCGCAAGAACGCAACTGCGCCTGCGCCTCAGCTGCGAAGTATGCCGTGTTGACCGCGCCGGATGCGATTCCGGCCGCGGTGAAGGAGAAGGTGGGGCTGCTGTTTGGGAAGTATTTCGGGTGGTAGAGAAGAGTTAGCGAGTCAGCGCGGCTGCGCCGCAGGCGAGTTAGCAAGTTGGCAAATTCATGCGAGAACATTCTGCGCGGACAGCATAAGTATCAATCGAGTTAGAGAGGAACAACAATGGCAATTACCGTGGTGGGCAGCGTTGCCTACGATTCAATTGAAACACCGGCAGGGCGCAGGGAGCGTTGCCTCGGCGGGGCGGCGACTTACTTTTCACTGGCTGCCAGCTTTTTTACCGATGTGCGCGTCATTGCCGTGGTGGGCGAGGACTTTGGCCCCGAGCAGGAGGCCGTCTTCAACGCGCGGAAAATCGACACGCGCGGCATTGAGCGGGCCGCGGGCAAGAGCTTCTTCTGGGAGGGCTCTTATCTCGACAATCTCAACGAGGCCAAGACGCACCAAACGGACCTGAATGTCTTTGCAACCTTTGCGCCGAAAATTCCCGAGGCCTATCGCGACTCGGAGTTTCTGTTTCTGGCCAACATCGATCCGGTCTTGCAGCGGCGTGTGCGTGAGCAGATGCCGGATGTGAAGCTGGTGGCCGGCGACACCATGAATTACTGGATCAAGGACCATCGCCCCGCGCTCCATGCCATGCTGAAGGGACTCGACATCTTGCTCATCAACGAAACCGAGACAAAGATGCTGGCTGGCAATAACAATCTGGTGCAGGCGGCGCGCGCCGTGCTGGAGCTGGGTCCGCGCACGCTGGTAGTCAAGCACGGAGAGTATGGGGCCACGGCTTTCTTCAGTAATCGCAGTTTTGGGCAAGGAAATCAAAGTGCGGGGCACCCATTCCGCGCGCCGGCGCTGCCGCTGGAAGAGGTGGTCGATCCCACCGGCGCGGGCGACAGCTTTGCCGGCGGCTTCTTCGGCTATCTGGCCTCGCAGCCTCAACTCACTCCGGCGGCATTGCGGCGCGCCATGTTCTATGGCAGCGTGCTGGGCTCGTTTGCCGTGGAGCGGTTTGGCACGGAGCGGCTGCAAGAGCTAACCCGCAAGGAGATCGACGATCGTTTCATCGTCTTCCGCGAGCTGACCCACCTTGACTGAGAGTCCCATCCCGCCGAGGGCCGCGCCGCTCGTTGAGCGTTTCGCCGTGCTGGCCCTCTGCACGGCGGCCTCGATCGCGGCGATCATTTGGAGCTGGCGTCACGGGGCCATGCTCAACTACGGCGACGCGGTTGCCCACCTGCACATTGCGCGGCGGGTTATCGACTCGCATAGGCCGGGGCTCACGCAGTTGGGCTCGGTGTGGCTGCCGCTGCCTCACATCCTGATGATCCCGTTTGTCCGTATTTATAGCTTGTGGGCCAGCGGGTTTGCAGGGGGCATTCCGTCTGCCCTGGCGTATCTGGCCTGTTGCGCGGGCATCTACCGGCTGGCGCGGCGCTGGCTTTCGCCGGCCCCGTCGGCGCTCGCCTTGGCTTTTTTCGCGGCCGATCCCAATCTGCTCTACCTGCAAACCACGGCCATGACCGAGCCGCTCTTTCTCTGCGAGACCATCTGGATTGCGGTCTGGATGGTGGAGTGGCGGGCAAACCTTGACTCGAGCCTTGAGATTGCGCCGCGGCAAGCCCGCTGCCTGATCTGGTGCATCGCCGCCGCGCTGGTGGCCGCCGTCTACACACGCTACGACGGCTGGATCATCGCCCTGCTGGCCTGGGTGTGCATGGGGCTCACGCTGGCCCGACGCGGTCGTTTGCGTTCAGGGGCCTACTGGCTGGCCAGCGCTCTCGTTGTCGCCGCGCCGGTGGCGTGGTTCATTTACAACGCAACGGCCTTCGGCGACTGGCTCTACTTCATGCGCGGACCTTACTCGGCCAAGGCCATCGAGATTCGGACCTCCGTGCCGGGATTCCCGCCGCATCCGGGATGGCACAATCCCTGGGTCGCGCTGATCTTTTTCATGAAGGCCGCGGAGTTGGATGCGGCAGCGGCGGCATGGGGCAACGCGCTGCTGGCCCTGAGCCTTGTTGGAACCCTCTGGGGCTGGATCGCGGCGCGCCGCCGGGCGTTTACCTGGGCGCTCATTCTCTGGCTGCCCGCACCCTTCTATGCCTATTCGGTTGCTTTTGGGTCGGTGCCTATCTTTCTTCCCGTCTGGTGGCCGCACTCCTGGTACAACACGCGTTACGGAATGGAGCTGCTGCCGGCCCTGGCGCTAGGCCTGGGTTTTGCCGCGCAGGTTGTCCTGGCCGCCGTCCGCGAATTCAAGCCGCGCGAGGCCGGCTCCCGCTGGGTGAAGGGCACTGCGGTTACATTGTTTGCAATTGTCGCGCTCAATGCCGCGCAGATGGTGCGCGAGCGCCCGCTGGTTTACGTTGAAGGCACAAAGAATATCGATTCCCGCCGGCCCTTTGAAGAGCAGATTCCGCCGGTGTTGCGCGCGCTGCTCGCCGAGCGGCCTGGCGGCTTGGTGCTGATGAATACATCGGTCTATCCCGAGATCGTCGCCCTCACCGGCATTCCGCTGCGCCAGACCGTCAACGAGAGCGACATGGAGTTCTACAGCGCCGCATTGGCCGCGCCCGCCGCCCATGCGGCCGTTGTGTTGGCCTTCGACGGCGATGAGATCGACCGCGCTGTGCGGGCACATCCCGTTGGCCTCACCGCGTTGCGTCGCTTCACAGCTCCTGGCCAGGCTGCGGGGACGATTTATGTCTCGGATGCGGTTAAGGAGCCTCGGTAACGACCGATGCTTGTAAGGGTGATGGCTTTAACTTCAACAAGACCGCGCAAAGAAAAAACCATGGGTTTTGGCTCCTGAGTATGGACGCTCGCCAAACATAGAGACAAGGAAGGCCGGACTTTATGAACATTGCAGACTCTTTGCGCGAGAATGCCCTCGCGGACAGTGATCTTCTTGGCAAGAATGACGCAAGAGGGGACGTGTTTGCCAAGCCACGCGACGTCGACTTCGCGTTCAAAGCTAATGACAAAGAGAGAGCCGAGAGCCTTTGCGAGTATATCAAGGGGATGAACTTCGGGAACCCAAGTATCACATTGGGCGACGATGGAGTCTATTGGATTATCAACGTTATTCATATGCCCATCACTCAGCCTCTGCTGTGTTCTGTATCCGGGTTCATGGTCTGTCTCGGTAAGCTCTACCAAGTTGAATATGATGGTTGGGGATCAATCATCCAGAACACTTGATATCATCCCTCAACAAACACGACCGAGCGGTGATAGCATCGGTCAAGGAACCTCAATGAACATGGCCCTGGCACAGTTCGCGCAACCCCTCAGCTTCAACACCCTTCAACAAATTGGAGTGGTGAATGGCGCAATCGGCCGCCTGCTGCTGGCTTGCGCACTGGGCGCGCTGGTCGGGCTGGAGCGGGAGTTCAACCGTAAGGCCGCGGGCGTGCGCACCAACCTGCTCATCTGCATGGGCAGCGCGTTCTTTACGCTTCTGTCGGCGGTGCTGGCCGGCGACGCCAATCCGGACAAGGGCCGTGTGGCCTCGAATATTGTTCAGGGCATCGGCTTTCTGGGCGCGGGGCTCATCCTGCACAACCGCAGCCGCATCAGCGGACTCACCAGCGCGGCCAGCATCTGGGTGGTCGCCTCCATCGGCATGGCCTGCGGCGCGGGACTGTATGCGCCTGCGGCGGTAGCGGCGGTTGTTGTGATTCTGGCACTGGAGGTGGTCGGCTTTCTTGAGCGGCGCGCCAACCTTAAGATCTATCCGCTTGTCTATGAGGCCCGCGGGCGCGACCAGACTCGCATGATGGGGTCGATTCTCAAGGCTATGGATGTTGCCGGCGAACGGCTGACCGGCATGGAGACCGACGCCATCGGTGAACTCCAGTGCGTGAGCTTCTCGCTGACGGTTACAAAGAAGCAGCATGAGCGCCTGCACGAAAAGCTGCTTGCAGAACCAGACATCGACGCGCTGCTGACCTTCCGCGATCCGGAGGAAGATTGATCCCCTTTACCAAAGCCCATGCCTGCGGCAACGACTTTCTGATCGTGACGGATGACGCGGCAAAAGACCATGATTGGGCGAATCTCACGCGCCGCCTGTGCGCGCGCAATACGGGCGTCGGCGCAGACGGCATCGAGTTTTTTGCCTGGGCTGGACCCAAATCCGGCCGCATCCGCTTGCACAACGCCGACGGCTCCATCGCCGAGATCAGCGGCAACGGCACCCGCTGCGTAGCTGCCTGGATGGCGCGCGAACGCGGTTTGGAGCCGGGCGACGAACTGGAGATCGCCACCGATGCCGGAGTGCGCCGGTGCCGCATCGAGGCGCGCCATGGTCACACCGTGGAAGTGACTACGGGAATGGCTGTTCCAACATTTGAGCCGAAGACGCTGACGGTATTCGACGAATTGATTGTTCAGGGGACCGTGGTTTCCACGGGCAATCCCCACTTCGTAATCATGGTGGACGATGCCAGCTTCGAGTTGGGCAAATGGTCATGGCGATCGGTAGGAGCGGAAATCTGCGCGCACAGTGACTTCCCAAATCAGACCAATGTCGAGTTTCTGCATGTTTCCGGGAACCATGAAATCGAGATACGCATCTTCGAGCGCGGCGTCGGACCGACTTCCTCTTCCGGAACAGGCAGCTCGGCCGCGGCCATTGCCGCGATTGCGCTGGGACTGGCAAGCTCCCCGCTCACGGTCGTTGCTCCCGGCGGCGCGCAGACCGTTACCTGGGACGGCCCCGGCACGGAACTCAAACTCACCGGCCCCGCGGCCCTGATTGCACGAGGCGAGGCATGGTACGACGGATGACGCCCTTCGACTCAAAACCGGTTCTGGAGCCTAAACCGCTTCCGCATCCCAAACCGCTCTTGAAGCTCCTCCCCATAGCTCCAGGCGACGGCGTGAGCGTAATCGCGCCCGCGGCCTCCGCCAGGCTCGATCTTGCCGAGCGCGGCATGAAGCGTTTGCGGGTGTTGAGCCTTTTGCCCCGGCTTGGCCACCACGCGTTTCAAAAAGGGCCGCTCTATTTTGCCGGCACCGCGGCGCAGCGGCTGCAAGATCTGCACGCCGCATTTGCCGACGAGAGCTCGAGCGCCGTGATGTCATTGCGCGGCGGCTACGGCTCAAACTACCTGCTGGACGGCCTCGATCTCGAACTGATTCGCAGGCATCCCAAACCCTTTTTCGGCTATAGCGACCTGACCGGCATTCAATTGCGCCTGCTAGACCAGCTCGGGCTGCCGGCTTTTCATGGGCCAATGGTAGCAGCCGATTTTTCCAGCGAAAAAGGCGTCCACCTGCTAAGCTTTCAGTTGGCGCTGGCAGGCGTGCCTTACAGCCTGGGACCGGCGGAGGGCCTGCGTGTGTTAAAGCCGGGCCGGGTCGTCAACAAGGTCCGGGGCATCCTCTATGGCGGGTGCCTCAGCATCCTGGTTTCGCTGCTGGGCACGCCCTACGAACCGCAGACCGAGGGCAAGCTGCTCTTTCTTGAGGATACGGGCGTCAAGCCCTACCAGGTGGACCGCATGTTGTGGCAACTGCGCCAGGCGGGCAAGCTGGCTGGCGTGCGCGGCATTATTTTTGGCGAAATGCTGGATTGTGTCTCGCCAGGCGCGTCTGCCAACCTGCTTGAAGAGGTGTTACATCGCGTATTTGAAGACTTCGACGGACCGATCGCCATCGGGCTGCGCAGCGGTCACGTCTCGCGCGGCAACGTAACCCTGACTCTGGGCGTGGAGGCCGAGCTGGTTCTGACCGACGAGGCCGCGCTGCATCTGCTGCAACCGGCGGTTGCGCCATGAAGTTACAGGGATCAGGGAACAGGGATCAGGGATCAGAGCGCCATATTCACCTCAGCGGCATCTGCGGCACGGCAATGGCTTCGCTGGCCGGGCTGTTGCAGTTGCGCGGCCACCGCATCACCGGCTCCGACAAAGCAGCTTATCCGCCCATGAGCGATTTGCTGCGCTCGCTTGGCATCCCGATTCTGGAGCCTTACGCCGAAGCCAATCTCGATCCCGCGCCGGATCTCGTCGTCATCGGCAACGCGCTTTCACGCGGCAATCCTGAGGTCGAGCGCGTGCTCGACGAGCGCATTCCCTTCACCTCCATGGCCGCGCTGCTGCGCGAGGAGTTTCTCGTGGGGCGCGAGTCGCTGGTTGTCGCGGGCACTCACGGCAAGACCACCACCACCAGCATGCTGGCGTGGATTTACCAGTTCGCCTCCAGCCAAAATCCAGCGCTGGAGCCGTCGTTTCTTATCGGCGGCGTGGCAGAGAATTTCGGTTCCAGTTTCCAACTGCGACCCACGCACACCTTCATCGTGGAAGGCGACGAGTACGATACAGCCTTCTTCGATAAAGGCCCGAAGTTCCTGCACTACTTTCCCGATGCGCTCATTCTGACTAGCGTCGAGTTTGACCACGCCGACATTTACGTGGACCTGGCAGCGGTCAAAACAGCCTTCAAACGGCTGGTGAACCTCATCCCGAGGCGCGGCGCGATTATCGCTTACGATGGTAGCGCCAACGTCAGCGAGTGCGTGGCCGGAGCGCTCTGCCGTGTCGAGCGTTACGGCTTTTCCGCCGAGGCAGACTGGCGCATCCAAAATCTGCGCCATGAAAACGGCCTTACCCGCTGGGAAGTCCATCACGGCGGCGCACTATGGGCTGAGCTGGAGATGAGCCTGGCCGGCGAGCACAACGCGCTCAACGCCACGGCGGCGGCAGCGCTGGCCGCGGGGCAGGGAATCACCAAGGAAGCAATCGCGGCGGCGCTGGCCAGTTTCAAAAGCGTGAAGCGGCGGCTTGAGGTGCGGGCGGAAATCGCCGGCATCACCATCATCGACGATTTCGCGCACCACCCCACGGCCATTCGCGAAACGCTGCGGGCGTTGCGCTCTGTCTATCCGCGGGCGCGCTTGTGGGCGGTGCTGGAGCCGCGCTCCAACACGCTGCGCCGCAAGGTTCTTGAAGGCGAGCTCGTCGAAAGCCTGCGCCTGGCCGACCGTGTCGTCCTGGCCGGAGTCTATCAGCAGCAGCGCATCCCCGACGCCGAACGGCTGCATCCCGAAGATGTGGTGCTTGCGCTCAACGCTGCCGGAACCGAGGCCCAGTTATGCCCTGGCGTGGAAGCCATCGTCGACGCGATCGCGCCCCAGCTCCAATCCGGCGATGTGGTCGCAATTCTTTCCAATGGCGGCTTCGACGGCATCTATGAGAAGCTGCCTGCGCGCCTGAGGGAACAATTTCCCGATTGTGAGAGACGTTCATGATCTCATCTCTCGTGCTGCTGGCCACCATCATCGTTCTTGGGCTCCCGTCGGCGGTCATCTTCATTCCCTGGTCCATGATCACCGGCAACGTGATGCCGCTCTACAACGTGACGCAGATGATTGTGCGCGTCGGCTACCGGCTGGCGGGAATTCGCGTGGCGACCGAAGGCGTGGAGCGCGTGCCGGCCGGGAAGGCGTGCATCTTCATGGCCAATCACGTTTCCAACCTCGACCCCACCGCGCTGATTCCGCGCATTCCCGGCCGCACTTCGGCGTTCATGAAGCGCTCGCTGATGAAGATTCCCATCCTGGGCATCGCCTTCAGGCAAGGGGAACTCATCGCCGTGGACCGCACCGGAAGCGCCGTGAGCGCGCAGGAGAGCGTGGCTGAAGCCAAGCGCCTGCTGGAGAAAGGCGTCCATATCACCACGTTTGTTGAGGGCACACGCTCCAAAGACGGACGCTTGCTGCCCTTCAAAAAAGGGCCGTTCTACCTGGCCATGCAGACGGGCGCGCCGTGCATTCCCGTCTCCATATGGGGCACTGAAACCATGATGGCCAAAGGCAGCATGAGAATCCGTCCCGGTACGGCGCACATCGTCTTTCATGCGCCCATCCTCCCCGCCGATTTTGCCAGCAGAGAAGACCTGCTCAAAGCGGTGCGCGAGGCCATTGCCTTGGGGCTTCCGGAGTGGATGCGATAGAGGTACTAGAGCAATTTCGGAATTAACGTAATCATTTTGAGTGCATTGAAAGGTGGCTTTTTCTTGAGGAAAAAGCCACTTGAGTGTGAGGTTTCGGTCTACAGCAATTCCGAAATTGCTATAGCCCGCCTTGATACTTCTACGGCGTCTTTCCGCAGCAGGCATAGACAGCCCGCTGGCAAAGGCGAAGAAAAAGGGAATCGCGGGAGGGGGAGGGGGTATTAATTTTGTGGTAAACATATCCCAAGTACGCCCCGTCTCTCCGGCCGATGAGGAGCTCCACGCACTTTTCATCTATTGCCATTGTGCGCCAACGGACAGGAATTTTCTGCAAAGGTTGGAAATGCCCATGGAACCGGTTGTTGGCATCTGTGCTCTCCCACCCTTCAACAGAAAAAATCGAAGGATGGGGCACCCACATTGGAGGGAACGTTAAGGACGGGGAAATTGGGGTGCGCCACCCGTCCGCCTCTATCCGCTAGTGTGCGCCAGCAGAAGGTAACTATCTGCAAGCCCCTGCGGTGGGGCAGACGAGTGCTATTCCTGGTCCCAAAATCGGGACATGGGGCACCCAGACTTGTGTATGGGAAAATAGGCCATCCGTCCGACAACGCGATTCACTTTTCCTGAATCACCGCAGCGGTGCGCGCTGCGACCTCAGCATCCCTCTTGTCGATAAAGGCGAGCAGCGCCATCCCTTTTGGAGTTAGACGATATCTTTGCCACTGAACGCCGGCAACTTTCTCAAGTCCAGCCAACCCGTGAATTTCGAGTTTTGGGCAAACATTATAGTAAAGAAACTTCATGACGTCATCGGAACCAGCTTGATTTGATATACCTGCGGTCAACCTTTCACCGAACGCTTTCATAAATGCCGACAGTGAGTATTTCTTAGCTTCCTTCGTCGCGCTCAACACAGATGTTTGAATCGAAATTGCATTGAGAAGGTTGAGTATCTCCTGAAATTCCCCATCTTTCCAATTCCCAGTTACCTTCGATGGCTTGGCCCTGTTTTCTTTGAGTTCTGCCACTTCCTTTTCAAGTGCCGCATTCTTCTTTCTTAGGAGAGACAGCTCTTCGACCAGTGCGGTAAATTCGACGACTTCGGCTCCTGAGACCCAACCTGTGAACTCATACCGGCCGAAAAAGTTGGAGAGAGTCTCGTGGACTGTCAGTTTGATGTCTTTTGTGTCATTGAAGAACGAGGATACGCGGGTTAACACCTTATCTCGAAATAGCCTGAGTTCCTGGGAGTGTTCGCTTTCAAGAACGCACCTTCCGTGCAGCTTGACCTTCTCATCAAGAGCAGATTCGTTGATTACGACAGCGAATATAGGCTTGTCCTTCGACACAGCATAATCGTATTCGAGTTCTGTATAACCCAAAGACGTGATCGAATGTACGCTCCCGTAACGCCCACCTAAAATAAGCATATAAACATCAGACTCGTCGATCCAGCGCCGAATGGTATCGAGCTGCGATTCGTTTCCTGCCGCAAATAACTCCATCCCAGCTGGAATGTGTCCCGCCTTGAGAATGGCCTCAACAGCCGCCTGTCTTTCCTCTTTCAGATCAAGGTAGGTCGAGGATACGAATACCTGCAACTTTTTCTTTGACGACATGATTGCCCTCATCTCTGATTTGAGATGGTCTTCGGGACATTGGTCAGCTTCGCGCCATCTCGGTCTGCAACACGATTGTAAAGGACGGGTGGCCCGGCTGTTGGCCTGCATCTCGACTCGCCGTCATGAGATCTGGGGCGTCCTCATTTGTCACCGGTCAGAGGTACGCCCAACCGAGAGCGTGCGATTCCTGGTTTCCTCACGGCCCATCGTGCATAATGAAAAACACGATGGCACTTTTATGGAATCCCGAGAGTTGGTCGCAGCGGCTGGCGGAGTTGGAAGCGCAATCCGGCGACCTGAAAGAAGCACCGCTGCGGCGCGATGTGCGTTCGCTGGGAACCTTGCTCGGCGATGTGCTGCGCGAGCAGGCCGGCGAAGATCTATTTGCCCACGTGGAGGCGCTGCGCCAGGGCACCATCCGCCGCCGCGACGCCGAGGCACGCGGCAGCGACGAAGAGGCCGCCCGCCAGGCTGCCACGGCGCTGGACCTGGTGCATTCTCTGCCCGTCGAGCGCGCCATCCTGCTCACGCGCGCCTTCGCGTTCTACTTCGAGCTCATCAACCTGGCTGAAACCAACCATCGCAAGCGCCGCCGCATTGCCCTCAAGCTGAGTGGCAAGGCCGGCCGCCAGCGCGGCTCCCTGGCCGGAACGCTTTTGGAGATGCGCCGGGTGGGCATCAGCGCCGACGAGGCTTTGGACTGGCTCAGGCGCGTGCTGATTGTGCCTGTCTTTACCGCGCATCCCACTGAGGTGGCGCGCCGCTCCGTCATGTTCAAGCGCCGTCGCATCGGCGAGTTTCTTGAGACGCTCGACCGCATCCCGGTGCCCGAGCAGGATCTGGTCCGCCTGGAGCAACTGGTGCTGGCCGAGATTACCAGCCTGTGGCAGACCGACGAAGTCCGCTCGCGCCGGCCCACGGTCTATGACGAAGTGAAGATGGGCCTCGACTACTACGACGTCTCCATCTTTGAGACGCTGCCCAGCCTTTACCGCGAGATTTCCGAGGCGCTGCGCACCGCCTATGGCATCGAAATCGAAACACTGGCGCTGCCCCAGGTGCTCTGCTTCGGCTCGTGGATCGGCGGCGACCGCGACGGCAATCCCTTTGTCACGCCGCAGGTGACGCGCGACGCCATTCAACTGGCGCGCGGCCATCTGCTGCTTTACTACCAGCGCCAGCTCGATGAGATCACCGGCCTGCTCACCAGCAGCGCCCAGCAGATCGCGGTGAGCGATGCGCTGCTGGCGCGGCTCAAGGCCTACGTGGCGCAGGTGCATACGCCGGAGGCACAGGTTTTTGGCGAGCAGTACGAGTTCGAGTACTACCGCCGCTTCCTCATCTGCCTCAAGGCGCGCATCCGGCGCACCCTTGCCCACATGGATCACCCAGCCACGGCCTCGCTGCCGGTGACGCCCTACACGCTGTCGCAGGGGCACGAAAAGCTGGCCAATGCGCTGCCCGCCTACTGCTCCGTCGAAGAATTCCTTGCCGACCTGGAGACTCTGCGCGACTCGCTCGCCGCCAATCGCGGCCTGCGTATCGCCCGCACGCTCATTGACCCGCTCATTTTGCAGGTACGCACCTTCGGGCTTCATCTGCACACGCTCGATATCCGACAGCACGCCAAGGTGCATGCGGCGGCCCTGCAGGAGGCCATCACCGACACCATCGCGCCGTCGCTGCCCAGTGGCCTCTCGGATGAAACCTCCAGCGTACTTGAGACCTTCCGCGCCGTGGCTGAGATCAAGAGCGGCTGTACGCCTGAGGCCATTCGCCAGTACGTCATCAGCGGCGCATCGACGGTTGAAGATGTTCTGGCCGTGGTGCGGCTGGCGCGCCTGGGCGGCGTCAGTGTCGAGGGTTCCGGGCGCGATCCGGGATTGATGCCGGTTCCGCTCTTTGAATCCATCGACGACCTGCGCCAGGCTCCCGCTGTCTGCCGCGAGCTGTGGAGCAGGCCCGACTATCGCAAGCTGATGGCCACCTGGGACAACTGGCAAGAGGTCATGCTCGGCTACTCGGATTCAAATAAGGACGGCGGCATGTTGACCAGCACCTGGGAGATATTCCGCGCCCATCGCGACCTGCATGTGGTGGCCCGCGAGGCTGGTGTGAAGCTGCGTCTCTTCCATGGCCGCGGCGGCACAGTAGGCCGCGGCGGCGGTCCTACGCATCGCGCCATCTTCGCCCAGCCCATGGACTCCTTCGACGGCCAGCTGCGCATCACCGAACAGGGCGAGGTGCTCAACTTCAAATATGCCGACGAGGTGCTGGCCGAGCGCAATCTCGAACTCATGATCGCCGCTTCGCTCGACGCTCTTGCGCGCCCCAACGCACGCGACCCCGAGGCACACTTTACCGGCATCCTCGAGCCCGAGTGGGAGGCTGCTCTCGACGAGCTTTCCGCCATCTCCTTCGACTACTACCGCACGCACATTCTCGAAGATCCCGGCGTCCTCACCTATTTCGAGCAGTCCACGCCCATGGCCGAGCTGGAGAATGCCAAGATCGGTTCGCGGCCTTCGCGGCGCAAGGCTTCGCCAAAGCTCACTGACATGCGCGCCATTCCCTGGGTCTTCGGATGGACGCAGTCGCGCCTGCTGGTTCCCGCATGGTTTGGCGTCGGCTTCGCCTTCGACCAATACTTAGCCAAATCCGGCTCGCTTGAGATGCTGCAAACCATGGCCCGCGAGTTTCCGCTCTTCATTGATCTGCTGCGCAACGTGGAGCTGGCGCTGGGCAAAGTGGACCTGGCAACCGCGCGCCTTTACTCCTCGCTCGTCCCGGACGAGAAGCTGCGAGAGCGCATCTACGATTTGTTTGAAGCGGAGTTCCATCGCACCGTGCGCGCTGTTCTGGCTGTCACCCGCCAGACCGAACTGCTTCAGTCCAACCAAGTGCTGGCTCACTCCATCAAGCTGCGCAATCCATATGTGGACCCGATGCATCTGATTCAAGTCGACATGCTGCGCCGCAAGCGCGCCGGCGAAGATACCCCTGAAGTCAACCGCGCCATCGCCGCGACGATCAGCGGCATTTCGGCCGGACTGAGAAACACAGGCTGATACGGAAGGCTATTCATGATTTTGCATTCCCCAAGAAAGCGCCCCGAACCGTGGAGCATCAGAAAGCCGAGCGCCAACCGGAAATGGCTGACCCCTTTCATTGCTTTTGAATGGATATGGGAGTGGGCCGCGTTTGGCCTGAGCAACTGGTCGTTCCTTGAGGTGCTTGAGTATCTCGGATCGTTCTCCGTCCTCATCGCCGTCATCTTCTATTTCTCCGAGTCGGGCGACCGCGTCAAGCAGCGGCATTATCAGGCCTGGCAGGTCATCAACACAGCGCAGGGCAAGGGCGGCAGCGGCGGCAGAATCGACGCGCTCCAGGAACTGAACGAGGACAAGGTTCCGCTGGTCGGGGTCGATGTCTCTTCCGCATTTTTACAGGGGCTCGATCTGCGCGGGGCTAATCTCATGCGCTCCGATTTCAGCGCCACCGATCTGCGCAACAGCAATCTCGCCTCGGTAGACTTTACCCACGCCAACCTCAACTCCGCCAACCTGCGCGATGCCGCATTGGATCACGCAAAGTTCACGGATGCCGATCTTCGCAATTCCGACCTGACGGGCAGCAGCCTGGCTGGCGCGGACTTTTCCGGAGCGGATCTCGCCGATGCCGATCTGTGCCGCGCCGACCTGAAGGACATCCAATGGCGGCATCTCAAGAGCGTGAGCCGCGCGAACATCGCCGCCGTGCGCAATGCGCCTGACGGCTTTGTCGCCTGGGCGATGAGCAATGGGGCGGTGGATCAACCCAATGCGGATGAGTGATGGATGTGCTGTGAGCGCGCTACGGTCGCTCGCGCCGTATTGCGCCATTTCTGGAAAATGGCTTATGGACACGCAGACAGCGAGCGAGACGCGAGCGCGGCAACCGGAACCCGTCGCACCTCGGACGCCGAGCGGACAAGAAGCTCTCTATCGCTTTCCGGCAGACTGACCAGGTCGCCGCCTTCAAAATACGTCAGCGCCTTGATGGCTTCGCTTGGCTGGAAGGTAGGGTTGTACATCGCGGCTGCCGCAGCCAGGCCGGCTTCCAGGCGCGTTCCGGCTCGTAACAGCGCTGCTACGTCCCGGTAGTCCTTCGCTTCGATTCTTTGTTGCATCACCTTTAGTTTGGTAGCCAGCAGATCGAGCAGGGACGCAACCTCAACCGCTCCGTCCGGAGTGCGATCAGGAACGCTCACCCGCCCGATCCCGATTTCTCCGAAGAATGAAACCTTGACGCTGCCTTCCCCAACCGGCGCCAGCACGCTAAGCGCATCCGGCCGATCCTGAATCACTTTGGACCGGCCCAGAAATTCAAAGGCTCTTCGCATTTCAACTCGATAAAGCGGCTTCTCCGTAAAGAAATCGAAGTCGATCGAATTCCTGTGGCCTAGCCGTAAAGCAACGGCGGTTCCCCCGTACAGGACCAGACCCAAGCTGACGCTGCCGGTCAGTTGCGGCCAAATCTCGCGCTGTGCGGCTGGCAGTATTTCCCAATGCGGCTCGAATCCGCTCACGCCGTCTTCCTTAGTGGCATCGGCGGCACCGGTCTCTGTCCATACTCGGCCAATCCTAGCCGGTAGTGCCAATAGTGCCAGGATCGTGCATCCAATTGGCCCGCCTCCGCACGCTGCAGCACACCTCGAAGATAATCCTCGCCTGTGGCCTCAATCAGCTCCGTCGCATCCTCAATCGTGCCCAGGTTCATCACCTGCGCCGCCACGCGGTCCGGCCACCCCATCGCTTCGTCCGGCGTCTTCCACCACACATAGCGGGCTGCCAATGCGCGCAGGCAGGCAAGTCCACCATCGGTTAACTGCGGCTGCGGCTGTGGCATGAGGAGTTCCATAGGTCTGCTCTCTACATTCATTTTACCAACATCATGAAATCACGCGTCTTCCCCTTGCCAAGCCCCGCTCTCCGGGTCTACTCTGTTTTCATGCGTCGATGTTGCTAACACCGTCCTGGTGACAGCTCCGATGCGGACGTGCGCCCCTTCCGCGCGCGTTTTTCCCCACCAGACAGCTCCACCGTCACCCCAAACCCCTTGAAATCTGAAGACGTGGGCCGCTGGCCCAGAAAAAGGAGATCATCATGGCGCGCATTGCCGCGGATGTAACTGAAATCATTGGCCGCACCCCCCTAGTACGGCTTAATCGCATAGCGGCCGGACTGCCCGCTACCGTCCTAGCCAAGCTGGAAAGCCAGAACCCCGTCAGTAGCGTAAAGGATCGCATCGGCTTCGCGATGATCGACGCCGCCGAGAAAGCCGGCAAAATCAAGCCCGGCGAAACGGTGCTGATCGAGCCCACCAGCGGCAACACCGGCATCGCCCTGGCCTTTGTGGCCGCCGTCAAGGGCTACAAACTCATCCTGACCATGCCGGAGACCATGAGCCTTGAGCGCCGCGTGCTGCTGCTGGCCTTCGGAGCCCAGATCGTGCTGACCCCCGGACCCAACGGCATGAAGGGCGCTATCGCCAAGGCTAACGAGATTCTGGCCAAGACTCCCAATGGGTTCATCCTCCAGCAGTTTGACAACCCCGCCAACCCCGCCATCCACTACGCCACTACCGGCCCCGAGATTTGGGACGATACCGACGGCAAGGTAGACATCCTCATCAGCGGCGTGGGCACCGGCGGCACCATCACCGGCGTGGCCAAGTACATCAAGGAGCGCAAGCCGGAGTTCAAGGCCATCGCTGTGGAACCCACCGACAGCCCAGTGCTCTCCGGCGGCAAGCCTGGACCGCACAAGATCCAGGGCATCGGCGCAGGGTTTGTGCCTTCCATTCTCGATACCAAGCTCATAGACGAAATCATCCAGGTCACCAACGATGAGTCCATCGCCACGGCGCGCCGCCTGCCGCTTGAGGAAGGCCTGTTTGTGGGCATCAGCTCGGGCGCAGCGGTTGCCGCAGCGCTCAAGGTGGCCGCAAGGCCCGAGAACGCGGGCAAGCTGATCGTTGCCGTACTGCCCAGCTTCGGCGAGCGCTATCTCTCCAGCATTCTCTTCGAGTCGCTGCGCCAGCAGGCCCTGGCCACGCCCACCGAAGCGATTGCGGTGTAAACGTGAAGGGACTAGGGACTAGGGACCAGGGACTGAGGGACTAGTCCCTGGTCCCCAGTCCCTGGTCCCTCAGTCCCTAGTCCCTAAGTGCCTATGTCCCTATTTTCCCGCATCCGCGATGACATCGACTCCGTGCTGGAGCGCGACCCGGCTGCGCGTTCCCGTCTCGAAGTCTTCCTCTGCTATCCCGGCCTGTGGGCCGTCTGGATTCATCGCATCTCCCACGCTCTCTGGGGCGCAAAACTGCGCCTGCCCGCGCGCCTGCTCTCCCAGGTCGGCCGCTTCTACACCGGTGTCGACATTCATCCCGGCGCAACGCTGGGCCGCCGCCTTTTCATCGATCACGCAACCGGCGTCGTCATCGGCGAAACCGCCATCGTAGGCGACGACGTAACCATGTATCAGGGCGTCACCCTGGGCGGCACCGGCAAAGGCCACGGCAAGCGCCACCCCACCGTCTGCGACAACGTCTTCATCGGCAACAACGCCAATGTGCTCGGCAACATCACCATCGGCGAGAACTCGCGTGTTGGCGCGGGCTCAGTGGTGCTCAGCGATGTGCCGCCGGATTCCACGGTCGTCGGCGTTCCCGCTCACATCGTCTATCGCAACGGCCAGCGCGTCCTCATCACCGATCCCCACGACATCAAGGATCCGCTCTCGGATTCGCTCATCGCCCTCGCCGCCCGCGTCGAGGAGCTTGAAAAGCAGCTTGGCGGCAAGGCCCAGCCCGCCGAGCCCTTCGCCGCCGAAGAAGCCGAGCGCACTGCCTACCGCGCCAAGCTGGAGCGCATGAGGCAGTATGTGTCGATGGGCGAAGGCATCTAGCCGTTACGGGCCGCAGTCCTCCCGCATCGTCTCCTTCCGCCAGAAGGAGATTTGTCCTGGAGGCCTATTCGGCCTCCGGGGTGGTCTGCCAACGCTTAGCCGGTAATGGTAATCGTGATGGTGTTCGATTTGATCAACACCGGTTTACCGTTCTCGTCGAGATAATCGTTATCGGGACGTGAAACTTGGACGGTGTACTTTCCAGGTCGATCGAATTTGTAGATTTGTTCGAGATCGGCCTCATAGGTCTCTGTTTTCCCCGGCTGGATTCCCGACCAAAAAGGGCTAGAGGTGCTGCGATCTGGATCGCCGAAGGATTTCTTTTCCGCCGGTTCTCCGTCCTCGTCCCATACAAGATAATTGTAGCTGCTATCGAGATGCCAGAAATAACCCGAGTAATCGATGTCGTGGCTGGCGATATTGGTCATGGAGATCGTAATTGCCACGATCGAGCCGACCCGGAACTCGTAACGGGTTCCAGCGTCGTCGCCGCCGCGGATGGAGAGCGTGAAGGAGGGCGACTTTGCGCCGGGGTGCCGAATGGGACCAAGGATTTCGCGGCCATTCTTTTTGGCCCATACGTTTGACTTGTGCTCTTTCTGCGCGGCGTTCGTTGCCTGCGCGGGGAGCATAGCCGCTAAAGCCATGAGGGTTGAAAGAACGAGAATCCGGTAAAAACTCAGATAAGGTTGCATTCTTGTTTCGTCCCATCAAACAATGGTTTCGCCCCGAGTCGGCTGGCGCGTCCGGGGCGAAATGAAGCAACAGCTAGCCGGTAATGGTAATCGTGATGGTGTTCGATTTGATCAACACCGGCTTGCCGTTCTCGTCGAGATAATCGTTATCGGGACGTGAAACTTGGACGGTGTACTTTCCAGGCCGGTCAAACTTATAAAGCAAATCGAGCTCGGCTGCATAGGTTTTCGTTTCCGATGGCGAGATCCCCGACCAGTATTGGCTAGAAGTGCCGTGACCCGGATCGCCGAAGGATTTCTTTTCCGCCGGTTCTCCGTCCTCGTCCCACACAAGATAGTTGTAGTTGCCAATAAGGCCATGCAGAAAATGGCTTGAATAGTCTATGTCGTGGCTGGCGATGTTGGTCATGGAGATCGTAATAACCACCATCGAACCGACTCGGAACTCGTAACGAGGGCCGTCGACATCGCCGCCGCGGATGGAGAGCGTGAAGGAGGGCGACGTTGCGCTGGGGTGCCGAATGGGACCAAGGATTTCGCGGCCATTCTTTTGGGTCCATACGTTTGAATCGTGCTCTTCCTGCGCGGCGTTCGTTGCCTGCGCGGGGAGCATAGCCGCTAAAGCCATAAGGGTTGAAAGAACGAGAATCCGGTAAGAACTCTGATAAGTCTGCATCCTTGTTTCGTCCTATCAAACAATGATTTCGCCTCGAGTCGGCTGGCGCGTCCGGGGCGGGGATTGGCAGCGTAGACTTACTTCTGCGCCGGAGGCTGGTCTTCTGGCAATTTGCTTTCCGCCGGCAGTACGGTGATGGTGATGGTATTGGAATAGACTCTATTCAACTCCGGCAATTCGGGCGTACCCGGCGTCGCTGGTTTCCAAACGCGGATTTTGTATTTTCCAGGATGATCAAAATTGTAGTCATCGCTGAGCTTGGCCCTAATTTCCATCTTTTTCCCCGGCATGAGATCGCCCCATCTCATACTTCCGGCGGGGCGGTCTGGCAATCGGAAATTATTCCCGTTGGGGAGCTGTCTGTATCGCGGTCCGAACTTTGCCACGAGCGTACCCTGCTCGTCTTGCATGTCGAACTGATAGCCGTCCGGCATGTTCCCGTGATACCCAAAGCTGACTCTGATCGGCTCCTCAGAAGTGTTCGTTGTTGTGATTATGATTACGATGTCCGATCCCAAGGCAACTTCTGGCTTATCTGCAGCGATAAGGATCGTGAACTTCGGGTTATCTGGGCTCGTCTGCGCGCCAAGTACACCCGCCGACACAATGAGCGCGAGAAAGGCGAATGCCGAAACTAGTATGAGTTTTTTCACTGTTCTACCCCCTGCTGTTCTTCATCCTCATTTGAGTTTTGAGTTGGACAGACAGAAACTGCTACGGGCGTTGCAAGACCCTTCCACGTCGGATATCCATAAGGTGCCTGGGCCGGTGCAGATGCAACGTAATCGACAGGGTCGCCATCCTCGCCGATCAGATTCCATGTTGGTGTTGTCCAACTCTGGTCTGTTGGGTAACCCTGATTAGTGGTGCTGGCCTTGGTGAAATACCAGCTCTGCGAACTGATGGGGACCGGAATAGACCCCGGGATGGTCGAGGTCCAGAGGAGGTACATGGTTGCCTTGAAGGTCCGACTGACTTTTGAATAAAAGGGTTCCAGTGTAACGCTTGGCGAGTCGTCAGTGGTGCCATCTGAATGTTGCGTGTATGGGTATACGCCGTCCAACCCAGGATTGGTGGGACAGGACAGAACACCATTTTTTCCTTCGGTGTATGTCACGGTACTTTGCTTGACTACCTGGACGAAAGAGTATTCGCCGCCGGAAGATGCTGCTGGCGGTGTGAACAAGACCCCTACCGTCCCTATTTCGCCACCCCACCCTGGACATTCATCGTTATCGTAGCCGGTGAATTGGCCGTATTGCAGCAAGTATTCATATGCAGCTGGAAAACAGGGCTTGACCTTGAGTCGGTTGACGACGAGCCTTGCCAGATGGTGTAGGCGGCAACGTTATTGGGGCATGTGTAACCTACGTTTGGATCGCAATCAATCTCCAGCGTGAAGGTGGCCTTCTCGGTCGGAGTGTCGGCGGGGAGCGTTACGGTGCCGGACAACGTATTGCCGGACAACAAGGATGGGGTAATGCAATAGCTCCACGATGGAACCTGTGTCCCCTGAGCAGTCGTTAGGCTGCCACCGGCCTCGCAACTCACGCCCGGGGCTGAGCAGATGGATTCAGCGGGGGACCCCCCAAAGTTGAAGTTGTTGTCTTGTCCCGCATACCAGGTGGTAGGCGACGTGGGCGGGGTCGTCGCCCCTGGGCATTGCGCGTAACATAGCTGCACGGAAATCAACAGAAAAAGCGGAATGGCGTAGCGGAGCAGCCCTGCAATTGTCTCCCCTAATTTACCCAAGTTCTTGCGCATGGGTGCGGATCCTTTCAATGGGATGCCGGAGCGCGGATTGGGGCGGGTTCCGACCGTGATATGAAGGGAGAGTCTGCATTCAGTGTGACCGACCGCATCCGGATGTCAAGTGAATTCAGGAGATGAACTTTGGTGACATACGGAGACGACTCCGGACCATATCGCCGCTAGCCGTCTACGACCCGATGCCAGAGCCTTCGCGGGACGCCGCGGTGCAAACGGATTTCTCGGCATTGACGGGAACCCCTTCTCCGGATCTTCGACATGGAAGAACCCCACACCTCAACTCTCCGCCGGCCCACCTCCACGAGCAGGCTTGCATGGAGAAAGGCATTTGGAGCAGCCGCTTTCGCCTCCGGTGCTACAGTGGTTTTATACTCACTGCATCGCCGGAGAACGTTTTCTTGCTCGGTTTTCGTTCGCTGCTCGTTGCTATGTTCGCGTTTGCCGCAACCGCCCATGCCGCTTCCCGCGTGCAGGCCGCGCCCGTTCCTCCGGAGATGCTTTCCACCGCTTTCACGGTCACGGTGAATGACCAGCCCGTCGGCGTGGCTCATGCCGCCTCTAGCTATGACTTCGTCAACTTCGACATAACCGGCCCCGTGGACGTAGCCATTACTGCCGCCGCGCCGGCCTTTTGGGACAAGGGCGTCGATATTCAACCCTGGCGGTTGGGTATTCGCCCCACGCGTGAGGGCCAGACCATCCGCTTCCGCCTTGCCGGCCCCGCCAAGCTCTCCATCTCCCGGCCCCGCGACTTCCTGAACCACGCCCAGATGCTTTTTCTCTTTGCCGGCACGCCGCCTCCGCCGCCGCCCACGGGCCCCAACGTCCACATCGTTCCCGCTGGGGTTCTTCGCGAAAGCCTCAACCCCAGGAGCGGCGACACCTACTACCTTGCTCCCGGCGCATATGTTTTTGGCAGCCTCAATCTGTGGAAGGTGGAGAACGTCAAGGTGCTTGGCCGCGGCACCATCGTGTACGAAGGCACACAGGATCCCAACACCGACGAAGGCTGGATGCAGAAGCCCGACTGGCACTGTATCGGTACCCTCGAAGCCCACAACGTGGAGATCGACGGACTGACCTGCATCGTCCGCGCCCGGACATGGTCGATCCAGATGAAGGATTCCTCGGGATTGAAGTTCGACGACCTGCGCGTGATCGGCGGCAATCCCGGCAACGCCAATCAGGACGGCATGGACTGGATCGGCAGCGGCGACTCGGTGGTCAACAACGCCTTTATCCGCGCCTCGGACGACGATTTTGCCCTGATGGGCAATTGGGATGGCTACAAGGACGAAGACATGCTGCGCCCCGGCCGCGATGTGCAAAATATCCTCGTCGAGCACAGCGAGGTTTCTACCAGCATCTCGAATGTGGTTCGCGCCGGCTGGCCGCGAAAGATCTTCAACTCGCGGAACTTTACCCTGCGCGACTCCGACATTCTGCATGGCGGCATCGGCGGCTGCGGCCAAACCTTTGGCCTGCTGGGTTTCTGGGGCGCGCAAGGATCCAAGGGCGACCACTCGAACTACACCTTCCAGAATCTCTTCCTCGACGACTGGTACTCGCTGGTGCAGATGGAGCAGGAGCAGCCCGCGCTGCACGGCTTCACCTTCCGCAATATCTGGGCGCCCGACCAGCCGCCGCTGGCGTATTCCACCATCACTGGCCAGGTTTCCGGCGTCACCTTTGACAACGTCAAGTACGGACAGACCCGCGCCAGCACCGACGCCGACCTGCCATTGGTGGTTTCTGCCGGCGCCGAGGCGCCTCAATTCATCGCCGCGGACAACCTCTCCGCCGCGTTTACGGTCGATCCCCCCGTTTTTGCGCCTGGGCAGAAAATCACCTTTACCGCATGGGAATCGTCCAAGGCGCGCTATACCTGGCTATTTGGCGACGGAACCCAGGCTCATGGCCGCCGCGTCCGCCACAGCTTCCCGGATGCCGAGGGCACCGAGCTCGACGGGGCGGTAAACGGCGCTGGCCGCTTCAGGGTTCTGCTGCACGTTGAGGACGCAAAGGCCCAGCCCGACTCGACCAACCAGGACTGGGCTAGCCAGGGGGTGGTGGCCGTGGCCAAGTGGCGCGATGCTACCGACGTTCTTGGCCTCACGCTTCCCGGCCTCAGTTGGAAGATCTACCCCGGAAATTGGACCCAACAGCCAGACCTGACCGCAGAGAGCGCGGTCTTTGCCGGCGAGTCGCCCAACCTCTCGGCCGACGCCCAGGGTTTCACCCACTACGCCGTTGCATGGGAGGGGCTGATCGACATTCCCGCCGACGGCGGCTATACCTTCCACCTGCTCGCCCGCGACGGCGCGCGCCTCGTCATCGACGGCGTGGAAGTGGCAAAAACCGGGCCGTCCTTTGCCCAGGTCTGCGGCTTGGCCGGCAATGCGATGCGCTATGACCGCGGTTCGCTGGGCCTGCGCGCCGGCAAGCATCCGATTCATCTGGAGGGCTTGCACTTTGCCAGCCAGGGCACGCCCCGTCTGCTTTGGGAAGGCCCGGCCCTGCCGCTAACCGACGTTCCTCCAACCGCATACACCCACCCCCGCCAGGATGCGGTGACGCCGTAGCGCGTAGCGAGCCGCCGGTTCCCAACGATCGCCGAAGAGCGCTGGTGTCATTGCAGAAACCCGGCGTATCGGTCTCGCAGCGAGGGATGGTGGAGCGCGGGCCGCTTCTTGAAAACGAGCCCCCGCTTGCTCCCTCGCCAGACTCCGATTTATCGTGGTCCCACGACATAAATCGAGGTGCGCAGTGCAATACAGGTTCGTGGTTGCCGCTGTTCTTTTTGCATTTTCCCTCACTACCGCCGCGCAAATGCCCGACAAGCCCATTACACGCCCGAGAATCACCGGCATCTCGCACATCGCCGTCTACACCTCGAACCCCGAGGCCACAGACCACTACTACCGCGAGATCGTCGGCGCGGTCAGGCTGCCCGATCCCGAGAACCCCAAGGGCGCCCGCTACGCCCTTAGCACAACCCAATTCGTTGAGGTGCTGCCGCTTCCCGAGGGCGCGGGCATCAACCGCCTCGACCACATCGCCTGGAATACAGACGATGCCGAGGCGCTGCGCCGCTATCTCAGCCACAAATCCTGGAAGGTGCCAGGCCAGGTGGAAAAGGGCGCCGACGGCAGCCTCTGGTTTACGGTCAAGGATCCCGAAGGCAACAAGGTCCAGTTTGTGCAACTGCCCGATCCGCCCAAGCCGGTTGCCGCTCCGGATGTTATCGGCAGCCGCATCATCCACGTCGGCTTTCTGGTGCACAGCCGCGCCGTCGAAGACACGTTTTACCGCGATCTGCTTGGCTTTCGTCCCTACTGGTTCGGCGGCATGGTCGAGGGCAAACTCGACTGGGTAAGCCAGCAGGCGCCCGACAGCCACGACTGGCTGGAGTACATGCTGACCAGCGGCCCTTCCGGCTCCGGCATTCCCGCCACCATGTCGCAGCACGAACTCGGCGTGCTCGACCACTTCTCGATCGGCGAGGATTCCGTGCCCAACGCCTACAAAGTGCTTCAGGATGGGAACCGGCTTACCGGCGTCCACGACCAAGGCCCGAAGATCGGCAAGGATGGTAAGTACCAGTTCAACCTCTACGATCCCGACGGCACCCGCATCGAGCTGATGAATTTTCACGCTTCCGAGAAGCCCTGCTGCTCGCCCTTCACCGCCGACGACCCTGCCGAATGACGCTGAAGTACGCGGCCCGGCTTCCATCGAAGGCGGGCCACGCGCAACCGCGAGTTGCGTGCCGCGGGATGACGACCTCGGAGCTCTGGCTACGCTCTAATTGGCTAGGTACCGGGCCAGCACGATGTCCTGAGCCTGCGTAGACTTCATCAACACCCCGCCGATGGCCACGATGTCTCCATTGGGCTCGACCAGCAAGCTATTCACGCTGGCCTCGGCGCTGCCGGATATTGCCGTGGTGACCCCTCCGCCGCTGCCAAAGCTGGTATCGATCATTCCATTGGAATTGAGCCGCTCCAGCGCAAACACCGTGGTTGCGAGGATGCCTGTGCCGGATAAGCTGCCGCCAACCACAATCTGCCCGTTCGCTTGGAAAGCCAGCGCCGTTGCCTCGCTGACGTTTTGTGTGGCCAGGTTCTTCGAAGTGATGGGGACATATGTGAAAGGCGTGGAGGTGAAGCTCGAATCCGCCGTGCCGGTTTCGGTGAAAAGCTGCACCTGGGCGTCAAAGGAGCCTCTGGGGAAGCCAAATCCGGGAGGCGCGGTGCCGGGAGGGGGAAGCGCCTCTCCGGCCGCCAGATACTCGCCATCCGGCTCGAAGAGAATCGAGGGGCTCCCGCCCGTGCCTGTCGCTGTAATCGCGCCCGCGGTCACCGGTGATACCAAGGCTCCCGCCGAGGTGAACTCGACCTCGTTTATGGCCCCCAATATGGCTGGACCGATAGCCAGGTAATCGCCGTTGGAGAGCAACGCCAGCGCCGTGGGCGTAATCAAGGTACTCCGTTCCTGCACAATGCCGCTCGTGCCAAATGTCGTGTCCAAACTTCCGTTGGAGTTATACCTCACCAAGGCTGTCTGGCCGGAGACTCCCCGGCTCACGCTGGTCTCAAAGCCGGCCGCAACGATTTGGCCATTCGGCTGGATCAGGAGCGCGGACAAGGCATTTTGCTGTGTACCGAAATTAGTGGTTACGATGCCGCCGTTGCCAAAGGTTGGATCCAACAGGCCGTTGGGCGTGTACCGCACCAGGGCATATATATTGGGAGCATTATCTTCACTATAGATAAGCGCCGTGCCCCCAACCAGGATGTCGCCATTCGGCTGCACCGCAAATGCGCCCGCGGTCACGCTGAGTCCGCCGGGGAGTTCCGTGAGGGTGCTCCCATTCGTTCCGAAGCTCGAGTCCAGTTTCCCGGACGGGGTGAACCGCACCAAGCCGATATCCTGGTCTGCGGTATCTGGTGCTTCGACCACCGCAATCACCACAATGTCTCCGCTGGGCTGCTGGAAGCCGCCCAATGGAACCGCGCCCTCCGCGAGCGTAGTGCTCGCAATTCCCCCCGTGCCGAAGGACGGATCGAGGCTGCCGGCGGCCTGAGCCGCCGCCAAGACGGACGAGAAGGCGAGCAGAGCGGCAAGAGCGATTGCGAACCCTAGCGTGCGGCCGCTGGCCCGCAACGGCCGTTCGCCGATTCCCGGTTTAATAGTGCTGAACATGAAAGTTCTCCCTGGGTTCGCCACCAAGCGCTACCACGCGGGGATGTAGCGACCTGCCCGCAACACTAGTCCTGTGCGCAAAGGACTGTTGTTTGCGAAATGTAATCCTCTTGTCAAACGATTCGCCGAAGGCGCTAACGGTAGCGGATTGGTTTGGGGGCGCCGGAATTGGAGCGATGTTGGACGGCGGCACTGAATCGGGCCGTTATGGACTGCGGAGACTTCCATGAGTTATGTAGACACAATCGGCCGCTCCAGCGGAATGCTGTTCTTCGGCCGAGTTGGATACTGAGCCACCGCACCGGGGTTTCGTATGAGACCCGTAACTGCAATACTGAGATGGCACCACCAAAGGATGCAGCGATGAGCGAGTCGGCATCTGGCGATGTCTATCAACCGTGGAAGATGCTACAGCGGGGCGAAGTTGCTGAAGCCCTGGCGATTTTTCGAGACCAATATTCCGCAACACTTGGACCCCGACGAAAGCGCGGATTGGGTGAGGCGCTCCTGTGGGCTGGAGATTGTTCGGCTTCAGCTGTCCACTTTCGCGACGCGATTTCCAGAACTGAGAGTCATCAAGGTTACAACGCGAGTAACGAGGAAGACTTCGCATTCCTGGGTGCCGCAGAATGGTGCTCGGGAGACTACGAGGCTGCGATCAAGGCGTGGGGATCGGGGATCAAAGCGATTTATTCAATAGGTGGAACCCGGACTCATTGTCCACTGCTTCTGCTTCTCGCTTCGACTCTAAGGCCGGATCTCCACCGAAGGGAACGCGCCGAGAAGATTCTTTTCAAACGATTGAACACTCGAATTGCCAAGGGGTGGCCAGCGTCGGAAGCGCGGTATGCGGCCGGTCTCATCGATGAAAAGGAGCTCGAAGCCTCGTGGCCAGTCACTCCGCCTATGAACATACGGCTTCTTGGCCCTGAGGCCGAATGGAAGAGGGATTTCTACAGGGCCGTGCGAAATCTTGCAGCGGGAGCCACCACTATGGACAACGCTCGGCAGACATGGCGGAGCCTGTCGGAACCCTCCCAGTACGAATCTGGAGAGGTCAAAGACTTCTATAGCATTATCAGCATTCCGGAATTCTTTATCGCCCGTCACGAGTCCACACGTGCTCCTGAATAGTCTGCCGCGAAACCATCCTTTGGGCGCTCCGTTCGTGCAAACGTAGAGGTGTCGTGCAGCAAGTGTCGTTCAACCGGCAACAGGCGCAACCTCCTAACGAGGGCGGTTTGCGGGGTTACACCTGATCAACGGGCTAACCGCAATTACTGGTTGGACTACGTTTCCCTGCGTCCCCGGCGCTGGAGCTAAGCATCGCGACGGCTCTACCTCACTTCGCGCTAAAATTAAAGCCGGTTCTTTTCTTAAAAGTGCATTCCTCAAGGAATCAGGCAACTCTATCGCGAGTATCGTTCACCGCCGCGAGAGTGAAGCTGACCGCTTCTTCCGCCGCGTTGGTGCCATTTGCGGCGAGCACCGCATTACGGGCGATCTCCTGAACGGCCGCCGACTGCTCCGTGACGCTAGCGGCTACCGATTCCATAGCAGCCTTCACTTGCTGTACCTGTGTCCCGGCCCCAGAGACACGCTCGGAGAACGATGAGATCTTCTTCACATTCCGGTCGATTTGATCGTTGATCTCCGTGACCCGTGCTTTGATTTGCGCTGTGGCGTCATGCGTACGCTTGGCCAGCGTTGTCACTTCGCCGGCGACGACGCTAAATCCCTTGCCGGCTTCACCAGCGCGCGCCGCCTCGATGGCTGCATTCAAAGCCAACAGGTTGGTTTGACCAGCGATTTCTCCAATCAGCCGGCTGATTCCTTCGATCTGATCCCCGATCTTAACAAGCTCTTGAACGGATTGCCCCGCGCTCTTGGCTTCTTGACCTATGCTCATTGTGACCGTCTCGACTTGATTAGCGACCTGCAGGGCCTGATTGGCGGAACGGCTGATCTCCTCGATCGAAATCGAGAGCTCTTCGGCGGCCGAAGCGACTGTCTGCACATTCAGTGCGACCTCTCGCGTTGCCTGCGAACTTTTTGTAGATGTGTCGATGACCCGTTCGACGGCTTGAAGCAGTTGGAACTTTGTTTCCTCAAGGGGGTCCACCCACTCCACTGCATAGGAGGGATTGCCTTCGAGATCGTTGAAGGTCTTGGCATACACACGGAAATGTTTTGTCCCGTCCCCGAAATTCTGTGCGAATTTTGACTCGGGGTTGCCGCGGGATAGACATTCGCGGCCGCAGTTCGCGGTTCGGCAGATATTCGCTCCCCAATTGAAGCAAGGCTTGTCGAGGAAAAACTCGATCGGTTGCTTGAACGCGGTTCGTACAGGACCGTTCACATAGAGCCACTGCCACGACTTATCGCCGGGTTTCCCGATTGCCGTAACAGAGCACGGTTGATCGCAAGCGTCGAGGATGCCCATAAAGAACTGTTCGCGCTCGGCAGCGACCGCTCGCACCGCCTCTAAATGACGAATGACGCCTTCCGTGTACCGTTTAAACCCAAGGTAGATGAGAGCAAACGAGACAGGCAAAAACAGATTTGTCCAGCGAGACACGCCAGCCAGCGCAAGATAAACAATGCAAACCGCGCAGAACGATGTAGCGATTGGCCGATTCCACGAGCGCGACACGCGAAGACTCTTTTGGATGACGGCAGAAAGGCTCTTATGGTCGACAAACATGGAGACTCAACCTCAGTGGCGGAGCTTGAAGGAAAACTCACCGTGCCTATACGCAAGGACCAGGTTTCCGCATCGGCTTATCGGTTTTGTCGGCAAACCCCTCGCAAACTTGAGCAGTCAATCGCCGGTGTTCCGAAAAAACGCGCCACCGGGTCGGGTTCGTCGCCGGTGCGTAACGCAGTAGGCACATTGCGATAGCAGTGCATCACGCAGCGCGGCCACTTGGCTTCGGGACAAGACCCAGCTGGGCTCTGCCTCCCTTCGCGTTAAAATCAAGATCAAGATGCCCGCCGCCACCCTCTCTCCCGCAGTCCTGGCCAAATACGAGCCCGTCATCGGACTCGAGGTCCACGTTCAACTGCTCACCGCGACCAAAGCCTTTTGCGGATGCGCCAATCGCTTTGGCTCGGCCCCCAACACCAACGTCTGCCCGGTGTGCCTGGGCCTGCCTGGGGCATTGCCTGTACTCAACGCCAAGGCGGTCGAGTTTGCCACGCTGGCCTCGCTGGCCATTAACTGCCAGGTGCGCGAGCGCTCCATCTTTGCCCGCAAAAACTACTTCTATCCCGACCTGCCCAAGGGCTATCAGATCTCGCAGTTTGACAAGCCCATCGCCGAGCACGGCTGGATCGACGTGCCTACTGCTGACGGCAGCATGAAGCGTATTGGAGTGACTCGCCTGCACATGGAAGAAGATGCCGGCAAGAGCATCCACGACGGCTTTAGCGACTCCGCCATGCGCACCTATCTCGACCTGAACCGCTGCGGCACGCCGCTGGCTGAGATCGTCAGCGAGCCAGACCTGCGCACCCCCGACGAGGCCTTCGAGTACCTCACACGCCTCAAGGAGATCCTCCTCTACACCGGCGTCTCCGACTGCAACATGGAGGAAGGCTCGCTGCGCTGCGACGCCAACGTCAGCGTCCGTCTGAGAGGCGCGGAGCGCTTCGGCACCAAGGTCGAAGTCAAAAATGTGAACAGCTTCCGCTTCGTCCGCCTGGCTCTTGAGTACGAGATCGAGCGCCAAATTGAACTCATCGAGTCCGGCGGCCGCGTCACCCAGGAGAGCCGCCTGTGGAATGCCGCCGAGGGCCGCACCTATTCCATGCGCTCTAAAGAGCAGGCCCACGATTACCGCTACTTTCCCGAGCCCGACCTGCCGCCGCTTGTGTTGACCCACGACTATATAGAACGCAAAAGAGCGGAGCTGCCGGAGCTGCCCGAAGCCCGCCGCGCCCGCATGGTCTCCGAGTACGAAATCACCCCTAAGGATGCCTTCACGCTGACCTCCGAGCGCGAATTCGCTGACCGCTTTGAGGCAGCCGCAAAGACCGCTCGCAATCCGCGCCGCGTAGCCAATGTGCTGCTCAGCGAGATTGGCGGGCGGCTGAAAGCCTTGGACCTCGAACAAGAACAGTCGCCCGTCTCCATGGCTGGAATCGTCCTTGCTGCCGACCTCCTCGACGAGGGCACGATCAGCTCCAAGCAGCTCAAGAAGCTCTTCGACGTGTGCTTTGAAAAGAGCGAGGATTTCCCCGCCGTCTATGAGCGCGAAAAGCCTGAGCAGATTACCGACTCCTCCGCTCTCGAAGCCATGATCGACGAGGTGATTGCCGCCAATCCGAAACAGGTGGAGCAGTACCGCGCTGGTAAAACGACCCTTGCCGGATTCTTCGTCGGCCAGGTGATGAAAGCCACCAAAGGCCAGGCCAACCCCGCGCTGCTCAACGAACTCGTCACAAAAAAGCTCGCGGGGTAAGGCGAGCGTCGACCGGAGCTGGCGGCTACAGATCCCGCCAGTTCGCCCCAAACGCCACATCGGCCACCAGCGGAACGTTGAGCTTCACCGCGCCCTCCATCTCTGTCCGCACCAGCGCCTCCACTTCGGCGGTCTCCTCTGTAGGAACCTCAAAGAGCAGTTCGTCGTGCACCTGCAACACCATTCGCGTCTTGAGCCCGCGCTCTGTCAGCTTGCGGTCGATAGCGATCATGGCCAGCTTGATCAGGTCGGCCGCAGTGCCTTGCAACGGCGTGTTGATGGCCGTCCGCTCGGCAAATCCCCGCTGGTTCGGGTTGCGGCTCTCAATGTCGGGAATGGGCCGCACGCGCCCAAACAGCGTGCGCACAAATCCATCTTTCCGCGTCTGCTCCAGCGTCTTCTCAATGAACGCATGAACGCCCGCATAACGCGCAAAGTAGCGGTCGATGTAAGCGCGCGCCTCCGCCTGCGGAATCCCTAGTTGCGTGGCTAGGCCAAAGGGCGAGATGCCATAGACAATGCCGAAGTTCACAGCTTTCGCCCGCCCTCGCGTTTCCTTGTCCATGTTCTCGATGGGTACGCCGAAGACTTCGCTCGCTGTCATGGTGTGAATGTCTATGTTCTCCGCGTAAGCCCTCACCAGCAGCGGATCGCCGCTGAAGTGTGCCAGCAGCCGCAGCTCAATCTGCGAGTAATCCGCCGAAAGCAGTTGCGTGCCCGGCGCCGCGGTAAACGCCGCGCGAATCTCCCGCCCCAACTCCGTCCGAATGGGAATGTTTTGCAAGTTCGGATTCACCGACGACAGCCGCCCCGTAGCCGTGGCCGCCGCCATAAACGTCGTATGCACGCGCGAATCGGAATCGGCCAGCAGCGGCAGTGCGTCAATGTAATTCGATTTGAGCTTCGACAGATGCCGGTATTCCAGAACCAGCCTGGGCACTTCGTGCTTCTCGGCAAGCTGCTCTAGCACATCCTGCGCCGTTGAAACAGCCTTGCCCTTGCCGCGGCTGGTCGGCGAGGGCAAACCCAGATGCGTAAACAACACCTCGCCAAGCTGCTTGGGCGAATTGATGTTAAACCTCCGCCCGGCCAGCTCGAAGATGCGCTCGCCCACGCGCGTCAACTCTCCACTGAACTTCTCCGAAAGCCCGCTCAACGCAGTTGTATCGATGCGTACCCCGGCATGTTCCATGCGGAACAGCACTGGCGCAAGCGGCAGGTCGATCTCCGTATAAACGCGCTCCACGCCCGTCTTTACAACTTCGGCCTTCAGCGCCGGTGTCAGCGCATAAATCGCCGCCGCGCCCGCCGCCAGCGTAGACGGCGCAGGCTGCCCGTGCCGCGCTGCCACATCCGCCAGCGACTGCGTGGAGTGCGTCGGGTTCAGCGCGTAAGAGAGCAGCATGGTGTCGTCAATTGCGCCTCGCAGGCTCACACCAAGGCCGCCCAGAACATGCAGCGCCAGCTTCCAATCGTGCACACGTTTGGGAACCGCCGCATCTTCCAGCAGCGCGCGCAACTCAGGCGTCAGCGCCATGCAGAGAGCCGTCTCCGGCGTCGTGCAAACTCCAATGCTGGAGCGGGTTTTCTTCTCTGCGGCTTCCACAGCGTCAAGCAGCGAGAAGTTCATGGGTTGCTGAGCATCTTCGTTTTCATCCGCGGCTTCGGGCTCTTTAGCATCCAGCGCAAAAGCAAAGCCATGCGCGCGCGCCGCTGCGTAGAAAGCCGCGGCCTGCTCGGCAGTAGGCGCTTCCACAAGCTCGACCAAAGGCCCGCCAGCCGCAGGCTCAAGGTCGCGCAGCATCGATGTGAACTCAAGCTCGGTAAAAAGTTCGCGGCAGGCTTCCAGATCCGGCGCTTGCGTCTCCATCGCCGCCAAATCCAGCGCCAGCGGCACATGACGGTCAATCGTGACCAGCTCCTTGGATAAAACCACGGCGTCGCGGTTCTGCTCCAGCGATTCGCGATAGCTCTTGCGCTTCACCTCCGCGGCCCGCTCCAGCACGGCCTCCACGCTGCCAAATTCCAGAATCAAATCCACGCTGCCCTTGTCGCCAATTCCTGGAGCGCCGGGAATGTTGTCCACCGAGTCGCCGCGCAGCGCCATCACATCCACAACCTTTTCCGGCGGCACGCCCAGCGTCTCCGTCACCCCGGCAGGGTCCAGAATCAGGTTGTCCTTCTGCGGGTTCAGAATCCTCACCCTCGGCGTCACCAGTTGCATCATGTCCTTGTCGCCACTGACGATAAAGACCTCATGCTCCTGTTCCGCGGCCTCGCGGGCCAGCGTGCCAATCACGTCGTCGGCCTCAAAGCCCGCAGCCTCCAGGATGGGAATGCGCAGCGCCTCCAGCGCGCGGCGAATATACGGAAGCTGCCGCCGCAGATCCTCGGGCATGGCCGCGCGCTTGGCCTTGTAGCCCTCATAGCTCACCTCGTCAAAGCTCTGCGTCTTCCCGTTCCACTTGCGCAGCGGCCCCATGGTGCGCGCCCGCTCGTCGCGAAACACCTCGCCGCTCATGTCGAACACCGCCGCAAAGTAGAGCGGCGCAAAGTCCTGCCGCAGCTTTTTGATCATGTTCACAAAGACGTAGATCGCCGCCGTGGGCAGCCCGCCGCGCGTGCTCATCGGCCGCGAGCGCTGCATCGCGTGGTAAGCGCGGAAGATGAACCCCATGGTGTCGAGCAAAAAAACGGGCGGCTTGGCTTGGTCGGTCACGCTACAGAGTTTATCAGGGAGCATAGGTCAGAGATCGGAGATCGTGCGGTAGGCCGGGGATTCATCCCCGGCATCGAAGCGGCCAGATTACACGGCCTTTAGGCCCTGAGGTATGCGCATTTTCCTCAATCGCCCTATTTTGACAGGGTTTCGCAACGAAAAGCATACCTCAGGGGTTAAAACCCCTTTCCGGTGGTGGCGTCGTATTGCCGGGGATGAATCCCCGGCCTACCGCTTCCGGGTTGCCAACATCCTCGAATCCCAGTTCTCAAACGAGAGACTTAGCACACCCAGCGACAATTTTCCCCACCGTGTCAGGAATTACAATGCTGGACTATGAAGCACTATCGTTCATCCATTCCGAAAGAAGCGAGGGAACGAATTCTAGCTACTCGCTTAACGGGGCCACAAAAATACAAGACGGAATACACGCTCAAAGGGAGAGTCGTCGGCATACGGCAGTTCGACGAGAATGGTCTTCTTCAATTCGAGTGCCCGCTAAGAAATGGTGTCACGCACGGGACTCTTTACGACATCACGGACGGCGTCGTTACCTTCGCTGAACATTACTCCAATGGCCTTGCACATGGGACGGCTAAGCAATGGTCACAGGATGGAGAGCTTATTGGTACCTACACAATGAAACATGGTAGCGGTCTTGATCTTTGGCGCGCCAAAAACAACTGGGGTCACGGACAGGTATATCTTCATGAGGCCCGCTACGTGAAAGAGGGGAAATGGCATGGTTTTGAATGGTGGCTCAATGAGGATCAGAAGAGCGTTCATTCAGAACACCATTTCTGGGAGAATCTACAGCACGGTATTCAACGAAGCTGGAACAGCAGAGGTGGTCTGCGGCGCGGCTATCCCAGATATTGGGTGAATAACGTGCAGGTCACGAAGAGACAATATCTACGAGCGTGCTCTAAAGATCTAAACCTTCCACCATTCCGGGAACAGGACAACCTGCCTGCCCGAAGATTCCCAGCCGAGATTGCCAAACATTGCACAAAGGTAGGTCAGCCCAGAAACATGCAATCCCCATAACTAAAAAACCGATACTTCTCCCTGACCGCGTGCGTATAGGCGGCCAGCACCCGCTCCCGCCCGGCAAAGGCGCTCACGAGCATCAGCAGGCTCGACTGCGGCAGATGGAAGTTAGTAAGCAGCGCGCCCACCAGCCGAAACTCGAAGCCGGGCGAGATGAAGATCTCTGTCTCGCCGGAATGCGGCTGAAGGGAGCCTTCGTCGGAGGGAGGCGGGGGTTTCAACCCCCGCATAGAGTCAGCAGAATCGGCGGGGCCTTTAGGCCCGGAGGGATGCGCGCCAATTTCATCCGTAATCTTGCGTCTTGCGGCGGCTTCCAGCGTGCGCACCACCGTGGTGCCGACGGCCACAATGCGCCTGCCCTCGCTCACGGCGCGATTCACCGCATCGGCCGCCGCGTCCGAGATCGTGTACCGCTCGCGATGCAGCCGGACCTCATCCAGACTCTCCACGCGTAGCGGCGCAAAGGTGCCCAGGCCAACATGCAGCGTGATGCGCGCAACCTCAACGCCCTTCGCGGCCAGCGCTTCCAGCACCGCCGGCGTAAAGTGCAGTCCCGCAGTAGGCGCGGCCACCGAGCCAGGCTCCCGCGAAAAGACCGTCTGGTAGCGCTCGCGGTCCGCATCCGCATCGTCCCGGCGGATATAAGGCGGCAGCGGCACATGCCCGATGCGGTCAAGCACAGCGAAAAAATCCTCCACCGGTTCAAAGCGCAGCAGCCGCTCGCCAAACTCGCCGCGCTCCATCACCTCGGCCTCAAGCTCCGTGGCCCCCGACGGCCCCGGAAACACCAGCCTCTCGCCGATGGCCACCTTCCTGCCCGGCCGCACCAGAGCGCGCCAGAGGTTTTTGCTAGTTGGTGGAGGGTCAAGGTCTGCGGTTTCCCAGGTCCCAGACCCCGGACCTGGGGCACCCTGCATTTGTGGATCAACTTGCTCAGTCAGCATCACCTCAATGCGCCCCGTCGGCTTCTCGCGCTCGCGGCGCAGCGTGCGGTGGGCATACAGCCGCGCTGGAATCACGCGCGTCTCGTTCAGCACCAGCAGGTCGCCGGGGTTAAGCAGGGAAGGGAACTCCGCAAACTGCGCATCCCTCAAAACGCCGGTCGCGCGATCCATCACCAGCATCCGGCTTTCGCCGCGCATGGCCGGAGGCTGCTGCGCAATCAGCTCCGGCGGCAGGTCAAAATCGAAGTCGGCAACGCGCAGGCCGCTCACGCTTGGGCCTTCTTGAAATAATCCAGCGCCCGCAGCCGCGCGCATTCAATCGCCGCATTGAGCTCCGCTCTTTTGCTTTCAAAATCCTCCGAGGGCAAGTCCGCGGGAACTTGCGTCCACGGCCCCCAACTCACCACAATCCGCGTAAACGGCTTGGGCACGAGGAAGCGGTCCCAGGAGCCCATCGTCCACGCGCGCTCGGGCTCCAGATGAAATGCGCCGATGGGCGCGCCGGTCACTTGCGCCAGCTTGATGGGGCCCATCTTGGTTTGATAAATCGGCCCGCGCGGCCCATCGGCGGTAAAGATAGCCGGGTCGCCGCTTTCAATCACATGTTTCAGTCCCAGCAGCCCCTCCCGCGCGCCGCGCGAACTCGACCCCCGCACCGCCCTGAATCCGAAGAGTTGCAGTATGCGCGTAATCAATTCGCCGTCGAAGCTGCGGCTGATCAGAATGGTGCCGTGGGTGGTGCGGAAATACACCGTGCAGGGCAGCACGCACTGGTGCCAGAAGCAAAAAATCCGTGGCCCCGCGCCCCGGCCATCGAGCAGCGGCATCACGCCTTCGGCCGCAATCACCTCGAAGCGCCAGGTGCGGCTCACCATCCAAAGCAGTGCCCACACCACGCGCGGCGCCATAGCCAGCACAATGCGCTGGCCGAGGGTGAACGTGGGTTTGTCATCGCCGGTCACTTAAACGATTCTAGTGGAAGCAGCGAAAACGCAGGCTAATCATATGGCCCTATTGGATGCCGAGGTCGGCGAGAACCTTGGGCTTGGCTTCGTCCACGGCCAGCAGGTTGTGGCAGGCGGCGCAATCCTGGGTGATGCTCTTGCCGTCTTTGGCCGCGTGGTCGCCGTCGTGGCAGCGGAAACAGCCGGGATAGCTCATGTGGCCGATGTGGTTGGGATGCGTGCCCCAGGTCACCTTCATATAGGGAAAGACGTTCTCGCTGTAGAGGGTGACAAGCTCCGTGCCCGCGGCCTTGATGAGCGCCGTCTTGGCGGGCAGCACTTCGGGATGCTGGGTGCGATAGAACTCCGCAAGCTGCGCGGGAATCTTCGTGCCGGCATCTGCTTCGCTGGCGTAATTGGCCTTGAGCAGCTCCAGGCTCTCCTTGTGGACCCAGGGTAGATCGGGCGAGACCGCGCCTTCAGCCATGGCCCGATTGAGCGCGTCTTCGGGAGTGACGAAGGTGTGGGCGGCGCGGTTGTGGCAGTCGATGCAGTCCATCACCCGGCGTTCGCCCTGCGGGACGGCGCTGCCAATGGCGGAGGCGGCAAAGACGGTCTCGGAGCCATCCTCGTTGCGTCTTTGCACCCAGGGGATGGTGGTGCGGGTCGGGTCGGTGGCGATGTACTCGATGTGGCCCAGGTGTACGCCGTGAATGCCGGTCAGGTGCGAGAGGCCATCGAGCCCACCCAGGTGCAGCACCAACACGGTCTGGGTCTCGGTGTTCTTTTCGTCGTCGGCAAAAGTGGATTTGACCAGCAGCTTTTCGCCGATGAACCGGGCTGGAGTGTGGCAGCCCTCGCAGATGTCCCGCGCTGGGCGCAGGCTGGTCACCGGCGATGGAATCGGCGTCGGATAGCGGTCGAAAGCGACTTCGACAAGCTGCTTGGTGCCGTTGACCTTGGCGGCAAAGTAGGAGGACGCGCCCGAGCCGATGTGGCATTCGACGCAGGCCACATGGGAGTGGGCCGAGATCTTGTAGGCCGTGTACTCGGGATGCATCACGTGGCAGGACTGGCCGCAAAACTGCGGCGAATCCATGTAGGCCGCGCCGCGATAACTGGCCATGGAGACCACCAGCAAGTTGACTATGGTGGCTACCAGAACGATGTCCAGGCCATGGCGGAAGATGCGGTCATTGAGATCGATTTTTGGAAATTCAGCCGGAATCTGGCCGGCTTTCTGAAGCTGTCTGCGGCGCAGGAAGACGCCCAAAGGGATCAACAGCAGGCCGGCGACAAAGAGAGCCGGCAGAATCAGGAAGAAAATGATTCCGAGATAGGGGTTGTCGTTGGGGCGTCCGAAGAGCTCCACCAGCCAATAGCCGATCATGGTGACGCCGGCGGCGGTGGTGATTGCGCCGCCCGCCAGGCTGATGGGGTTGTTGCCAAAGAACAGAGCCGGCCGCACCCAGCCTTCGCGGAATTTTTGAAGCACTGACACGTTGTCCCCCAAACTCAAGATGGCCCGCCGGTTGGGGCGGGCCAGGTTGTCTTCTCCGCTTCGATTGTACTTGCTATTTCAGTCCGCGGTAAAAAGCGACCACGTCCTTGATCTGCGCGTCTGTGAGCCCGGCGATCGGCTTCATCTTGCCTTTGCCGTTCTTGACTGCGGCAGCCATCTGATCGGCGGTGAGCTTCTTGATATCGGGATCGGTGGATGCCTTGATGCCCATCGCTTTGGCCATACCCGCGCTGGGAGTTCCGGTGGCGCCATGGCACATCTGACACTTGGCTTTGTAGGTCGCTTCGCCCGCGGCTTCGGCGAAGCACGAGGCGCCGGCCAGAGAAACTACAGCGGCCAACACCAGGATGGATCGAACGGATTTTGTCATTGAAAAAACTCCTAAAGCATTTCCACGGCCATTGTACGCGGGGGTCGCACAGTTTGAGTGGATTGTTTGCCGTCTCTGCCGCCTAGTCCAGTCTCAGGCGGCTGGGGCGGCAAATTCATTGGCAACAGAATCATCTCACGCAAGACGCCGCAGTTGCAGCAAGGTTGCGCTTTGGGCAAAAAGCCGGGGGACTGGGTAACTCCAAGCCCAGTCCACCCCAGCCATCTTCGGAGGGACGGCGGTTTCGATCAAAACTCGTAATGCACTCCGAGCGTCACGTTGTTGGCGTGGAAGACGCGCGGCGCCGTTGCGCCCGCGGTCCCTTCGGTCATACCGGTCGGAACCCCGATTGTCGCGCAGGGAGTGATCGTCGCCGTGAGAGAGGTTGCGGTGCTGCACAACGGTGAGCCGGAGGGTCCACCCTCGCCGTAGCCGTAATAGTTGAATTGGGCTTTCCAGATCAGGCCCGGATGCATGGTGTAAGCCAGATTCACAAACGGGGACTGGTAGGTGGAGACCATGGAGCCGTTCACATCGCGCGCGTCGTTGAAGAAGCGGCTGCCATTCACGGCGCTGGCTGTGTAGCCCAGATTAGCGTGAACCTTGTCGACCGGGGTATAGGAGAGCGACACCATTCCGAACTGGGTAGGCGCACTCATGAAGTCCCTAGCCATCCAGGTGGCGTTGCCTACGCAGAGGTTGGGCGCCCCGGAGCTGGTGACAGTCGCAGCGCCAGCGAAGGCCGGAGTGGTGGCAGTAGCGGCCGCCGCGCCGCTGCTGTAGCAGATGTTGGTTGCCGCGTACACGTCGCTATAGGAGTAGTTCAGGTTTATTCCATAGTGCTCGCTTGGCGAAAGCACCAGACCCATGCTGCCCACGCGGCTATAGTCGATGTGGTTGAGCGGGCCGTTGTAATTCGCATCGCCCGCGGCAACGACATCCTGGTTGTTGTTGGTGTTATTGTGCCGCTCGCGATCGCTGTACGATCCGGAGATGGTCGCCCAGCTCTTCGGCCTGTAAAGCGTATGCACCCGGAAGATCTTGAACTGGCGCTGGCCCACGGCGGTGAATGCGTTGTCGGCGTAGCCGATTTCCGCCGTGCCGTTCAGATCCCAATCCTTGGTGATACGCAACGCGGCATTGAAGACCCCGGCATTCTCGTTAATGGTGATCGTTCCGCTTACCGGGTCGCTCACCACGATCGGGATCGGGCCTTGGTGTGGAACGCCCTGACCGATGTTGCGGTTGCTGAAGCGGTAGGTGAGAGCAAACCGAGCGCGCGGCGAAGCGTCCCAGCTTGCCGTCAGATTGTTGATCAGGTACTCCTGGCCATAGTAGTTGTAGGCCTGGGCTCCGGTGTTGCCGTGGGGCAGCGATCCAGTTCCGGGAGTCAGAGTGCCGGAGTAATAGATGGTTTCGTTGCCGGTCGATGTCTTCGTATCGGTGGGTGTTGAAAGGGTCGCGGGCAGCGGGATAAAGGCGGCGCTCGGCTCGTGCGTAGAGGAGTAGGTTGCCTGGTCGGCGATGCTCACGGTTGAAGAGGCGCGCCAGACGATGCCGTAGTCGGCGCCGATTACAGTGTGCTGCGCGGTGGCGTGGCCGCCCGAATCGGTAGCTGAACGGACTGCACCGCTGAGGCCCTGCACGCTTTCATAGTAGGAATTGAGGTTTGACTGGCCGCGGGTGTAGTGAACGTTGCCGTTCATCACGATATTCTTGATGCCCGAACTCTGTAGGCGCAGGGTTTCGGTCGGCGTCCAGATACGGGTGGGCTGGGTGCGCGTGTAGTGTGTCATCACCGCGCAGGCCGGGTTGATGACCGGCAGGTTTGTCGAGTTGTTGGAGGGCGACAGAATCGTATAGTTCGTCGCGCTCGTGTATCCGGAGCCCATGCTGGTGATTGTGCAGGGGAAACTGCTGGAAGTGGCGGCAAAGCCGCCGTATGGCGTGAAGCTGGTGAAGTTGCCGAGATAGGCCGGGGTTCCATCGGATTCCTGCACATTGAAACCGCTTGGATTCAGGGTGTAGAAGGTGTCGGACTTGTAGTGATTTGCCTGCACCTCCAGGGTGACCTTGGTTCTAGCTTGCGGCTTCCAGTCGATTGCGCCGAGGAAGTCGTCGCTGCCGTTGCGCTGATACTGCTCAAGCAGCGCGTTGTACTTCATGTTCAAAGGTGTGTAGGAGGGGCTGAGAGCCGGGCCCTCCATGGTGCTGTGAGAGTATGCAAGCCGATATGTGAACATATTGAGCGGCCTGAGCGTGAGGTTCGTGTCCGTCATGCGGCGCACAATGTTGAACTTCACAGGCGACTGGTTGACCTGCGACCATGGGGCAGCCGCGGTGAGGACGCCGTTGACATTGTTGTTGATCGACAATCCAGAGGGCAGGTTCGGGTTGGCCAGCAGATCGTAATCCGAATAGAGCCGGTCGCGCCGGAACAATCCCGAGAACTCGTAAGCCTTCCCCTTGGTGGCCGAGAGCCTGGCCACAATGTTTGGATCGCCGCCGAAGCCCGTGCCGAATGCGGAGAGATTATCGACCAGGGAGTGCTTGTTGCCGGGAAGCGCGCGCATCTCGAAGGTCTCGCCCTGGACGCGCGGGCCGCTTTGGAGATTGACGAGCGTATCGTACATGGCGCTGCTGCCCGAAAGATTGGTCATGCGCCCGCCCATGTCGATGGTGTGATGGCTCGTATAACCGTCCGGCGTAGAGATCGTGGGCTCCGGAGCCGGGGCGGCAGGATTGACGCCCTGCGCGAATGCGATTCCTGCCGTGGCGAGGAGCATGACTACTGCCATGGCGCCTGCAATGCGGAGGACTTTTGCGGATGTGGGCTGTTGATTGAGGAGCCCTGAAAACCGACCGTTATTCTTCATATGAAGCCTCACTTGAAAAAGAGCACTGTTGCTGAAAACAAAACCTAAAAGCCTCGTGCAAACCCTGGGCTGAAAGGCTGCCGCCCCTTTCCTTCGAAAGGGCGGCAGTGCTTCGTCACCGTGTAAACGCCGGACTGACATTTGAGCCGTGTATGAATGTGTGGCAGGTAACGCAAGGCGTGACAGTCGTTGAACCCGCATCCAGGCCGTGAACCCCTCCTTGCGAAAGCGGGCTGTGGCACTGGTTGCACAGCGTGGCGATCGACGGCATGTTCAAGAGCCGCGGATTCTGCGTTCCGTGCGGCGTATGGCAGGTAACGCAGCCTTCGGCACGGACCGGAGCATGCTCGTACGTGAAGGGTCCGCGCACGTCGGTGTGGCACTTGGTGCAGATCTGGTTCTGGTCTTCGGTCGATCTCAGGTTGTTTGCCAGGAAGGTACCGTGCACATCGTGGCAGTCGGTGCACTTGACCAGGCCTTCGTTGACCTTGTGGTGGATAGGCATGTTGAACTGCGCCTTCTGGTCGGCGTGGCACTGGTAGCAGAGCCCCGGCTGAGGCGCCTTGAGCAGTGTCTCCTCTTTGCTGCCATGGATATCGTGGCAACTGATGCAGCCGACGCCGGCTTTGGCATGGGGAGAACGGTCGAAGTTGGGATGCGCTCCGGAGTGGCAGCCCAGGCACTTTTCGTCCACCTCTTTGGTGGTTGCCTTGGCGGGGTTGAAGATCTTTGTGACGTCTCCGCCGCCCTCGACGTGCGCCTTGCCGGCACCGTGACAGTTCTCGCAGGTGGCGCCGTTGCTGCCGTGCATCTGGGCCATCTTGGTGTGGGGGTTGTCAGCGAATTTCTTGCCCACTTCTTCATGGCAAGTGGCGCAGACCTCGCCACCAACATAGTCGCCGGGAGCAGTGTCCTTGGTTTGAGAGACGGCGGTCTTGGCAGCTGAATCGGCTTTGGGCGCTTGTGCTCCCAGAGCGGCGGCGCCCATTATGCTTGCGCCCAGCATCAAGATCAAACAAGCTCGCAGTCCCGGCCACCTGTCCGGAGCCGCACCGATCGTCAATTGCGTAACAGGCCTATCTTCATGCATGAAAAATACCGCCTTATGTGATCTCATCGCTGCCTCCGAAAACAACTGTACCAGCGACTGGCTGCTCACCACGTCATTCCCAGGCTGGGAGTGCCGAATTGGCCGCGGGCTCGCTGGCGCAAAGTTTAGAGAAGGGCTCTTTGTGCGGAGCGTCACTTCATTCGCTGAATGGTAAGTCGACGTCAATGTGCCCGACGGTGATGCTCATCACATTCGGTGAAGGGATCGATTGTGCCCCTGATTTTCCCACTCCAAAGTGACATAGATTCCCCCGCAACTCAAAACCCGGAGTAAAACCGCCGGAACCTCTTTGCCTACCGCTTCCACATGCTGCTGCTGGACCCGGATAGATCGATGCGGCCAATGCGCCTTGCGGCAGAAGAACAGGATTTTGGCTGTTTAGCTGTGCAAAACCGAACACTTTTTCCCAAAAACTCCAGTCATGCCGGAATCGCCTTGGCGCGCCAGGGTTTGGGATCTTAAACAAGGTTCTAGCCACCGACGGCAGTGTGGCCGCCGCGGGAAAAAAGCGCGTGGCGAGGCATTGAATTGATTCCCGATAGGGACATAAGAGACGGCCGTCGGCTCTTAGAGACGTGAGGTCCATCACATCTTTGGGATTGGCCGCTCCGGCAGACTTGAATCAAGCAAGGGTCTCTTTTTCCGGGAGACCGGAGCATTTTCACCTTGGATTCCGCGTCCTCAGTTGCGCAGCGGGGACGGGAGAGGCGAAGGTGCTTCATCGGCGTCGGAAAGGCTAGATATGGCAGACGCAGAGTCCACGGCAGGAACGCACCCGCGGCAGAAGCACCTTGGCCGTCAGGTTCCGGTGGGGTGCGCGGCTTGCTCCAATCGCCGCCCCGGCTGGTTCTGTTCCCTGGGCAGCGCGGTTCTGGCCGATCTTGAGCTGGTCACCAGCACTATTTCCCTTCCAGCGCAGGCTTCACTGTTTACGCAGGGCGAAGACGCCAAATGCCTCTATCTGATCTGCGGGGGCTATCTCAAGCTGACCGCGGGCCGGGTTGAGGATCGCCAGATGATCGTCCGGGTGGCCGGACCCGGCTCGATGCTGGGCTTGTACGCGGTTCTCTCGCACGGTGTCTATGAGGTTTCAGCGGAGTCTTTGACGAACGCGCAGCTCCGCCCGGTCGAGCGGGAGCGGTTCCTTAGCTTTTTGCGCAGCCATAAGGAGGCGCAGATGCGGGCCGTGCAGTGCATCTGCCAGGAGTATCGCTTTGCGCTCCAGGATGCCTGCCGGGTCGCGCTGGCCGAGACCGTGGCCGCCCGGCTGGGCCGTCTGCTGCTCGAACTGGCCAATCAGATCGGCGAAAACCTCAACGGCGGCGGTTCCCGATTCCCACTGCTGCTAACCCACGAGGAGATGGCATCGATGGTCTGCACAACCCGCGAAACCGTCACTCGCACGCTTGGACAGTTCCGCAAAGATGGCTGGATCTCGATCGAAGACTCCCTGATTACCCTTCACCAGCCAGACCGGCTGCAAACGCTCGTCTAAGGCGCGATTTCGATGGGTATCGCTCCCCGCTGACCTGTTTCCCGCGTCCAAGAGCTATCATTAAGTTGTCAGCTTTCAGTTGTCAGTTGCCATTACTGACTGCGGGCGATCTTGAAACTGACCACTGATCTCAGGAAAAACTGTTCAGGTGGGAGTTCATGCCGCGTATGATGCGTTTTTTTGCTTGCTTTGCCCTTGTTCTTCTCTTTTGCTGCGCCGCTATAGCCCAAAACCCGACTGCAGCAGCTGTTGCGGGTTCTGCGCAGCCTAATGTCACGTCTGCCGCGAGTCCCGAAATCCGGGAGTTCCAGAAGATTGAGGACGCATGGTCGGACGCCGTCAACCTGCGCGACCAGTACGGGCTTGAACTCGTCTTGTCTCCTTTGTTTGTGGATGTATCCGCCAATGGAGACATAACGACCCGCAACCAGCAGGTGGCCATGGTGATTACCGGCGAGGACAAAACCATCCATCTGGAGCAGCGGGTGATTACCGTGCGCATGCTGGGCGACATTGCGGTGGCCAACGGCACCTATGCGCTGCATCACAAGGTCGGCTCATCCCAGGCCGATGAAAAGGGCATCTTCACGCACGTATTCGAGCGCGTGCATGGCGGCTGGCTGTGCATCAACTCCCAGCGCACCGTGCTGCGCACGGACTCGAATGCCAAGACCAAGAAGCAGTCCAACGCCGAGATGCCGTTCCACGTTCCACTGCTCAGCAGGTAGTGGTATGGGCGCGCCTGAGCGCCGCCCCGCCGCGCCGGTCCGTCAACTTGCCAGCCGCCTGTCTCCCTGCAATCGAATCGACACATGCACCAGGCTGAGCGCGGCGGGCGTGACGCCGGAAATACGGCTGGCCTGGCCGATGGTGACCGGGCGGACCCGCTCCAGGATTTCACGCATCTCGCGGGACAGGCCGCTGATGGCGCGGTAGTCGATCCAGGCAGGGATGGCGACGGCCTCGGCGGCCTTCAGCTTTTCGATGGACTTCTTCTGCTGATCCAGGTAGCCAGCGAACTTGATCTCGGTCTCGACGGCGCGGGCCTCATTGCGCAGAACCGCCCTCTGGGCTCTGGCGTCCGGATTTTGATTCTCGTTGGTCAGCGTGGCTAACAGATCCGCGAGCAAAGGCTCCCGCGCGAGGGCTTCGCACAGCACTCCTAAAACCGGCTCGATGGTTACCTCGGGCCGTTTGAGGAGTTGCGCCCAGGTGAGTCCGGCGGTGGCCGTGAGTTCACCAAAACCTGCCGAGGCCAGCTTCTCGACGGTGATCTTTTCCGTCGTCAGCATGCGTTCCAGCGCGGATCTGCGCGCCTGCTTTTGTTCGTGCTCCGCCCAGGCCTCATCGCCTATCAGGCCGAGGCGGCGGCCATACGGAGTGAGCCGACGGTCGGCGTTGTCGATGCGCAGGTGCAGGCGGAACTCGGCCCGCGAGGTGAACATGCGGTACGGCTCATTGATGCCCTTCGAGATCAGATCGTCGATCAGGATGCCGGTGTAGCCCTCGCTGCGGTCCATGGTGAAGGGTGGCTCGCCCTTGAGCCAAAGGGCGGCGTTGATGCCGGCCATGATGCCCTGGCAGGCGGCCTCTTCATATCCGCTCGTCCCGTTGATCTGGCCGGCCAGATAGAGGCCCTCCATGCTCTTGACGCGCAGAGTGCGGTCCAACTCGGTGGCATCGACGCTGTCATATTCAATGGCATAGCCGGGACGCAGCATTTCAGCATCTTCAAGGCCCGGGATGGAGCGCACAATCTGGAATTGCACCTCCATCGGCAGCGAGGTGGACATCCCGTTGATATAGACCTCGTGGGTGTTGAGGCCCTCGGGTTCGAGGAAGAACTGGTGCTGGGTCTTGTCAGGGAACTTGACGATCTTGTCTTCAATGGAGGGGCAGTAGCGCGGCCCGATACCCTCGATCTGGCCGGAGTACATGGCCGAGCGATGCACGTTTTCGCGGATGATGCGCAGGGTCTCAGGAGTGGTGAAGGCGATGTGGCAGCTTACCTGGGGCTGGACGATCTTCTTCGTCCGGAAGCTG